>OBMK010001910.1_pt1 | contig 16738 bp, 18 predicted proteins | sample 1539081 | NCBI WGS metagenome assembly OBMK01 (sample SAMEA3355528, study PRJEB22509) | marine metagenome | biome: marine; feature: river plume; material: water | place: USA | collected 2010-08-07 | depth 0.5 m | reverse complement strand
AACTTGATACCTACATCAATTCAAAGGTCAAGCAAATCACCCTCTACTTTGACAATCAACAATACGAGTATGTATTGGGGAAACTTGATGCCATTGCCCAAGCCGAAGAATTGGAAAGCAATACGGATGTAATTATTATGTTGCTTGAAAAGCATAGTAACGAATGACATACTTCTATTTAGCAAATAGTAAATATGGCGGTTGGGTTTCGTTCAGCGCACACTTGGCTTTGCTGACAAACAAATCAATCCTAAAGATTTCGGGTTCGGGACGGGGCAGTGGCGATTACGGATATGGCGTACACTACAAAAACATTACACTTGGCCACGCCCGTGTTCTTGAAAACAAACTACTTCTCGCGATAGACAAGAACCACCGAGAACACTTAAAATACTTCAAGAATAGCATTGTCGTAATACACGACCCAACGGAACTTGACGATGATGTAATTGCATTCCTCAAGGATTCAAAGAAAGTAATTACGATTAGAAAATCGGTAGCCGACCTTTTGGTAGGTATGGGCATTCCCAATGAATTTATTGAACACCCGTTCTATGAGTATGAGAAGGGAAGTGTAATCAGCAAGGGAAATGCCGTAGCAGCAAGTCGTGTGGACTTTGACAAAGGAACGCACACTATTGTTGAGGCTAATAATCTTGGTGCGGGAATTGATATATACGGAAGTAAGAACCCGTTTTATTATTTCCACAAACTCAAGCCACTTGGCTTTGACAAGTATTATCTCGGAGAATATGGTAAAACATTCAACGAGAGCAAGAGGATTTACGGAGGGTACGAAAAACTTGTTGACTTATCGGTTATTAAGAATGATGGCGGAGGAACGCAGTACACATTCCTTGAGGCGGACTATTGGAATCAAACAATCATAGTTCACAAGAAATGGGCAGACAACCCCAATAGCATTTGGAGGGAGAATGAGAATTGTTATGTTGTTTCAAACGCCGAAGAACTTTTAGAGGCCGTAAACAAAGAGCCATTAAAGGCAAACATTATGACGAGTTCAAATGATTCTTGGAAGCAAATTATAGAACACTATGAAGCGCATTGACCTTGAGAGAGTCCCCTTTGATAAGGACAAATTTAAAAAGCGTTCAGCCCTCCGTTCGGATGTAAGCCGAATGATTAAGGAGGACTGCATTATCTATGTGGACAACCAACCGACAATCCTCTATAAGAAACTTGAAACCGACACCTCCGCTTTGCGTTGGGCGGTAAAGAACATTAAGTACTCCGAAGGGAAACGCTCACGGGGATTGAAGTCCATCTCCGCCATATTTGGCTATTCCCCCCGCGTTGCAATGCGCCACGACTTCTGCACGGTTACCTCAATGGCCCTCAACCACAAGAAACAACACCACATCATCACGGAGTTTGCTAAAGAGTTAGTGGGATACTACAAAGAATACTTCCCCCAACAATACGAGTACCACTCAAACCTTGTAGAAGAAAGGGTAATGCAAGATTGGACTATTGGCGGCTCACCATTCACAAGCGGTATCGTCAACAAGAACAACCAACTGAAGTACCACTACGATGCGGGAAACTTCAAAGGAGTACTATCCAATATGGTGGTATTCAAAAGAGATGTAGAGGGAGGACACCTCGTCATTCCCGAATTGGACATCGTACTTGAAGTGGAAGACAATACCCTCACCATCTTCAATGGCCAAGACATCCTTCACGGAGTAAGCACCATTGAGTATGAGAACGAACACGCCTACCGCTACTCGGTGGTGTATTACTCGTTAGAGCAAATGTGGAAGTGCGAACCATTGGGCGAGGAGATTAGCCGCATACGCAAAGTGAAAACCGAACGGGAGAAGAAACGCCTTGACCCCGAACACTTGGAATCACTCAAAAAACGAAAGGAAGAATTGAAGGCATCGTCCGACAAAGAGTTCTTTACAACTTTGAAGAAGAATGACAAAAACTGACATACATAAAGCGGCAATGCTTGAAGCCCTTGAGAAATCATTGGGCGTTGTAACATCGGCTTGCAAGGCCGTTGGTATTGCACGACAAACACACTATGAATGGTACAAGGAAGATGAGGACTACCGCAATAGCGTGGACTCCATCTCCGATATTGCTATTGACTTTGCCGAAACACAACTGCACTCACAAATCAAAAAGGGAAGCACGGCGGCTACTATCTTCTATCTCAAGACAAAGGGGAAGGGTCGCGGTTATGTTGAACGACAAGAAGTCCACAACACGGGGGACAATTTGTTCCAAGTAGAGATTCTCGGTGCCGAAGGTTTACACGAATAAGGTCTACCATCACCTTTTAAACTCCTCTAAGCGCATAACGGTTGAGCAGGGAGGGACACGTTCGGGCAAGACCTATAACATCCTCCTATGGCTTATTTTCAGTTATAGCATAAAGAACAAAGACAAGGTCATCACCATTTGTCGTAAGTCGTTCCCTTCGCTTCGGGCTTCGGTGATGAGGGACTTCCTTGACATCCTACGAACGCACCAACAATACCGCGAGGAGTTCCACAACAAATCAAGCAACGAGTATTACCTCAACGGGAACTTGGTGGAGTTCATCTCGCTTGACCAACCGCAGAAGATTCGTGGTCGGAAGCGTAACCTCCTTTACATCAACGAGGCCAACGAACTATTCTTTGAAGATTGGCAGCAACTTGTCTTCCGTACCGATGGGAAGATAATCTTGGACTACAACCCCTCCGACACCTTCCATTGGATATACGATAGGGTCATTCCTCGTGAGGACTGCGAGTTCTACCAAACGACCTACTTGGATAACCCGTTTCTTGACGATAGCATCAAACGAGAGATTGAGATGCTCAAGGATACGGACGAGGACTATTGGCGTATCTATGGTTTGGGGGAACGCGGCTCAAGCCGAGCGACCATCTTTCAGTTTGGTATTGCCGAAGAACCAAAGGGTCAACTTGTTTCCGTTGGGATGGACTTTGGTTTTACCAACGACCCTACGGCTATTGTCAAGGTGTTCAAGGATGGCGATGATTTGTATATCCAAGAACTACTCTACCATACCAACCTCACCAATGCCGACATCAGCGACAAACTATCTCAACTTGGCCTCACCCGCTACGATGAGATATGGGCAGATAGTGCCGAACCCAAGAGCATTGAGGAACTGCATCGGATGGGATGGAATGTGAAGCCAACGGCCAAAGGTTCGGATTCCGTAATGGCGGGTATTGACATCTTGAAGCGGCATCGGTTGTTTGTAACCAAAGAAAGCAAGAACATCATCAAGGAGTTTCAAAACTACAAGTGGAAGGAAGATAAGAACGGCAACTTGCTGAATCAACCTATTGATGCCTTCAACCACGCCATTGATGCAACGAGATACGCTACCTTTAACCGATTGAGCCGACCCAATTACGGAAGGTATGCAATAAGGTAGAATTTAAAGGTTATTTAAGCGATGGAACTAAAAGTCATTGTACCAACTTCGCTCTCGGAAATTACGCTTGAGCAGTATCAACGCTTTGCTCGTTTGCAAGGGGACGATGAGTTCTTAACCAAGAAAGCATTGGAGATATTCTGCAATGTTCCAATGGAGCAACTGCCCAACATTCGTTTTAAGGACATTTCGGGCGTTTCTAAACACCTCAACGCAATGATGAAGGAGAAGCCTTCACTCACGCCACGTTTCGTCCTTGACGGCCAAGAATACGGATTCATCCCAAACTTGGAAGAAATCACCTACGGCGAGTTCGTAGACCTTGATTCCTATATGAGCGACATCCAAGAACTGCACAAAACAATGGCGGTGCTATATCGGCCCGTTACGCAAAAGGCAGGGAAGCGTTACAACATTGAGAAATATGAATCGGCCAACAAATACTGCGAGGAGATGAAACAAGCCCCGATGAACGTGGTGATGGGGTCAGTGCTTTTTTTTTGGACTTTAGGAAACGAATTATTGAGCAGTATACTGACCTCTTTGGAGGAGGCGATTCCGAAGACGAGTACTCCGCACAATCCCAATTCGGAAAACGATGGGGTTGGTACAATACCTTCTATTCCCTTGCTCAAGGAGATGTTAGACGATTTGATGAAGTTGGAGGGTTACCCGTTCACCAATGCCTTACCTTCCTTACCTATGAAAAACAAAAAGCCGAAACTGAAAACCGAATACTCAAAAGCAAACTGAAATGAGGCAGTTCTATAATCTTACCAAGACCATCAAGGATACGCTTGAGGCCCATAGCCAAGTCAACGCCGTAACCTTCGGTAACATCTTTGATGTGGACTTGAACAAGCAGACCATCTTCCCGCTTTCCCACATAATGGTGAACCAAGCAACCATTGAAGGGCAAACGATGACCATCAACATTTCAGTTATGTGTATGGATATTGTTGACGAAACGAAGGAGGACCCTCGCAACCAACAAGAACCCTTCTACGGAACGAGCAACGAACAAGACATTCTGAATACCCAACTTGCCGTCCTCAACTATTTGATTATGAAATTGAGTACGGGAACGCTCTACACGGACTTGTACCAACTATCGGGCACACCCACTTGCCTTCCGTTCTCCGAACGCTTTGAGAACCTCTTGGCGGGTTGGACTGCAACGTTTGATGTCATTCTTCCCAATACGGAAATCTATACTTGCTGATGCCTCGCAAAGAGAACATAGAAGCAGTCCTCAATAAGTTCGGCAAATATGTCGTACAACAAGCACGTTCCAACCTTTCCAAAAAGAAAAAGAATGTAACGGGTGAATTGTACAACTCTATTTCATATGACCTTAAAGTTTCCGAAACGGGGGCTTCGCTCTCTTTGGTTTTCAAGATGGCGGAATATGGGGAGTTCCAAGACAAGGGTGTCAAGGGCAAATCTTCCTCCGCCAAAGCACCCAATAGCCCGTATCGTTTCGGGTCGGGAAAAGGCAAGAAAGGTGGCTTGAGCGACTCAATCCCCAAGTGGGTACGAGATAGAAGGTTTCAGTTCCGTGATAGGAAGACGGGAAAGTTTATGAGTTACGAATCAACGGCATTCCTCATCACCCGTTCCATCTATCAAACGGGTATACCAACAACGCAGTTCTTCAGCCGTCCCTTTGGGTTGGCCTTTAAGCAACTGCCTCCCGATATCGTAAAAGCATTCGCCTTAACCCAAGAAGACCTACAAGAATTTACACGAAGAAATTAAAATGGCAGCAAATCCTATTTCATATCTACCTACGGGACTGCGTAGCGCAAGAAGTCCCATCTTTCTATCCTTTGGTATAGAGGATTCGGCAGATACTCTATTGAGTGTTCAAATAACAATGTATGTTTTTGCGGGTAGTTCGGCATCTACCCCCGCAACAATAAATTATTACATCAGCAAGAATGCTATCAATAATCAAATTGTTGTTGAGGTATCTGACCTTATTCGTGAGGTTGTTGCTCCATCGTTTTCAAAGGATAGCGTTACAACTATCTCGGAGTCCACTTCGGGCGAGGCCGTATGGTGCAAATTGGAGATTGCGGGTACTTGGCTTTCCTATCCCTCATCAGCCGTTGTTGCCGATACGCTTATAGATGCACACTCGTTCTTGGTAACGGATGGCTATGATGACTACACCGAACAAGCGACAAGCAATGTAGCAGAATACCGCTACCTCACAAGCGCAGCAACGCCATACTCAACCAACACTTCCGTAGTGAGCCGTTTGTTGGCTGATAGAACCTTCCAAGTGTATGAGAGTTTTAATCAATCCCTCCCCATCTATTACGATGACCTTGCGAATGTCGTAGGCGTAGAATACGAAATCAACGGAGGTTCTTACTACTACGAAATAAGCGACTTTATCACGGGAGGATATACAAGCACCCAATCAACCCGCAAGATTGTATACATTCCCTTCGGAGTGCCTAATGTCACCTCTTTTGTAGGCGTTACTCCAATAGATTCCTATGCGGTTAAGGTGGTTGGCTCAAATGCTTTTGAGGAGTTTATTGAACGAGTAGCAACGGATGGTGGAACAATGGAGGCGGAGGCTTGTCTATCCGATGCCCTTTACGCTTTGGGTGATATTGCTTATGATACCTACAATGTGGATATTATCTGCGAATCAAAATATACTCCCGTACAAGTTGCCTTCACAAACAAAGAGGGCGTCATAGACGCGTTAACCTTCTTCAAGCGGAGCAATCGTAGCGGAGCATTCACAAACGAGTCCTATATGCCTCAAATAGCCCCTAATGCAGTTACGGCTATTGACCTAACCAAACCACAACACAAGCAGTTCTTGGTGAACTCTACTGAAACGCTAACCTTAAATACGGGGTGGGTAGAAGAAGAATATGATGAGGTGATTCGCCAACTGTTGCTCTCGGAGCGCGTGATTATCTACGACAACGGAACAAAGATTGCAGCCAATCCGCAACGCGGAGGCGTAACCTACCAAAAGGAAGTTAATGACAAGACCATCAACTACACCTTATCGTTTGATATTGCTTACAACAAACTGAACAACATCCGATGAACAAAGTAGGGTTATTTATTGGCACGGAGGAATTGGACTTGTTTGATGACGAGCAAATCTCCATCACATTACAACTGCAGAATATAGCGGACATCTCAAAGTTGTTTGCTGACTTCACGCAGTCATTCACCATTCCCGCTTCACCGAGAAACAACCAAATCCTACAACACTATTACCGCACAGACCTAACTTCCTCTTTAGATTGGAAGACTCGTCAAGAGGGATTTATTGAAATCAATAGCCTACCATTCCGCTACGGCACATTCCAACTTGAGGAGGTGCAGATGAAGCAGAACGCACCATACGCTTACGCTTTGTCATTCTTTGGTTCGGTTGTAAACTTAACGGATTTGTTTGGTGAGGACTATTTGTATGACCTTGACCTTTCTTCGCTTGACCACTCCTATGATGCAAGTGTTATTCGTCAAGGAATTGATGGCTCGGGAGATATGCCCCTTGATGCGGGAGGCAATGCGGGAACAAGCATCATCTATCCTTGTATCACCCCCGTTCGGAATTGGCAGTATGCCGTTCACGGAGGCTCTGCTGATGAGAATGATATTAAATATAACCACGCGGGTGGTCACGTTCACGGAATCAATTACTACGAAGTAAAACCCGCAGTAGCGTGTACAGAAATTATTGCCGCCATTGAAGCCAAGTACGGCATCACTATGTCGGGCTTCTTTGATAATAACGATGAGTTCCAAAAGTTGTATATGTGGGCGCATCGCAGAGAAGGGTGGATGTATCAGAATCAGCCCAACGCGATGAAGTATCGTAAGATTGACTTTCAAACCCGAACGGGAACATACTTTGATTTAGCCAACGATACATTTGACATTCCCGCCACCTTTGGCGCACAAGACGGAACATTTACATTCACTTTGATTGTTAATACTTTAAGTCAAGACGCAAATTTTGCTATCTATGTAAATGGAGGCTATCGCACAAGTCAAGTAATAAAGGCTACGGGGACATTTTATTTCTACGGCTTAAAATTGGAAGATGGAGACCGCATAAGCCTTCGTGTTAAAACGCAAGACAATAACACTTCATTAACTTATGGTCTAACATCTTGGGAGATGGTATTTTACCCCGATGCTCCCGCCTCACCTTTTTCATTCGGAACTGCGAGGATGAGTGGCACGGACTCTGTAAGTATAACGGTTAGGGTTAGCGAACTGATGCCCGAACAAAAGATTGCTGACTTCTTAATTGGGCTTATTAAGATGCACAACCTTGTTTTTGTACCCGTAAGCAATACGGAGTTCTCGGTTTATACTCTTGATAATTATTACGCCAACAGCACCGACCAATCTTGGGACGAGTATATGGACATTCGGGAGACAAGCGTTGTACGCCCCGAAATCTATCGTAGGATTCAGTTCAAATACCAAGAGGCGGGTGCTATTCTTGGAGCAACCTATCTCCTTCAAAACGGAGTTGGCTATGGAGACCTCCGTGCTGACTTTGATTTTGATGGCGAGGAGTTTGTTGTTGAACTTCCTTTTGAGCAGTTGATGTGGGAATTGCTTACCAATGCCGAAACGGGAGACCCAACTGAAAACATCCTTGTAGGCAAATCCATTGACCGCAACCTTGAGCCATACATCGGTGCGCCTATGTTGTTTTACGCAACGAAGCAATTTCAACTTGATGGGGAGGGCGGTTTGGAGACCATTGGATTTATTGATGAATCAAACACGGACTTTGAACTTACGCAAATTTGGTACTGCAACACCTCAAGCCGATTTGATGTCAATAATGCAACAACCTACTCCACCAACTTCGGGGGAGACCTTGATGCCTATTTTCTTCAAGCGGTAACGAACGGCCTATATCAAACCTATTGGTACGACTATACTACCGACCTTTATTCGGAGCAACGCCGATTGGTAAACATTTCTGCCCAACTACCTACGGGCAAGATTATCAAGATGTCTTTGAACAACAAGATTATTTGGAGAAACCAAAAATGGATTATTAACTCTGCGAGCATCAATATGACAACGGGTCAAGTTCGCTTTGAATTACTCAACGATGTATGAAGACAAGTTATTTAAGTTACTTAATAGAATTGCTTCAAGCCGATAGTTGGAAGGGCGTGAGCCACAATGTAGACATCGCGAAAGGCAAATATCAAATGCCCACCACTTGGACGGAGTTCTTAAAGCGTAGATAATGGCCGTAATAGAAAATATCAAGATTGAAGGCGATGCTTCGCAACTCATAGACGCTATTGAAACTCTCAACAAGCGTGTAGGGGAACTTGAAGGGCAACTGTCCGATGTCAATAGCGGCGTAAAGAACTTGGGCAAGGCGGGAGATTCCGCCTCAAAGTCATTGTCGGGTATTGGAACAAGCCTCAAGGGAATCGGCATTGGTATCTTCATTGCGGCCTTTGACCAACTGAAGGAAATCTTCACGGGCAACCAAAAGGTGATGGACATCTTCAACACCGCGCTGAATGCCCTTAAAATCCTTTTTAACGACTTTGCAGAAGCCGTCCTACCACCCGTAATCAATTTGCTTGAAAGCATCTTCAGCGACCCGCTTCAATCAATCAAGGACTTCGGTCAAGCAATCCAAGATTATGTCATTAACTACTTTGACCAAATCTTCTCTGCACTTGGCCACTTGGGCAAGGCCCTTGCTGACTTCTTTACGGGGGACTTTGCAGGTGCGCTTGAAGAAGTTAAGTTAGCGGGCCTTGATGCCGTAGATGCCATTGTTGGCGTTGAGGAGGGTGGCCTTGAGGCCGTCAAGAATGTAGCCAAAACTGCCCTTGACTACGCCAAAGGAATCCCCGCTCAAATCAAAAGTGCCGTTGATGCGGGTAAGGCCCTTGTGGAACTTGAGAAGGCTGCCCAACTTGCTGCGGTAGAACGTCAAAAGATTCAGTTGGAATACCAACGCCGCGAGGAGCAACTGCGCCAACTGCGGGACGATGATACCAAGAGCATTGAAGAGCGCGTAAAAGCCAACGCCGACCTTCTTGCTTTGTTGGAAGAACAAGCCCAAAAGGAGCGTGAGCAGATGCAGATTCAAGTTGCCTTTGCTCGTGCCGAATACGAGAAGAACAAAACAACGGAAAACCTCGTAGCCCTACGCCAAGCGGAACTTGAGATTATTGACCTCTCTGAACGATTGGAAGGACAACGCTCCGAAGCCCTCTCCAATCAAAATTCATTGCTGCGTGAACAATTAGATTTGGTCAAAAGTCAGCGCGACGCAGCACTTGACATATACCAAGTCAAAGAGGAGGCTGGGTTGATTCTCATAGAGAATGAATACAAGAGAGCGCAAAGGCAAATGGAAATTGACCAAGAGGTCTACGATAGTAAGGTTGCTCTTTTGGAAGCCGAAGCGGGTCTTTATGCCATAGGTACTCAAGCGCGTATAGATGCTGAAAATGAAATCGCAGCCCTTGAAGCAGAACACAACACGAAAGTATTGGAGTATGCTAAAACGGAAAGAGATGCTCGTTTTGAAATTGAACAAGCCAAACTTCAAATGGTGGCCGATGGATTTAGTGCCGTATCGCAACTATCAGCGGCTTTTGCAAAGGACGATGAGGAAAGCAAGAAGAAGCAATTTGAGTTCCAAAAGAAATTATCCCTTGCCTCTGCTATTGTTGCGGGTATACAAGCCGTACAGAACGCCTATAAGACCGCACAAGGCTCTCCCTACACATTGGTGAACCCCGCCTACCCATATATTCAAGCGGGTCTTGCAGGGGCTTTTGCCGCCGCACAAGTGGCGTCTATTGCAAGGTCGCAATACGATAGTCCATCGGCAAGTATCTCTACGGCTGGCAGTGCGCCCTCTGCCCCTTCGCTTTCCCCGTCATTCAATGTGGTGGGTCAAAGTGGAATCAACCAACTTGCCGAGAGCATCAGCCAACAAGGAAGACAACCGATGAGAGCCTATGTCGTGGGAAGCGATGTAACTTCATCACAAGAATTAGAACGCAAGAGAATCAAAACCGCAACATTCGGATGAACATAATTGAATTAGTCCTTGACGAGATGCAAGAGATGATGGGAATCCAAGCCATCAGCATCGTTGAGAACCCCGCCATTGAAGAAGACTTCGTAGCCCTCGCAACGCAGAAGATTGAGTTTGCTACGCAGAACGATGAGAAGCGCATCTTGATGGGTGCTGCCCTCATTCCCAACAAGCCCATCTATCGCCGCAACGGTGAGGAGGAGTTCTATGTATACTTCTCAAAGGACACCATCCGCAAGGCGAGTGAATTGTTCTTCCAAAACGGCAACCAAAACAAATCCACATTGGAACACCAAGCCGAACTGCAAGGTTTGAGTGTTGTGGAATCTTGGATTGTAGAGGACGAGCAGAAGGACAAATCAAGCCTCTATGGTTTGCAGATGCCCGTAGGTACTTGGATGGTATCAATGAAGGTCAATAACGATGACATTTGGACCAACTATGTCAAGACGGGCAAGGTAAAAGGATTCTCTATTGAGGGCTATTTCGTTGACAAGGTGAACTTCGCCAAGCAAGAATTAGAAATCCTTGAAGAACAAGAGGCCGCCCTTATCCTTGCCCAAATTAAAGCCGTCATCAAAAGCGACAAGCGCAGAAAGACGGGTAAGCGCACGGAACTTGAATCCTACTCGGACTACCCCGATGCCGTTCGCAACAACGCCAAACGAGGCATTGAACTCAACGAGAAGGAGAACAACAAGTGCGCCACCGCCGTAGGCAAGGTCCGCGCTCAACAACTCGCACAAGGAAAACCCATCAGCGTGGAAACCATCAAGCGTATGCACTCGTATCTTTCCCGCGCCGAAGAATACTACGATGAGGGGGATTCAGCCGCTTGTGGTACAATCTCCTATCTTCTATGGGGAGGTCTTGCAGGTAAGCGTTGGGCAGAAAGCAAACTCAAAGAACTCGGACAATTATGAAGGACTATGTAGTCATCCCAAGCCGCACCTCTCCCAAAGGTTCAAAACGCGGTTGTTTGTGCAAAGACAAGAACACCTACTCCCGCAAATGTTGTGATGGGAGTTTATGGGCTCAAGGCATTGGCCCAACAACGGGAAACAATTAAAAATGTAATTTATTTTATTCAATCAATTATTTAATTAGTTATGAAAGCAACTGAAGTATTAAAGCGCATTATGACAGAATTGTCTTCCGTTAAAGAGGAGGCAGTTGAGGTCAAGTTTGAGCAAATGACTTTGGAGAACGGAACTGTCCTTGAGGCAGAAGCGTTTGAAGGGGGCAACGAGGTATTCATCGTCAACGAAGAAGACCGCATCCCCGTTCCCGTTGGAGAGTACACCCTTGCTGATGGTCGTGTTTTGTATGTTGCCGAAGAAGGCATCATCTCTGAAATCAAGACCGCAGAAGCCGAAGCCGAAGAAGAAGCCGTAGAGGTGGAAGTTGAGGCATCGGAGGAAACCCCCGAAGAAGTCGTTGAAGAAGCATTGGCCGAAGAAATGCCAATGGAAGACAAGATTAAGGAGATTGTAATGCCTATGGTTGAAGAAATCAAGGCTGAACTTTCTGCTATCCGTGAAGAAATGGGTGCTTACAAAGAGAAGATGAGCGCAGTAGAAGTGGAGAACGAAAACTTGAAAACCGAGTTGTCCTCTCAATCTGCCGCACGTCCCATTAAGCACAACCCCGAAAATGCTCCTAAAGCCGAAGTTAAGTTGGCAACGCGCCGTCCGATGTCTTCACTTGACCGAGTAATGTCCAAACTGAACAAATAATAAATCAAAATAGAAAATGGCCACGACCACTTCAATCACTACTACTTACGCTGGCGAATTTGCTGGTAAGTACATCGCTGCGGCTCTTTTGTCCGCCGATACCCTTGACAAAGGTCTTGTTGAAATCAAGCCTAACGTCAAATACAAGGAAGTTATCAAGAAAATCGCTACGGGCGATTTGGTTGCTAACGCTTCTTGCGACTTTTCTGCTTCTTCGTCTTTGACCTTGACGGAGCGCATCCTTCAGCCCGAAGAGTTCCAAGTCAACTTGCAGTTGTGCAAGAAGGACTTCCGTTCCGATTGGGAAGCCGTACAGATGGGTTACTCCGTTTATGACAACCTTCCCGCTAACTTCAGCGACTTCTTGATTTCTCACGTTGCTGCTAAAGTTGCACAAAAGACCGAGCAGACTATTTGGAGTGGTGTTAACGCTACTGCAGGAGAGTTTGACGGATTCGTTACTTTGATGACTGCCGATGCTGATGTTGTTGATGTTACGGGTACTACCGTTACTGCCGCCAACGTTATTGAAGAAATGGGCAAAGTAGCCGATGCTATCCCCAACGCTTTGTACGGCAAGGAAGACTTGACCATCTATGTTCCTCAAAATGTTGCTCGTGCTTACGTTCGCGCTTTGGGTGGATTCGGTGCCGCAGGTCTTGGTGCTGCAGGTACGGACGCTAAAGGAACGCAGTGGTTCGGTGGTGAGCCTTTGTTCTTTGACGGCATCCGCGTTTCTATGGTTAGCGGCTTGGCCTCTAACAAGATGGTTGCTGCTCAATCTTCTAACCTCTACTTCGGTACGGGCTTGTTGAGCGACCACAACGAAGTCAAGTTGCTTGATATGGGCGATTTGGACGGTTCACAAAACGTTCGCGTTATTATGCGCTACACGGCTGGTGTTCAGTATGGTATCGGTTCTGACATCGTATTGTACTCTTAATTAACCGCATTTGACTAACCCAAAGGAGGGCTTGGGGCATACCCTCGCTCTCCTTTTTTATTTTACATAACTATGGCTTGTGATATTCTAACAACGGGACGGGCAGTTGCTTGTCAAAAATCGGTAGGTGGACTTGTTGCCGCTTACTTCATTAACTACGGAGATTTGGGTGCTATCACCTACGACCTCACCGACACGGACGTCATTGACACCTTCGGTGGTTCTCCCGCCGCTTACAAGTATGATTTGCGCGACCAATCATCTTTTGAGCAATCATTCGTTGGTTCAGTAGATAACGGAACCATCTATATGGAGCAGACCTTGAACTTGTCCTTCACCAAATTGGATAAGGAATCAAACAAGGAATTGAAGTTGATGGCCTATGGCCGTCCTCACGTTATCGTTGAAGACCAAAACGGAAACTTGTTTGTTATGGGCTTGGTCAACGGTGCAGAGGTAACTGCGGGAACCATCGTAACGGGTGCTGCAATGGGTGATATGAGCGGATATACCTTAACTTTGTCGGGCAAGGAGAAGGTACCTGCAAACTTCATTGCTTCTGCTGCTACGCCAGCCGCTGCCTTGACTGCTGCAGGAGTTGCCGTTAGCGCAACGCAAATCAATCCTTAATAGTGTGTTGAACGGAGGGGGGCGAAAGCCCCCTTCTAACACCCCGATACAATGAATCAAAGCATTTTAAACAAACTACAAAAGTTCAGCAAAGCGCAAGAGCCTCGCAAGGTTGAACTTGGAATGGTTCAAGAAGCCGTAGACGCCGCAAACCAACTATTGGAAATTGCTGAAGAACTCGGTGGAACGAAACAATCCTTGAAGGCTGATATGCGCCGCATTGATGGTTATGTGCAAGATGGTAGTCAGTATCAAAAATATGCTGAATCCCTCAAGCGCGACATCCGTTCTGCGAACAAGGCTCTCGGCCTTTCCGACTCCGACATTCCCGTGTTGAAGTTTTTAGATGATGCTCTCGGTGCTTGGCAAAGCGCAGTTGATATGAAAATTTAATAAGATGAAACCCGAACAATCCGTACTTAACAAACTTGCGAAGTTCTCCACTAAAGAGGTTGAACTTTCCGCCCAAGAGCCTATTGAGGTTGAGTTTGCTTTGATTGACGATGTAAAGTCAACAATCAGCCAAGCCGAATCATTGATGCAAGAAATTGACAAGGATGGCAAGGAATTTTTAAGACTTGAGCGAGTAATCAATACAAAAGGAAATCTTTTGATTACAAAAATCTATGACTCCCTTGATTCTTCAGTTAATAAACTTGAGCGTTCCTCAAAAGAACTTGGAGTTGCAATCCCCGAGATTTCAAAAATTCAAAAGGTCTTGAATGACATTCGCGGAATCCGCAAGACCTATGGTTTCTAATTTTTAGATTCACGACAATCAAGAGGCCACCTTCGGGTGGCTTTCTTTTTGGAATAAACTTTCACTTTGAGGTTATTTAGGTACGATGCACATTTTACAACCCGTATCTACCGCACAAACCATTACCATCATTCCGAGAGATTATGTATTCTCATCGGAGGATTTGGATTTGTACTTTGAACGTGTCCTCCTTGACGGCGGAACATTGGAAGCCCAATCTTGCGTTCGCCAAGACCTCAGCGACTTGGATGGTGTCAATTTGTACCTCACGAACGAGAATACCAACACAACGGCAACCATCAACCCGACTATCACCGAATCTCAAGGGTATATGAGCCTCTCTGCGGAGTTTTCTCTTGTAAGCGGCACATTCTATAGTATGAAAGTTTTTAAGGGCTCTAATCTGATTTATCGTGATAGAGTTTTTGTAACTTCACAAACCGAATATGACAAGTTCACGGTGAACCAAAATGTCTACACGGAGGAAACCTCCTACAACAACGAATTTATCGTATTATGAGCAACATCCGATTTGTAAACCTATCCTCATACACCACCCCTGTTGTCAAGGAGCAACGAGGCAAGGAATGGGTTTCCTATGGCGATAGCAACGACTACTTCCAATACCTGATTGATCGGTACAACGGTAGCGCAACAAACAACGCCATTATTAACGGCATTAGCGAACTGATTTACGGAAAAGGGTTGGATGCTACCGATAGCAATAGAAAGCCCGACCAATACGCTAAAATGAAGTCCTTGTTCGGCAAGGATTGTATGCGTAAGGTCACCTCCGACTTCAAGATGATGGGTCAATGCGCCTTCCAAGTCATCTACTCAAAAGACCATTCTAAAGTCACCGAAGTATATCATATGCCCGTTGAGTCATTACGAGCAGAGAAGTGCAACGATGAGGGTGATATTGAGGCGTACTACTACGCAAAGGATTGGGGAGCGGTAGAGAACAAGAAAGAGACTCCAATTCGGATTCCCGCTTTTGGTTTTTCCAACGAAGGGATTGAGATTCTCTACATCCGTCCCTATCGTGCGGGATTCTATTACTACTCTCCAGTAGACTATCAAGGAGGGTTGCCCTATGCGGAGCTTGAAGAGGAAGTAGCAAACTACCACCTCAACAACATCAAGAACGGAATGAGTCCTTCAATGCTCATCAACTTCAATAACGGAGTCCCAACGGAGGAAGAGCGTTACTTGATTGAGAGCCGTATCGGGGAGAAGTTCTCTGGCACTTCCAATGCGGGTAAATTCATCCTTGCTTTCAATGACAATAAGGAGATGGCTGCGGACATTACGCCCGTACAACTCTCTGATGCCTCTGACCAATACCAATTCTTGGCTGATGAGGCGATGCGTAAGTTGATGGTTGCTCACCGCGTTACTTCCCCGATGCTTTTGGGTATTAAAGACCAAAGCGGACTGGGTAACAATGCCGATGAGTTGAAGACGGCCTCTACCTTGTTTGACAATACTGTCATCCGTCCTATGCAAGAGACCATTTTGGATGGGGTGGACAAGATTCTTGCTTACAACGATATCTCTTTGAATCTATACTTTAAGACCCTACAACCATTAGAGTTCCAAGAGGGTGTGGTCGTAGACCAAGAGACGATGGAAGAAGAAACGGGAATCAAACTATCCAAACAAGAACCCAACGATGACCACCTTGATAGTATGTTCAACCTTTTGGACGAGGTCGGTGAAGTCATCAACGAGGATGAATGGGAATTGGTAGAGGAATCCCCCGTAGACTACGAAGCGGAAGATGCTATGGAGCGTATGACCAAGTTCGCCTCTACTGGAACGGCATTCCCAAACGCCAAGAGTAAGCAAGATGGAGTAACGCCATTTGGACGGCCTTATAAAGTGCGTTACGGATATTCTCCCGAACAAGCGGGAAGCAACTCACGAGAGTTCTGCAAGAAGATGATAGGCGCAAAGAAGGTCTACCGCAAGGAGGACATCCTTGAGATGGGCAACAAAGCCGTCAATGCGGGATTCGGAAAGGGCGGAGCAGACACCTACGATATTTGGCTCTATAAGGGCGGAGCGCGTTGTCATCACTTTTGGATGCGTAAAGTATTTATGGCTAAAGAGGGTGCATCAAGTGTAGATGCTAAAAGCCCAAATGCTGAAA
>OBMK010001888.1_pt1 | contig 16883 bp, 9 predicted proteins | sample 1539081 | NCBI WGS metagenome assembly OBMK01 (sample SAMEA3355528, study PRJEB22509) | marine metagenome | biome: marine; feature: river plume; material: water | place: USA | collected 2010-08-07 | depth 0.5 m | reverse complement strand
TGCTTAAGATGTTTTTTTCATTCCCTCTATTGTTAAAGTGATTCATTAGTAGTATTTTTGTCTAAAATAAGATTAAAGTATGTCTGAATCAAAAGTCAGTTTCGAAGAAATAGAAAGTTTTTTAGTTGGTAGAGACCCTCAAAAATATATAGTAGGTATTGAAGCTACGTATTACGAAAATTTTGTATCCTTAATCATTAATGACCCTGAAAAGGGTAAATACATTGAAAAGCATACTTTAACTTCATTTTTATGGATGAAACATGAGGTAGTTGATTTAATTTACAACGGTGACAGGTCTTTAATAAAAAAGGCTATGAGGGAACATAAGGTTAAAATCAAGAAACTAAAGGTTGAAGATTCTAACGGTAATGTACCTAAGAGAATTGATAGTGGTTACAAGTTCATGGTTACCTGTACTGAGAGTTACGGTTCTTTACTTAATTTTTTTAAAGAAGGTGGTATAGATATTTTTAGCGGTGAAAAAGCCTATCCAGATGATTCTAATTCAGTAGCTATAAAGAGTTTGTTTGTTAGATTTTCACCTGATGAGCAGTTTTTAATACAAAGTGGTAAGAGGTTGTTCAAGGGTATGGACGATTATAATGATGTTCATAGATTTCAGTTTGACCTTGAGACGGAAGGATTAGACGCTAATAACGATGCTATATTTCAAATAGGTATCAGAGATAATAAGGGGTATGAAGTTGTCTTAGAAACCTTGGGTGATACACCTAAAGAAAAAAGAGATTCAGAAAGGTATAACATAAAAAAGTTTTTCTCTATTATTAGTGAGTTAGTTCCAGATATAATAACTGCTTATAACTCTGAAAACTTTGATTGGCCTTTCTTTCAGAAAAGATGTGATAGACTAGGGTTAGATATAACTAAGATTGCTAAGACCTTAAAACCTAAAGCTAAAATAAGGTGGAAAGATGCTATAATAAAGCTTGGTGGTGAGCAAGAGTATTACAAACAGACTTATATGTGGGGTTATAATATCCTAGATATATCACATTCTGTTCGTAGAGCGCAAGCTATAAATTCAGATATTAAATCTTGGGGTCTTAAATATATTACAGAGTATTCAGGCGTAGCTAAACAGAATAGGGTTTATGTTCCTGGTAATATAATCAATAAGACTTGGTTAGATAAGTCAGACCATGCTTTTAATGATGCTAATGGTGATTGGTATAAAATAACTGAGGATAAACCTTTAAAAGAGGGTTATGAGGTTAAGAGGGGTGACTATATAGTCCAGCGTTATTTATTAGATGACCTTTGGGAGACTGAGCAAATTGATGGGATATACAACCAAGCTGCTTATTTAATAGCTAAGTTATTACCGACTTCTTATATGAGAAGTTCTACTATGGGTACTGCTGGACAATGGAAGTTGATTATGGCTGCTTGGTCATATGAGAATGAATTGGCTGTACCTGATTTAGAAAAGAAAAGAAAATTTGTCGGTGGTCTTGCTAGGTTGATTGAGGTTGGTTATGCTAAGAGGGTTGTTAAACTTGATTTCGCTGCCTTATATCCAAAAACACAACTTACTTGGGGTATATTTCCAGATTTGGATATATCTGGTGTTATGGAGGGTTTATTGACGTATGTTGTTGATAAACGAGATGAGTTTAAATTCCTTACTGGTAAACATAAATTCGAAGCTAAAAGATTACAGAAGCTTTTAGATAAAAATATACATAAATTAACGCCAGAAAGAATAGCTAAAGCTAAAGAAATGATTAGCTATAATAAAAAATTAGCTTCTGATTACGATAAAAAACAATTACCATTGAAGATTTTGGCTAACTCGTTCTTTGGTGCTTATGGTGCTCCTTATATATTTAATTGGGGTGATTCAGATTGTGCTGAAGAAACAACGTGTAGAGGTAGGCAGTCTTTAAGGCTTATGGTTAGGCATTTCACCGATAAATATAAATTTAGAGCTTTAGTAGGTGATACGGATGGTTTTAACTTTTCTATACCAGATTCCGTTGATGATGTTGAGTATATTTGCCAAGCTTCGCATTGGAAGACTGAAAATTATGAAAAGGGTCAAGTTCTTAAGGGGATTGATGCTGTTTTAGCTGAGTTTAATGAAAAATATATGGAAGGTAGAATGGGTCTGGATATAGATGATATATGTGAATCTACTATTAACTTTGCTAGAAAGAATTATGGTAACCTTATTGATGGTAAAGTTAAACTTGTAGGTAACTCACTTAAGTCTAAGTCGATGCCTGTATATATAGAAGAATTTATAAATGAAGGTGTTAAATTATTATTACACGGTAAGGGGTATGAATTTATAGAGTTATACCATAGAACTGTTGAGGATATATATAATTATAGAATTCCTGTAGTTAAAATAGCATCTAAATCTAAGGTTAAGATGACTAGAACTAATTATGTAGATGTTTATTGTAAACAAAAAAATAAAGCTGGTAGACATAAATCTAGACAAGCTCATATGGAGTTGATAGAAATGCATGATTTAAATGTTGATTTAGGTGATGTAATTTACTATGTTAACACTGGTACGGCTAAATCTCATAGTGACATCAAAAAAGTTACCGATAAAGAAACTGGCAATATAGAAATATTATTTAATAGTAAGTTATTATCTAAAGAAAGTATTGAAGAGGACCCGAATTATACTACCGATGAATATAATGTTGCTAAATATTTAGATAACTTCAATAAAAGAATTAAACCTTTATTAGTTTGTTTTGATACTGAAATAAGGTCTGATATTATCAGAAATGTATATAAAGATAAAAAGACTAAGGTTGTTAAATTGGATGAGAAAAATCTATACACTAAAAAACAATGTGAGTTAATCGCAGGTAAACCATTTGAACCTTCAGACCAAGATGATTATCATGAAGACTTGATGAAAATGGAAGATAGGGAAATTAGGTTCTGGGATTCTGTGAATAAAGTTCCTAACTTTATGGAAATAGGTGAATGGACTAGTCTTAGGGGTGACTGGAAAGAAAGGGAAAGAATTAGAAGACTTGAGGCTATAGATAAAGAATTTAAACTACTAAATGATGTATTTGAAAGACTTGAGGTTTCGGATTACGATAAATTAAGAAGTAGTAATAAATTACCTAAAGAACTTAATTTTGTTAGTTTAGTTAAAGATGACATAGGTAATTTTTATTTTAATTCTAATGAATGGGATGTTGAATTGGCTGATTTTAAAGATATATTTAAATATGAAGATTTAGCAATAAAACGTAATAGATATTACGAAAGTCTTGAGGATGTTAATGATGATGATAAATACAACATGTGGTTAGAAGATATTAATAATTCAGAGTCTGAAATAGAAGAAGTTAAGTCATAAAAAAAAGGGAGCAACGCTCCCTTTATTATTTTAAGTAAAACCCTAATGGTCTATATTTTAACGATTTGTTTAAAAATTCAGCTTCATTAGCTCCTCTTTCTAATTGTTTAGTAGATGAAAGCCTTTCTAGTCTAGTGTCTAAACGTTCAAGTATTGCTTTTCTTTCTTCATTACCTTCTGAAAGTAATGTATCGAAATCCATAGTTCTTTCTGCTTCAGGTGGTCCAACGATACCTCCGAATTTACCTCTAGTTCTACCTAGCGCTCTTTTTGATTCGGCTACAAATAATTGTCTTATTAATATTTTAGTAGGTTCGTTGAATTTAGAGAAGTCTAGCTTGGCTAATGGAACTTCATTTGGTAATTTTATAATATCTGAGTTTTCGTCTCTACATTCTTCTACGTTATCACTAGTGGTGTCGTAATAATGATACCATACTTGGCATCCACTTAAACCCACTGAACTACCAGCTCCACCAATACCATGACCAAAACTCATTTTTGAACCTGGAACACTTAATAAATGTAAGATTCTTGTTCCGTCTGGACCAGCTGTTAGTTTATATACCAATTCACTTCTTAATATTCTATTTTTTAAATTTAAATCTGATGCTGTAAGTAGTATATCATAAGCTGGTGATATATAATAACCTCCGTTACCACCTAGGCCGTATCCACCACCTCCGCTGCTACCCATTTGTCCGAAACCACCAGCAAACCCATAGTCAATACCTCCGTAATTTGCAAATAGTGCCATGTTTGTAGTTGGTGGTGTAATCCATAAAACTTCGTTTATTTCTCTACCTGCTGGTATTACGTAGTTTTGTCTACCTGCTTCTAAATTTATATAATCTTTTTTTAATTCCCAAGGGCCTCTAGCTTGTAGACCTACTTGTTTAGAATAAGCATATGTGTATTGTGTCATGAAGTCAAAGTCTCGAACACTTAAAGCAAAAGCCATGTCTGTTGTGTCAACGCTTTTACCTAGTAATGATTGCCATTGATGTTCTATAAGCCATTCCCCGACATATTGTGAATAATCTTCTATTGCTATACCTAGAAGGGTGCATAACATATCGTCAGTTAACTCTATTTGTCTTAATGGAGCACCTAGAGAAACTCTTAATTGTTCGTAAATTCTACTTTTATCTTCGCTGCTAACACTCATAATATCTATTTATTAATAAATATCTGAGAAAATAGTAATCTTATTCATTAAGAAATTTATTTGTTAGTTGAAGAGCTTCATTTATAGTTTTAAAGCTGTTTTCTGGTGCTAGAATAGTTTTATTAACTAAAATTATAGGTACGCTATCACTTTTACCTATTTCCATAATCCTTTCAAATTCTTTTTTATTTTCAGAATCTTCAACGTCAATGTAAGTAAAATCTATATTGTTTTTTTCGTATAAATTTTTTAATTCTTGGCAGTAAGGACATTCATCATATCCATATAGTCTAACTCTTTTCATAATCGTTTAGTATTTCTTCAAGCATTATTTCAATTGCGGCTTCTTCATTAATTTCTTGTTCACCCATTATAATATCTATTACCTTTTTCTTTCTATGAAGTGTTTGCCACATAGTCATAGATACAGTGTCTTCAAATAATTGATAGTATACCGTTACATTGTTTTTTTGACCTAACCTATAGGCTCTGTCTTCAGCTTGTTCATTATTACCTGGAACCCAATCAAAAGAATTAAACACAACATAAGTTGCTTTAGTTAAGGTAATACCAACACCAGCTGACATAATGTTACCGATAAATACTTCAATTTTATCATTTGTTTGAAACTTATCTATAGAATTTTGCTTAGTCTTGTCATTCATTTCACCAAAATGAAAAACACATCTATTCCCAAAGTGACTTACAAGTGCTTGCAATTCTTCAGTGTAATTAGTAAAGATTATAGCTTTGTTGCCTTGTTCTACCATGTCTTCTACTAGCTCAATAGTGTGAGGTATAGATTGCATTGCGATATACTTTCTAAGAAGTCCTAATTCAACAAGCGCTCTTTCTGGTTCACCACTTTTTTTCTTTCTTTTTCTTTCGATGAGGTATTCTTCCCAAAGGTCATCGTATTCAGTCCATTGTTTAGTAGTTAGTTTACGGTAAGCAGGTATAATAGTTTTTTCTGGCATATCACCAATTTCTGACTTAAGTCTTCTTAAGTATACATTTTTACTTTTAAGAGCTAACTCTTCTAGGTTTGTAGCTCCGTTAGTGAGCCATACTTTCTTTCTGTATCCGTTTTTTAGAGTTGTGGTTATTTGTTTACCATCACAGTACCTTAGTACGTAATGTTTCCAATTATCAGCTATAGGAGAGCCGATTAATTTTAAAAGGTTGTAATAGTCCATAGGTCTATTAGCTACTGGTGTGCCACTTAGTAACCAAACTTTCTTTTTACCATAGTTGGTACACACGTCTTTCATTATACTACCACGATTACTCTTATGATTTTTTAATTTATGAGCTTCGTCAATAATGATTAAATCAAAATCAGCATTAACTAGATATTGATTATCCCAACAAATGTCTTCTTCTTTTATTTTATCACCTGGAACCATGTGAAAGTTTTTAAGGATATCAAAGTTAATAATTGTAAATTTAGCTTGATTATCCCATTTTTTACCAGATATAATTGTTGAATCATCGCATCCAAAATAGCTTATTTCTCTTTGCCAGTTAATTTTAACCGCTGTAGGGCATACGATAAGTATTTTCTTAGCGCCAGATTCTAATGCTGATATAACTGACTGTATAGTCTTTCCAGCACCCATATCGTCAGCTAATAAACAGCCGTCTCTAGATAATAGAAATTTAATTCCAGTTTTTTGTATGTCATATAATTTTCTACCTACGGTTCCGTCTGGTAGTATCATTGTGTCAATACTTTCATAGTGTTTGAAATCGACATCAACTTCTTTTTCTTCAAATAAAAAATCGTCAAGTAGTTGTGACTTTGGTATAAAGTACATTTGTCCATTTTTTTGATTTCTTTTTACTTTACCGAATATATGGTATGTCTTGTCGTTGTCAGCTAATAGATAGTCTATTAATATTTTTTCTGGTACAAATGTTAAATTTTCAGATTTTTTTAATTCATTACCTAGATATTCGGAAATGTTTACAATTTTGTTAATTAACTTAGGTTTAAACTCGTGATTATTAACAATGTAACTAGCTTGATTATTGGTCAGACTTATTTTTCCTTTCTTTTCTAGTTTATTTTTTAAATTTTTAATGTAAGGGTTCTTTCCGTTATACTCTCTTAGTATTGAAATTGCACTTACACTATTTATATTACTTAAATCCATCCTTTAAATTATTAAAAGCCTTATAGTCTTAATATAGGTAATTTTCAATAAAAAATCAAGTCTTTTATAATTATTACTTATTTTCAAATATTTATCTAAAAAGATATGTCAACACCAAGAAAAATACCCATAAATCGAGTAAACAAGTTTTTTTCTAATGAAGATTTTGATTTGGATATATCAATGGGTAGGGAAGCCATTGAGGGTGACGGTAATTTTACTGTTATATTATATAGGGTTGATAGGGAGAATACATCTTCTGATGATTTATATGGTGAGGCACCTAAAGATGGTGTTAAATTTTTTCCACCAGTAGAGTTAAAAGTAATCCCTATTCTTGAAGAAGCTGAAAATAAAGCTTACAATAGTGGTGCTGGTAGTCTTAGATATTTACAAGATGGTAATTTAACATTTGGTATATATACTTCTCAATTAGCTGAACTTGACGCTGAGTTAAGTTATGGTGATTATATAGGTTATCCAGTTAATGAAACTGAAGTTAGATATTTTTCAGTAACGAATGATGGTGTTAAAAACTACGATAATAAACATACAATAATGGGGTATAAAGGTGCTTACAGAACTGTTAAGTGCGCTCCTGTTGATGAGCAAGAATTTAGAGGATTATAAACTAATTAATTAAGTATGACTGAGGAAAAAAAAATAAGATATTATAATGTGTGCTTTACCTAAAGGATTTAGAAAAAATATAAGAATAGTAAAACCTAAAACTGGTTTAGCTAGAAGGGAGCAACTTATTGATGATTTCAGTAAGGGTGGAACTTTTTTACCTAGGGGTGTTATGTATGAAGATATGGATAAATCATTCATAGAATTTGTGGATAAAGATTTAACACTTACAGTTGATGGTGAAAAAGTTCAAGTTATGTTTTTAACCCTTCAGAGGTGGTCGGAATTTAGTAAGACTTGGCAACATTCTGATAAATATAAAAACATTAAAATGCCTTTCATTACAATTGTTAGGCAGCCAAATCCACAGGTTGGTAATAATCAATCTGGGTTATATAATATACCAGGTAGGAATAATTATACTTACTACAAAGTACCTACATTTGAAGGTGGTAGAAAGGGTATAGATGTGTATAAGGTTCCTCAACCAACATCTGTTGATATAACTTATGAGGTTAGAATCTTTTCAAATAAAATGAGGGATTTAAATAAGTTTAATGTTAAAGTGTTAAAAGCTTTTAATTCTATACAATATTATATTAGAGTTAAAGGTCATCCAATGCCTTTATTATTAAACAATGTTGGGGATGAGAGTAATATTGATGATTTTGAAAATAGAAGGTTCTATGTTCAACCATTTGAAATTGTATTAGAGGGGTTTGTCATTGATGAGGATGACTTTACGGTGGTTCCAGCTATTAATAGAGCTTTAGTTATGACTGAAGTGTTAGAAACTCCAATAACACCTAGAGTAACTAGCGCTGTTAATGAAAATGACGGTACGTTTAGTTATAATATAATATTTAAGTCTCAAGCTAATTCTTTTTTTAGTTATGTTGCTGAGTATGATTCAAAATATACTACCATAACAAATGCTGGGGGGATGTCTAATATATTTATATCTGTTAACGGTGTTCAAGTTTTGAACGGTTTAGACCTTACTAGTGATTTTATTGTTACTGCTGGTGATACTATATTTATAAAGGTAGATAAGGTATTAGGAACTGAAGCTAAGTTTACGATAACAGGTAAAATAATTTAAAATAATAAGTATGTAATGGCTAATTGTGATAGTAATAAAAATATAAACAAAACGTTCATTATTGAACATCTTGGGACCCCAACAGTTTCAGCTTGTACTGGTGTTTATACCAGTAAAGTATTAGCTTGTAGTGGTGATACTTTTATAGAGTTGTATAGCGGTATAACTATTAATGGTAATACTTTAGTAAATAATAGTTTAAGTGCTAACACGATTGATGCTTCTGTCGTATTATCTGGTGGTACTAATATATTAGATATAATTAATGCTAACGATACATTTGTCACTGGAGGTACGTTTAATAACATCGACGATTCATTAAGTCTTCTTAGAAATGACGGAGACAGTATAATTATTACTGGTGTAACTGATTTCTTTACAACTGGAGGTACCTATAGTAACAATACAAATCTTATTACTTTTGATAGGAACGACCAATTATCTGCATTTACTGTAGACTTATCAACTATTGATGTTAATGATACGTTTGTAACTGGCGCTACTTTAGTTAATAAAGAATTAGTATTAGATAGAAATGATTCACTTTCTGCAGTTACTGTTGATTTAAGTGGCTTGACTAGTAATACTGGAGCGGGATTAACTTACAATACAACTACTGGTAAAATTGATTTAGGTGGGGTTTTAGAGTTTAATGACTCTAGTAATCTTTCTAATAATATGTATTTCATTCCCTCCACAGGAGCTAATATTATTAGGTGGGGTGCGGATTCTTTAGGAAATTTACCTGTTAATTCAGGAGGTGCTCCTCAATATATAACAAGATTTGATTATGTAGCTAATCAAGGAGAACATAAAATATTTGGACTTTCAGGACCAGCTAACTCAGGAGTAAATATTGGTTATTATGGAAGTCAAACATCAACTACTCGTATAAGACAATATAAAGATGTGTCTCAGATAACAATACAAAATACTCCAGGTATTAACTCATCATATACTTTTGGTGAATCTGACGGTCCTCAATATTGGAGAAGAGATATTTGGCAGTCTCACGATAGTAATGAAAAAACTGAAACAATTCAAACCTTTGATGAATTTAAATGGGATGTTTACAATAATATTGGTGGTGATAATGCAGCTTCTAAAACTTATCTTCATATAGAAAGTGAAAGAATAATAGCAGGTGCTGTAAATAGTGGTGGTACAAAATTTGGTATATTTCAGTTTGCGCCAACGCATATTCAATTTTTAGATGGTGATTTTAAAGGAGTAGGTACTTTTCCAACTGCTACTTATCTTGGTGACCTTTCTAAGTCTAATTTAATTATTGAAAATGATTCAGCTGATTCAACTTTTAAAGATGCAACATCAAATAAAAGAGGTATAAAATATATTGGCTTTGGAGAAACTGATACTGAAACAGGGGTAGGGGCAAACTATTCTACTTTAGTTGGTACCTCTCTAATACCAAAAAGATTTTTAATTGATTACGTAGCTTCTACTAGTGCAAATACATTTGTTACTGGCACTACATTTATAAATAATCAATTAAATATAGCTTTAAATAATGGTACTAGTGTAGGGACTACAATAGATAATTTAAGTGGTTTAACTGTAGATGGTAATGTATTAGTTAATGGTGATGTTAATATAATAGGTTCTGCTACTACTATTAATAGTGAACAAGTATTAATAAAAGATAATATAATTACCCTTAATTCGAATGCCACTGGTTCTACTATGCCTGTATTAAATTCTGGTTTTGAAGTACTTAGAGGTAGTGCAGATACTAAATCAATACTTTGGCTAGAAAATACTGATTTATGGTCAGTAGATGATGATTTAAGTGTAAGTGGATACGTTTCTGGTACAACTTATTATGGTGATGGTTCTAATTTAACTGGTATTGATGACACGTTTGTTACTGGTGGCACATACTCTGGTAGTACAATAGTTCTTAATAGAAATGATGGTAATTCAGTTAATGTAACTGGCATTACAAGTGATTCGGTATATACTTCTGATGGTACTTTAACGGGTAATAGAACGGTAGATTTAGATAGTAATAATTTAACACTAACTGCTGGTACAGTTAATTTTGAATTTGGTGGATATTGGCAAGGATTTACACGTTGGGATAGTAGTGGAGCTGTTCAAATTAAGTCTAATGGTAGTGGAGACCCTTTTAAAATTTATAAAAAAGTAGATGCTTCAAATCCAAACTTTGTGTCAGGAGGAAACGGTGGAGGTCACTTAGGTACAGATGGTAATCATTGGACAGTTTCGGAAGTATATGGTGGAACATCTACCAGAATAGAGATTGATAACACTTATATTAAACAGTATCACGGAAGTACTTTACACCATAATAATACATTAGGTGGGTCTGGTAGTGGTGTTCAATTTTTTCAAGGTGGAATTTCAGGTAGTTTAGGTTATTTTATTATTGGTGGTAATACAAGAATTGGGACTGAAAAAATATCATTACAAGAAGATACCTTAGTAACTAAAAAATTAGAATTATCCACAACTACAGATGGTTTCTTAATGCCTCGTTTGACAACTGCTCAAAAGAACGCTATCAGTTCACCAGATACTAATTTAATGGTATTTGATACAGATAATGAAAGTATTGAGAGGTATAATGGTACAATATGGGTGTCTCAGTCTAATGGTTATAATTTAATATCTGTTAATGATAGTAATGGTATCCCAACCTTCTATACTGATTTACAAACAGCTATAAATGCTACAGCTAGTAAAGATACTGTATATATACATTCAGATATACAATTAACATCTAGTGTTACTATACCAGCTAGAAGTTCTTTAACTATTGCTTTGAACGGACATAGAATATGGGGTGATACAACTCTTGGTGATTTTTATTTATTCGGTATGGTAAATACCAATACAGAAAGATACTTACATATAAATGGTGGTGGTGTAATAGAGACTATTGGTACTGCTACTAGTGGCTCAGGTGCTTCACCTTTTAGATTTTTAAATGTTGGTCCTGGTCCTTTATATTGTTATTTTAATGATACTCAGGTTAAATCAGAAAATGCCTATCCTTTTTACACGAATGGTTTTACTTTATTAGATGGTGGTCATTATTACAGTACTAATAATGGAATGTCTTGTAAAGTATCTAAGTTAATAAATGCTTATGTCGATACTGCTACAAGACCTACTTTGGGTATTAATGTAATAGACTGTACACTTATTAGTAGAAGTTATGGATTCTTTTGTGATAGGTCAGACAGTTGGATTGGTAACCATATAAGTGGGCCAGTTACAGAATCTGGTAACTATGGTCTATTATTTTGCTATGGTAGTTCTACAGTTGTTAATAATTACCTCGAACAAACTAATGTCGCAGGTAGAGATGCATTATATGTGAGAGGTTCTGACCCTAGAGATGGTAAGATAACCAATAATATTTGTATAAATAAAGGGACTGGTACTGGTGGTAATTTAGTGTATGGTTCTTGTAGTGATAACTATTTTTATTCTGCATTGGGTACTGCTTTATCTATTGGGGGTAACTGTAAAAGAGTAGTGAAAAATATTTGTATTACTGACTCAACTACTTCGAATGCGTTGTCTTCATTAGCCGACTATACAGTTGGTAACACAGCTATTTGTACAGATGTTTCTCATACGGGAGCACCTATCTTTGTAGGTGGAGTCACTAACGAAGTGTTTGGAAATAAAGCAATATGTTACAACCCTTCAACTACTAACATTCTGTTGGGTTCTACAGGTACAATTTATTTAGCAAATAACGTAATGAGTTCAGTTGGTATTGGTTTAGATTTGAATGGGAATGTTAATTCAATGATAAACACACCTGATGCATTTGGTAATTTAAAAATAGGGTAAAATATAAAATATTATGGCGATAACTACAATAAATAATGGATTAACACAAGAGAAAGGAATTAACTATACTGTAATAACAGATAGCAGTGTTGACTGGACTGGTGTTACTAATAGTACTTATTTATATGATAAGGCTACCGATTTACCGTATTATAAGAGTTCTGGTGGTACTGTAGTTTCTTTATTCGAAGAAGGTGGTGGTACATTCGTTACTGGTGGCACATATTCTGGTAGTACGATAATACTTAATAGAAATGACGGTAACTCGGTAGATGTAACTGGTATTACAAGTAGTTCTATCTATACTGCTGACGGTACACTAACGGGGAACAGAACGGTTGATTTAGATGGGAATAGTTTAGATATATCTTCTATTTCTTCTAATAGTGGACAGTTAGATATTACTAATACAGAAGCTCAAATTAGGTACAAGGATTCAAGTGATAATACACTTAATTTATTACAATTGAACCAAAATGACACTATTTTTGTTGTAAATAATAAGTTTGAAGTTAGAGGATTAAGTAATACTACGTCTTTCAGACCGATAGACATAACAGCTAATACTACTCATAGATTACTTATGAGTACTGTTCAAACTTCTTTAGGTACTACTGATGATAATTTTGATTCAAACGCTAATACAACGGGAATAATTAGGAACGGGACTTTTAGGCTTTATGCTTCAGATACTAAAACAGTATTAAGAAACAACACCGTTATAATTTCAAACAGTAATATTAGCACCGTTATAGGAACTGAAGATATAAGTTTGCAAGGAGATACACTCGTATCAGAAAAATTAGAGTTATCTACTACAACAGATGGTTTCTTGATGCCTCGTTTAACAACTGCTCAAATGAATGCCATTTCATCTCCTGATACTTATTTAAAAATATTAAATACTGATGATAATCGAGAATATCGTTATAATGGTTCTGCTTGGGTTTCTAATGAGTATATAGAATATGATTTTGCATTAAGGAGTAGTGGTGTAACTACTTACTATACTGATTTTTATACTTGTTATAATGCTTCAGTAGCGGGTGATGTTATAGATGTTCAAACAGACCAAACAGTTGATTGTGGTAATATTACAAGTTGGACTTGGACTAATGATATCACAATTAACTTGAATGGACATCATGTTAATTGTACTAACTTACAAAGGCTTTATATTGAGACTGGTATTAATGTTAAAATGACTAATGGTACTTTCTCAGTTGAATCAACTAGTATTAATACTGCTGCTATTATGTTTAAAGGTGGTAATACATTTGTGGGTGATGGTGCGGTGACTGTATACCAAAGTGTTGGGGGTAGTACAAGGGGTTCTTTTACTGGGGCTGGAGCACGTTCTACAGTGTCGGGAGTGATAATGAAAGGTAGTTATACGTATTGTGCGGCTGGTTATATTACACTTGATAATTGTATTTTATATAAACCAACAGGAGGTCCTGAGACTATTTATGGAGATAATGTACGAGTGAATAATTCTACTATATATGGAACTGTGTTTGGTACATCTGGAAATTATACTATACCTTCTAGAGAAACTGTTAGGACGTTTAATAATTGTGTTATAATCACTGATGGTGAATCGGCAATTGGTGCAAGGTCGGCAATATTTAATAACTGTTCGATTAAAACTAAGGATGATGAAGTTAGAAATGGAATTGGTGGTGAACAAGAATATAATAATTGTAAGATAGAAAGAATTGGTACTGTTGGTACTGCATTTAGTATAACTAATACGTCAAATGTTAGAATGTATAATACACAAATTATTTCTACGGGTACTGGAGTTTTAACTAATCTACCTATGGAGTTTTATAATTGTTATATAAAATCAAATGCAGGTGATGGTATTGTAAATACAACGGGTGCTGGTATGATAATTAGAGGTGGAACTATAGATTCTACTGGAGGTAGTTGCTTAAAATTTAGTATTACTAATATAACAGGAATCGCAGAAGTATCTAACGTTACTCTTGTATGTAACACTACAGGTAAGCATTGTTTAGAGGTTAATACGAATACCACTTTAACGTTCTCAAGCTTAAGTATGAAAAATACAGCAACTTCTACTGATATATATAGTAGGGCAGGTATACTGTCAGAAAATTTACAAATAGAGACTACTGATGCGTTTGGAAATATAATTTTAAAATAATTAAAAGATAATGGCAATTAATAATGTAACTACAAATACAAAACCTGAAAAAGGAATAACATATTCAGCTATTACTGATAGTAGTGTTGATTGGACTGGCATTACCAATAGTACTTATTTTTATGATAAAGCTACTGATTTACCATATTATAAGAATTCATCAGGAGATGTTGTTTCTTTATTTGAAGAAGGTGGTGGTGGTGACTCAATCTATACGGCGGACGGTACATTAACGGGGAATAGAATTTTAAGTTTAAGTAGTAATGATTTGACCTTTAATGGTACAGGATTATTTAAGATTTCAAATGGTTCTAAATCTGTTTATCCTAATTGGAATGTACATTCAGCTTTTAATATTGATAATGGAAACGGAACAGTTTGGACTTTATATAATGCTAACGCATCATCCACTTTTAATGCTAATGAGTTTGGTATAGGAGTTGGGTCAAGTATACCGTTTAGAATTTTTAATAACACAAGCGTAGCTTTAGGTGGGGTTGGTAAATCTAGTTTAGATACCAATTATAGCGTACAAACAAACGGAAACACTTTAATTGGTGGGAGTATAGATGCAAAATCAGGTACAAATCTTTTATCTTTTGACTTTGCTAATTACTCTAAAATAAAAATTGGAACTAGTACTTCTCAGTGGTGGTTTGTAAACAGTAATGCGGGTAATTCCTCTACGTTTGATGATAACGATTTGTATTTATGGGACTCGACAAATAGTAGAAAAGTAGTAAGGTTTAATGCAAACGGAAGTACTGAACTATTAAATAAAGTTGAGTTATCAACAACTACAGATGGTTTCTTAATGCCTCGTTTGACAACTGCTCAAAAGAATGGTATCAGTTCACCAGATACTAACTTAATGGTATTTGATACTGATTTAAGTAGTTTACAGAGATATAATGGTTCTACATGGGTAGCTGTAGCGGCTGGTACTGGTATTGTTCAGCTTAATCAAGAGGGTAGTAGTGGGGACTCGGTATTTTATACTAATGTTCAATCTGCTTTAACTGCAGCTAATTCATCTGGGGGTGATATTACTATTACTTTACATGATAATATAACAACAACTACTTCTATTTCTACAAATGCAACAACAAACATTGATAATATAACTTTTGATTTAAATGGTTTTACCATAACGAATACCGCTAATGATTCAAGTGCTGTAATATATAATAAATTACAAAGTAATATAATTACAATAATAAATGGGTCTCTAATAAAAACTACGGGGACTGGTAATGCTTTGCATTTTGTAAGTGGTATTGGAGATTTATATATGTCTAATTGTTATGTTTATAGTGAAGCAGGTTCAGCTTTAAAAATAGATGCATCAATAACACCAATTAATATATGGGAGTTAGGAAATTCTACCTTTAAAACTAATACAGGTTATGGGGTTTTTTTAGCTGATGCATTAGGAGGTATTTCATTAACAAATTTTATATCTATTAGCATAGGTTCTGGAATGGCATGTTTTTTAAATGCTGGTGGAGACGTTACTAATTTTAAGGCAATAGCTGAAGGTACAGGAATAGCTTTAAGGGTTAGAAGCGCAGTAACCTCAGTAACTAATTTTTATGCTGAATCTAATAGTGGTAATTGTATTTTATTAGAATCACTTATTCCAATAGTTAAAGATTTTACAGCTATAAGTGTATCGGGTTATGCTATATATTCTAGTGCTTCTCCATATAAAATAGAGAATTTTTACTGTAAGACTACTAGTGGAACAAGAACATTAAATATACCTAGTACTTCAATACTAATAAATGGGGATGTTTTTAGTGATACTACAGATTGTGCTTTTATCAGTGATGCTGAAAGGGTTGAAAATGTAAACTTTACTACTAATTCTGGGACTTATAATATACAATCAAGATTTACCACAAATTGGATTAATTGTACTTTTAGAAATAAAGATGGACTAGCTTTTTACAATTATGGCACATCAAATAGTAAATTCAAGAAGTGCACATTTATAAGTGAGAAAACATCTGGGGGTACAGCACATGCTGCTAATATACTTGATGGTACTTCTGTAGTTACTTTTGTTAATTGTGATTTTGAAGTAGCAGACTCAACTGTTAATTGTATAAAAGGTAATGTTGCTATGAATATGAAGGTAGCTAATTGTTCTTTTGACGGTTCAACAACACCAATAAGCTCAAATGTAACTTTATCTAATACATTTACTAGTGACCCATATGGAAATATAACTATATAGAATAAAATAATAATAATAATGGCAATACAAAATATAAATTTTAACCCAAAACCTGAAAAGGGTGTTAGTTATTCAGCTATTACTGATAGTAGTGTTGATTGGACTGGCATTACAAATAGTACTTATTTTTATGATAAAGCTACTGATTTACCGTATTATAAGAATTCATCAGGAGATGTTGTTTCTTTATTTGAAGAAGGTGGTGGTGGTG
>OBMK010001887.1_pt1 | contig 16885 bp, 13 predicted proteins | sample 1539081 | NCBI WGS metagenome assembly OBMK01 (sample SAMEA3355528, study PRJEB22509) | marine metagenome | biome: marine; feature: river plume; material: water | place: USA | collected 2010-08-07 | depth 0.5 m | reverse complement strand
CCGGCGCGGAGCGCCGGGGGGTTTTTATACCTCGAATTTTGGCCTCGGCTTACGCCTCGGCTTCCTCCATATAACTTTCTATGGGCTCGCACGTACATACGAGATTACGGTCACCATAGGCATCGTCTACACGACGTACGGTAGGCCAAAATTTGTTGTCACTAACGAAAGGAAGCGGGAAACCTGCTTTTGTACGTGTATATGGGAAATCCCATGCATCCGCGCAAATCATGTACTGCGTATGTGGTGCATTTTTCAAGACATTGTTGGCTGCATCCGCATCAGCGGTCTCAATCTCACCAATCTCGCGACGAATACTGAGCATCGCATCACAGAAGCGATCCAATTCCTCTAGACCTTCACTTTCAGTAGGTTCTACCATCACTGTACCGGCAACCGGGAAGCTCACTGTAGGTGCGTGGAATCCATAATCCATTAAGCGCTTCGCGATATCTGTTACTTCAATACCCGCATCGCGTTTGAATGGACGACAATCTAAAATCATTTCGTGCGCACAACGTCCATTTTCGCCCGTGTAGAGGACATCAAACGAACCCGCTAGGCGCTCCTTAATGTAGTTGGCATTCAAAATGGCATATTTGGTGCTATCGGTTAGACCTTCTGCACCTAACATCTTAATGTAGGCATAGGAAATCAACAAGATCAATGCAGATCCCCAAGGTGCTGCAGATATGCTTGAAATTCCTTGCTCGCCACCCATGGAAATGACCGAATGTTGCGGTAAAAACGGAGCAAGGTGTGCCTTACAGCAAATGGGACCCATACCGGGGCCGCCACCACCGTGTGGAATAGCAAACGTCTTGTGTAAGTTCAAGTGACAAACATCAGCACCTATGATTCCCGGTGAAGTCAATCCCACCTGAGCGTTCATGTTGGCACCGTCCATATAAACTTGACCACCGTGCTGATGAATAATGTCTGTAATTTCTTTAACGCTCGCCTCAAACACACCGTGTGTCGATGGATAGGTGATCATTAAAGAAGCAAGATTCTCACTGTGCTTCTCTGCCTTCGAGCGAAGATCGTCGACATCAATATTCCCATGATCATCACAAGCAACCACCACCACTTTCATACCCGCCATTACTGCGGAAGCCGGGTTTGTACCATGTGCAGAAGAAGGAATTAAGGCAATATCTCTGTGATGGTCACCATTAGCTTGGTGGTAGGCACGGATTACCATGAGTCCTGCGTATTCTCCTTGGGCACCAGAATTCGGCTGTAATGATGTCGCATCGAAACCAGTAATGACTGCTAAATCACGCTCCAATTCTTCGATGACTTGCATGTAACCCGATGCTTGTTCTGTAGGAACATAGGGGTGCAAGCTGTTCCATGAACCGCTCGACAACGGGATCATTTCTGATGCCGCGTTCAACTTCATGGTGCACGAACCCAAAGAAATCATGCTGTGATTCAACGCTAAATCTTTGCGCTCGAGTGATTTGAGGTAGCGCATCATTTCTGTTTCACTGCGGTAGCTGTGAAAAACAGAATTCGTCATGAACGCAGAAGTACGTGCCAGTTCCGTTGGAATGTACTGACCTAAGTCTTCCATTTCAATGGTGACTGCAGCTTCCGCCTTAGCTAATACGGCAATGATTTCAGCGATGTCCTCGTCCGTAGTGGTTTCGTTAATGCTGATTCCAATCGTCGTTTCATCAAAGTAACGGAAATTGATTTCCGCTGCCTCGCTGAATTCACGAACCTGAATACTGTTCGCCTGGTTTAGAGTGATTTTCAAGGTATCGAAGAACGATGCATTGTGTTGCGTAAGTCCCATTCCTTTAACCGCCTCGTTTAATGTGGCCGTCTTGCGGTGGATCTCTTCAGCGATGTCCATCAGTCCTTCCGGACCGTGGTAGACACCATAAGCACCGGCCATGACCGCAAGCAATACTTGGGCAGTACAAATGTTTGACGTGGCTTTGTCGCGCTTGATGTGTTGCTCGCGCGTTTGCAATGCCATGCGCAAAGCTGGATTGCCGTCCGTATCTATGGTTCGACCGATGATGCGGCCTGGAATATATCTTTTGTACGATTCCTTAGTTGCAAAATAAGCAGCATGCGGTCCGCCGTAACCCAATGGAATACCAAAGCGTTGAGTAGTACCAACCACTGCGTCTGCACCCCAATGTCCTGGAGGCGTAAGAAGTACGAGGGAGAGTAAGTCTGCAGCAACGACAAGTTGGACCTCAGCTGCATTACATTTTTCTGCGAAAGCACGGTAATCTTCGACCGATCCGTTGGCATTAGGAAATTGAACGAAAGCGCCAAAAAATTCTTCCGTCGGTTCGAATGATTTATAATCTCCAAAGACCAATTCTACTCCAATAGGTGTAGTGCGTGTTTGAAGTAAATCAATGCTCTGCGGGAAGGTTTGATGGTCGACAAAGAACTTTGATGCTCCTGCCTTCTTCTTCGCGCGCGGCATCGCTCCGTAGAACATGCTCATGGCTTCAGCTACGGCAGTGGCCTCATCAAGCAATGATGCGTTCGCTAATTCCATACCGGTTAAATCAACCACCATAGTTTGGTAGTTCATTAAAGCTTCTAAACGACCTTGAGCGATTTCCGCTTGGTAAGGCGTATAGGCCGTATACCATCCGGGATTTTCTAAAATATTCCGCTGAATGACACCGGGCAGCACCGTGTTGTGGTACCCCATTCCGATGTACGTTTTGAACACACTGTTCATTTCGCCTAAGGCGGTGATGTGTGCTGCAAACTCTGCTTCCGTCATTGCGGGAGCCAGATCCATTTCCTCCGCAGAGCGAATGGTAGAGGGAACAGTTTGATCGATCAGCGTGTCAATAGAATCAATACCAATGGTAGTCAGCATTTGATCAACATCAACAGCTTTGGGACCAATGTGTCTGTAGGCAAACGAATTGCGCTTCATACTCTGTTTGTTTTAGAAAGGACAAAATTACATCACAGTTCGCGAACATACCTTACTTTTAGGGGGAGAACACGATGGGAAATTTCAACGCATTTATTAACACCTTCAAAGGCTTCATTCGCACGTTTGTGTATGCAAATTTTTGGGTGGCCGGAGCCGTTTGGGGGTTAACCCGATTCAGCGAAGAATTGTTTAGATTTTCTGGAACTTCCATTGCCGTATTAAATGCGGCGGCGACTTTAGTCATCTACGGTTTCGCACGCCTATTTGAGGGTCCGGCTGCCACCGAAGGGAGCAGCCGTATTAGTCAATGGCGTGAACGCATGCCCAAAACAGCTTTTTTAAGCATGGGTTTAGGTGGGGCGACCATCCTCTTTGAACTCATTCGAATCAACGAAGCGGCACTGACCGGGCACTATGCTATTGCGGGTGCGTTCGCTCTACTGTACCCCATACCATTTATACTGAAAAGAAGAGGAGGTGGATTGCGATCTATACCTGGATTAAAACTCATCCTCATTGCTTTAGTTTGGGCTTACGTCACCGCGGTTATTCCTGCACTTCGTGCTGGCGAAGATTGGTATTGGCCATTTATTGAACGATTTTTATGGACGGCTGCACTGACCATACCCTTTGATGTGCGTGATGCCGAATTGGACGCCAACGCTATCCGAACCCTACCGCATTTGATTGGCGCTAAGAATAGCGTTTGGGCAGCCAACACCTTGCTATGGTTGAGTTACCTAATTCTAGTGAATTACTTTGAATTGCCTTGGTTACAACTTACCGTGCTCTACTTCTTTTTTGGCACCGTACTACTCACATCCTATCCAAAGATGGGAGACTTGTACTACAGTTTATTAATTGAAGGACTCCCGTTTCTTCTTTTGGGCCTGTGGTACCTTTTGCCCTACCTTTAGACTCCCCAATACACTACACTATGAACGTATTAGATCCGGCCTACGCCGCATCCCTAGATGCAGCAGATACACTCGCTGCTTTTCGCTCAGAGTTTCACCTGCCCGTCATAGACGGTAAACAGACCTTGTACTTTACGGGAAATAGCCTCGGGTTGATGCCTAAGGCTGCTGAAAGTTACCTAAATGAGGAGCTCGAAGATTGGAAAAACTGGGGTGTTGAGGGACATTTTCATGCCCGTCGTCCTTGGATGCCCTACCACGAATTTTTCTCTGAGAGTCTCTCTAAACTTGTAGGTGCAAAGCCCGAAGAAGTAGTGGTAATGGGTTCGCTCACGAACAATCTCCACCTGCTTATGGTCAGTTTTTTTAGACCACAAGGGAAGCGAACGAAGATTTTGTGCGAAGCAAAAGCATTTCCATCCGATCAATACGCTTTAGCCTCCCAACTGCGCTTTCATGGATTGGACCCTAAAGAACATCTAATAGAGGTGGCACCGCGCGAAGGTGAGCACCACATTCGCAAGGAAGATTTTATCGCAGCCATTGACCAGCACGGCGAGGAAATTGCCATGATGATGATTGGTGGAGTGAATTACTACACGGGTCAGGTCATGGATATGAAGACATTGACCGCTCATGCACAATCGAAAGGTGTTGTTGTCGGTTGGGATTTAGCACACGGTGCAGGTAATATTGACATCCAATTGCACGACTGGAATGTAGATTTCGCGGCGTGGTGTCACTACAAATACATCAATTCCGGCCCCGGCGCAACGGCAGGATATTTTGTACACGAACGTCATCATGACGACGCAAATATCCCACGGTTCGAAGGATGGTGGGGACACGATAAAGCCACCCGTTTCGAAATGCCAGAAACTTTTATTCCCATCCCTACCGCGGAAGCGTGGCAATTATCAAACGCCCCGGTAATGGCTATGGCTCCGCTTCGTGCAAGCTTAGATCTATTCGACCGAGCGGGCGCAGAAAACCTTCGCGCGAAAAGCAGAAAGTTAACCGCCTATCTTCAAGAAGTTCTAGAAGAGGTAGCACACGCCTCTGGTAGTGATTTTGAAATCATCACACCAAAGGACGAGCGCGGTGCCCAAATTTCACTGCTCGTTCACGGGTATGGTCGTCCTCTATTTGACTACCTAATGAAGGAAGGCGTTATTGCAGACTGGCGCGAACCTAATGTCATCCGCATGGCCCCTGTTCCTTTGTACAACAACTTTGAGGACATCAGAGCCTTCGGAGCCATTTTATTGAACTATTTAAACGAGCAGGGCGCATGAAAAAGGCAATCGTCGTAGGAGCTGGATTAGCCGGTTCATATATGGCCTACGTTCTAGGACAAAAAGGGTACGCTGTTCAGGTCTATGAAAAACGACCCGATCCGCGTAAATCGGTTTACGGAAGCGGCCGCTCCATTAACCTAGTGGTCAGTGACCGCGGGTGGACCGCCTTTAAATATGCCGGTATTGAAGCGGAAATTCGGAAGATTACCGTACCTGCTTATGGACGACAAATTCACGACTTAGAAGGCAACCAGAGCTATTTTCCTTACAGCATTGAAGGAAAAGCCATTCATAGCATTAGCCGTTCTGAATTGAACCAGACCTTGGTGGAATTGGCGGAAGAAAATCCAGCCATTTCAGTCCAATTCGAACATTTCTGCACCCACATAGACTTTGAGCTAGGGGAAGTAACCTTTGACCGCAAGGGTGAAACTGTTAGGGAACGTGCCGACCTTATTATAGGCGCAGACGGAACCGGATCGGCAGTTCGTGGGGCAATGATGAAACAACCCCGGTTCAACTTTACGCAAGAGTACATCGACAGCGGATACAAAGAAGTACACATTCCTGCCGCCGCGGACGGTAGTCCACAATTGAACCTAGATGCATTGCACATTTGGCCCCGCCGAGAATTCATGCTCATGGGATTGGCAAATACGGACAATGGATTTACGGGTACGGTTTTCGCCCCCTTTACCGGAGAATATGGCCTGGACCAATTAAAAACAGGCAAGGACGGTTTACGCTACTTCGAAAAGTACTTTAATAATGCCATTCCGCTTATACCTAATTTAGAAGAACAATGGGAGAACAATCCTACTTCTGCCCTCGCGATAATCCGATGTAAACCCTACCACTGGGGCACTAAAACAGCCCTTATTGGAGATGCCGCACATGCGACGGTACCGTTTTACGGTGAAGGAATGAACGGCTCATTAGAAGATGCACGTGTATTCTGCGAACTGCTCGATGAATGGGGCCACGAAAATCTTCCAACGGTGATGGAGCGCTATACAGCATTGCGCGTTCCGGCCGGAAACGCATTAGTGGATTTAAGCCTGCGAAACTTTATCGAAATGAGAGATTTAGTCGCGGATCCTGAATTCCAATTGCGTAAACGCATTGAACAAAAGGTGCAGAAAAACCACCCGGATAAATGGACTCCACTCTACACCTTAGTCAAGTTCACCAACATTCCTTACCACGACGCAATGGCTGAAGGTGAGCGTCACGACAGAATCATGGCTAAGGTGCTTGCTACTGAAAACATTGAGGAACGTTGGGACAGCGATCAGGTCGAGCAGATGGTATTGGAATTATTGGAAACTACGGTGTAAACACCCCTCCTGTATTGATCCAGAGCACGCTTCCTTCGAATGAAGTGCGTTGAATATAGGCCCATACTTTTGCATTGTATACCGAATCAATAGCAAAGCCGTGCTCTTTATTAAATGCTGTTTGTAAGGGTGTCAACTGGGCTGGAATTTTACCAAAACCGCCAAAATGCACCTCGTCTTCCCAATGCAGATTAATGGATTTTTGTGCAGCACAAGCTTCTACTGTTGCTTGTTCAATTTTAGCCCCTTTTACGGCACTGATCACGTGTACTTTGGTTTTCGCACCAACAGGCATGGCCGCTAGAATTCCTGTAACTGTCGTTCCTGTGCCACTCGCAACCAGCAAGTGATCAGGCATCCAGTCCAATTCCCTCCAAATTTCACCACAGCCCTCCATGGCGTGCACTCCTGCCCCACCTTCTGGGAGTATTTGCGCCGTTTCTGCTCCCCACGGCTGAACCTGTTCCTGAGACGGCATCCAATTCGCAGCACGCAATTCCTTATATTCTGCTCTAGAAACAAAATGCAGCCGCATACCCATGCTCCTACAATACATTAATGTAGGACTGCTTGAGGCATGGAGTTCTTCGCCGCGTACGATACCAATGCTTTTTATACCCGCGTGTGCTAGTGCAAATGCCGCAGCGCGCAAGTGGTTGGAATGCGCACCGCCATAAGTCAGCACAGGCCTGCTTGGATCAACCTCGCGAAAAAACCCTTTCAACTTTCTCCATTTGTTTCCCGAAACGGCGGGGTGGATTAAGTCGTCACGTTTCATCCACAGGGTTCCCAAAGAAAAATCCAGCAACTTTTCAGTGGGCGAAGGTGTTATAAAGGGAAATGAGGTAAGGTCCATGAAACAAAGCTAATGAGACTTACCTTTGAGTGACCAAAAAAAGCGGCATGTTCAAAAAAGAATTGGACCCTGAGGACTTTTACAAAACCCCAGAGGGGTATATAGTTTTCACGGAAAAATACCATTTGAAACGCGGCTATTGTTGCCAAAGCGGTTGTAAACACTGCCCATACGGCTACGATAAAAGAACACACAGCATAAAAGGAACCTAACGTAGATGATGACCCCATTTCAGAAAGAAATCACCCAGGGATTGCCCGAACACTTACCGGCAAAACGCAGCGTACCTGGTGATGTAAATCGTGCGCCTAAAAGAAAGGATATACTCTCTGCAAAAGAGAAAAAATTGGCCTTGGAAAATGCACTGCGCTATTTTCCAGCGGAATGGCACGAAGCGCTAGCGACAGAATTTTTAGAAGAGCTTAAGGAATTTGGACGCATTTACATGTACCGGTTCAAGCCTTCCTACGACATGCATGCTAGGCCGATTGAAGACTATCCGTGCAAAACGCCAGGGGCGGCGGCCATCATGCTGATGATACAGAACAACCTGGATCCAGCGGTGGCGCAACACCCGGAAGAACTCATTACCTACGGCGGTAATGGGGCGGTGTTCCAGAATTGGGCACAATACCTCTTGACGATGAAATACCTCAGCGAAATGACTGAGGAGCAGACCCTACACATGTACAGCGGCCACCCGATGGGCCTCTTCCCTTCTTCAAAAGAAGCACCGCGCGTGGTGGTGACCAACGGAATGATGATTCCAAATTACAGCCAGCCGGACGATTGGGAAAAATTCAATGCCCTAGGCGTTACCCAATACGGTCAAATGACGGCCGGTTCTTACATGTACATCGGGCCGCAAGGGATCGTACACGGAACAACCATCACCGTATTGAATGCTGCACGCATGAAATCTAGCGGTGGACCGGAAGGAAAACTATTTGTCACTGCGGGATTGGGCGGTATGTCAGGAGCGCAGCCAAAGGCAGGTAATATTGCTGGGGTCGTGAGCATCACCGCAGAGATCAACCCCAAAGCTGCCTACAAGCGTCACGAGCAGGGCTGGGTGGACGAGATTACCTCCAGCACGGATGAGGCCATCGACATGGCCCTGGAATTCCAGGCAAACAAACGCGCACGAAGCATCGCCTATATTGGAAATATAGTGGATCTGTGGGAACGCATGGTAGAACGCAACGTTCACGTTGACCTCGGTTCTGACCAGACGTCCTTGCACAACCCTTGGGCCGGCGGCTACTACCCCCAAGGCATGAGCTACGAAGAGTCGAACGAGATGATGGCGAATAACCCTGATGAGTTTAAGGTACGCATCCAAGCGACCTTGAAGCGCCACGTAAAGGCCGTCAATGCGCTCGTAGAAAACGGCATGTACTTTTTCGATTACGGCAATGCGTTCTTATTGGAAAGCTCGCGCGCCGGCGCAGAAATCATGGATGAAGACGGCGAATTATTCCGCTACCCTTCGTATGTGCAGGACATTATGGGGCCGATGTGTTTCGACTACGGCTTTGGTCCGTTCCGCTGGGTATGTGCCAGTGGCGATGGGGCCGATTTAGATAAGACCGATGCCATCGCACAAGAAATCTTGGAAGGACTCATGGCCAAGGCACCGAAAGAAATTCGCGAGCAAATGGACGATAACATTCGTTGGATCAAAGGCGCGAAGGAAAACAAATTAGTCGTGGGTTCTCAGGCGCGCATCCTCTATGCCGATAGCGAAGGTCGTATTGAGATTGCCCGCGCTTTCAATAAAGCCATCGCTGCAGGCGAGATTGGGCCAGTCGTTCTGGGCCGTGACCACCACGATGTCAGTGGAACCGACAGCCCGTACCGCGAAACTTCGAACATCTACGACGGGTCGAGCTTTACCGCAGATATGGCCATCCAGAACGTGATTGGCGACAGCTTCCGAGGTGCGACTTGGGTTAGCATCCACAACGGCGGCGGCGTTGGATGGGGCGAAGTGATCAACGGCGGATTCGGAATGTTGCTTGACGGTTCTGATGAAGCAGAGCGTAAATTAGAAAATATGCTGCTCTATGATGTCAATAATGGCATCGCCAGAAGATCTTGGGCTAGAAATAAAGAAGCTATATTCGCCATTGAGCGCGAGATGCAGCGCACCCCTAATTTGAAAGTGACTGTACCGAAGCTCGTAGATAAAAACGTATTGAACAACCTAGATTTTTAAAATGAAAAAGTTCTTTTTGGCCGCAATCGGTCTAAGCATGCTCGCAAGTTGTCAGCAACCGGCAGCAGTTGAAAACACAGATAAAGGCATTCGTTTAGCCTATGTACGAATTGACTCTTTGCAGAGTCAGTACAACTACTTCCAGGAATTGGTTGGAGAACTGCAAGCGGAAGAAGAAAAAATTATCATTGAATTGCAACGTCGCCAACAAGAATTGCAGACTAATCTCGAGCTTTATCAGCAAGAGGCACCAAAAATGACGGCGCGTCAGCGCGAAGCAAATGAAGCCGATCTACGTCGCGTTCAACAAAACTATCTTCAAGTAGAGCAAGCTGCACAAAGCCAGATGATGAAACGCCAAAATGACCTCACGCTCGTGATGCGCGAAGACATGAACAGCGCCATTGAAGTGCTCAAAGAAGAGTTGAACCTGGACTTTATTCTTCTCTACGAAGAAGGCGGTCAAATCATTTATGCGAACGATGAGTTTGACATTACTGAGCGTATGGTGAACATGTTGAATGAAAACCGCGAAACGCCTAGTGAAGAAGAAGCAACGGAAGCTGCTGTCGAGGCCGCAGATTCTGCATCGGCGGAATAATCGAAATCACCGAACACAAAAAAATCCGGGCGCGTATGCGCCCGGATTTTTTTATGCCTTTACTGCAGGGAACTGCTTATAAGTAATAACGGAACCCAACCGCTGCGCCTACCCCATAGGGCACTTCACGAAGACCTATATCCTCCTTATTGATAGGCAACAAGCCGTAACGGAATTCACCACGCACAGTGAGGGCGAGGTTATTTGCTATGGTAAATTCGTTCCCGATAGCAAAGCCAATAGATCCATTGAAGCCCGTCATGTATTTCACTTCTGTACCGCGTTCGTACAACGATCCCAATACTCCTGTAGCGGCATCCGCTGGAAAATTGGGCACCTCATCACCGATCCATTCGCGTTGGATGCCTGAATAAAACGTAAGGTCATAAGAAGGTATGACCTGCAACGCCCAAACATCCGTCATTTGTGTGTGGAAGACGATTTGAATGGGAATGTTTATCGCATTGTACGACGTTTTTGCCGTGTATGTCCCAATGGTATCTTGGAAGATCGCATTTTGATCAAACACCGCAAATCCTTTGGTCAAATAACCACTGTGCTCTTGCGACCAACCGATACCAATGTGGAACATGCTGCGCAGTTCATAAAACAAAGAAAATCCATAACGTTGGCCCAGCACACCACCACCATCTTCATTCGTGAGGGCAAATAATTCCGTTCCGTCCTGTACGGGAGTATACAATGCCAAGCGGCGTCCCGAAAAAGAAGGAGCATAACTAGCCGCTAAAGAAAACTTTGTGTCGTTAATATCACTATCAGTGTAGTATTCGATGGGCTCTGTTTTCTGAGCCATCAGCGCTACAGGAAATAAGCCAACTACAAGGAATAATCGTAAGGCTGTTTTCATCATGAGAATTCGTTTTTCCATTCTACTAATACTTTGTCTATGCCATCAGGATTTTTACCTCCTGCTGTAGCGAAGCCGGGCTGACCGCCTCCACCACCACTGATGTGTCTTGCTAATGTGCGTACGGCATTGCCCGCATGCCACCCCTTATCCGTGATAAGGTCGTCACTAACCCCAATGCTCAAGGTAACCTTGCCCTCGACAACATTGCCTAAAATGACTAAAGTGCCTGGCGTCGCTTTGAGTTTGAAAACTAAATCTTTTACACTACCTGCATCAAGCGTGGTCCGTGCAACAATAGCTCTGGCTCCATTAAATGCCTCTGCACCGTTTTCTAATTCTGCTACCGCTCCCATTGCTTTTTCTTTACGCAATGCGTCAATTTCTTTCTGCGCGGCGGCCTCCTTCTCCTTCAACTGCTGCAATGCACTGGCCAAATCCTGCGGATGCTTCAACACCTCAGCCGCCGCACGCAGTTTTGCGAGCTCAGCATTGACATAGTCTAGAGCTCCTCTACCGGTCACCGCTTCAACACGACGAACACCCGCTGCAACAGCACCTTCAGAAATAAACTTAAAGAGTCCTATAGAGCCCGTGGCAGGCACGTGAATACCACCACAAAGTTCGACAGATGAACCAAATTTAATAGCGCGAACGGTATCGCCATACTTCTCGCCGAAGAGTGCCATAGCTCCCATATCCTTCGCCTCAGCAATAGGAATGTTGCGGTATTCTTCGAGCGTATAATTGGCTTGAATACGCTCGTTTACCTTAGTTTCAATGGTGGCCAATTCCTCCGCACTTACCTTTTGGAAATGAGAAAAGTCAAAACGCAAATAATCTGGACGTACCAGCGAGCCTTTTTGCTCGACGTGCGTGCCCAAAACTTCGCGTAACACTTCATGCATCAAGTGGGTCGCACTGTGATTTTTCGCAGTTTCATTACGATCGGCAACATTCACTGTCGCCTTCCACTGACCACCTAACTCCGCGGGCAAATCGTCGGTAAAATGCACAATAACACCATTCTCTTTTTTCGTGGTAGTGAGGTGTATGGTGTGATCGCCCTGAACTAAGGTACCCGAATCCCCAATTTGCCCACCACCTTCAGGATAGAAGGGCGTTAAGGAAAGTACCAATTGATAAAATTCTTTTTTCTTCGCACTCACCTTGCGGTAACGTGTAATACGCACGTCCGCCTCAGTATAATCGTAACCAACGAACTCTTCGACATCATCTTCTTCTAGCTCCACCCAGTCGTCCGTACTAAGCTTGGTAGCCGCACGCGAACGCTCTTTTTGAGCGGTCATTTCTGACGTGAATCCTGCCATATCCACCGTACGCTGGTTCTCACGCATGATGAGTTCTGTCAAATCAATCGGGAAACCATAAGTATCGTACAATTCAAAGGCCCGTTGTCCGTCTAATACTTTATCATCGCTTGCCAGAAATTCTTCCAACTTCGCCAAACCCTGTGCAAGCGTTTTCAAAAAGCTGTTTTCCTCCTCTTCAATCACTTTTTCAACCAACGCACGCTGAGCGGTTAGTTCAGGGAAAAATTCACCCATCTCTCGTTCCAATACCTCAACAAGCTTGAACATGAAGGGTTCCTTCAAATTCAAATACGAAAATCCGTAACGAATAGCGCGACGTAAAATGCGACGAATCACATATCCAGCACCCGAGCTGGCCGGTAATTGACCGTCGGCAATGGCAAATGCAACCGCACGAATGTGGTCGGCAATCACGCGCTGTGCGATATCTGAGGCTTCAGATGCGCCATAAGCCGTTGCTGAAACGGCTGAAATTTTGGATAGCAACGGGGTAAAGACATCCGTGTCGTAATTCGACTGTTTGCCCTGCAACGCCATACACAGACGTTCGAAACCCATGCCTGTGTCTATGTGCTGCGCAGGAAGGTTTTCCAATTCTCCACTAGCCTTGCGGTTGAACTGCATAAATACGAGATTCCAAATCTCTACGACTTGAGGATGATCCGCGTTCACTAAAGAAGCACCATCCATTTTCGCGCGTTCAGCATCGCTTCGTAAATCCACATGAATTTCAGAACAAGGACCACAGGGACCGGTTTCACCCATTTCCCAAAAATTATCCTTCTTCGATCCATTGATGATACGGTCATTGGTGGTGTGCTTCAACCACATGTTCGCCGCTTCATCGTCGCGACTCATCTTTTCTTTTACATCACCGCCAAAGACGCTAACGTACAATCGGTCCTTATCGATACCGTATACTTCTGTGAGCAATTCCCAGGCCCAATCAATGGCTTCCTGCTTGAAATAATCCCCTATGGACCAATTCCCCAACATCTCGAATAGTGTATGATGGTAAGTATCGTGGCCCACCTCATCTAAATCATTGTGCTTTCCACTTACGCGCAAGCACTTCTGTGTGTCCGCAATTCGGTTGTTTTTGGGCACAGCATTCCCTAAGAAATAATCTTTAAAGGGGTTCATTCCGGCATTGATGAACATCAATGTGGGATCGTTTTTGTTCACCACGGGTGCGGATGCCACTATTTCGTGGCCTTTTTCCTCAAAAAATTGAAGGAATTTTCGACGTATCTCCTTAGAAGTCAGCATACTGTGAATATTTCCCTGAGTGGGATGGTTATGTTGTTTGTCTAAAATCGTTTCTTTGTGGCACAATATTCGCGTAGAATTTGCGTCTTAGCAAAAATAACGCACAAAGTATGGCTAAAGTAAAATACACCTATGATTCTAAAACGCTCTCTTACAGAAAGATAGAGCGTACTTGGAAACAAAAGCTACAAGACGCTGCTGTTTTCGGCGCCGTTGCAATGGCTTTTGGTGTGGTTTTCTATCTAGCTGCTGACCTTTGGTTCGACAGCCCTAAGGAGCGCAGAATGAAGCGTGAATTAGAAAACATGGTTCTTCAGTACGAGCTCATGAACGGTAAATTGAATCAGCTGACAGAAGTCCTTGGCGATATTGAAAAACGCGACGACGAAATTTACCGCACCATCTTTGAAGCCGGTCCTATACCTGCTGAAGTTCGGACAGCGGGCTTTGGTGGTGCAAACCGCTACCGCAACCTTGAAGGTTTTGATAATTCAGAGTTGTTAATGGATACGCGCAAGAAACTGGACCAAGTAGCCAGTCGCGCTTACGTGCAATCTAAAAGTTTCGACGACGTGGTAGAAATGGCACGGAATAAAGAAAAAATGCTTGCAGCCATTCCGGCTATTCAGCCAGTGGCAAACAAAAATCTAAAGAAAATGGCATCCGGTTACGGTTACCGCATACACCCTATCTATAAAGTACGCAAGATGCACTGGGGGACCGATTTTTCTGCACCAACGGGCACACCTATCTATGCAACAGGTGATGGTAAAGTGACCACCTATAAACGCAGTCGGTCAGGATACGGATATCATATCGTCATTGACCACGGTTTTGGATATGAAACGTTGTACGGACACATGAGTAAAATAGAAGTCCGCAGAGGGCAGCGTGTAAAGCGTGGAGATGTTATTGGGTATATTGGATCAACCGGTTCTTCTACCGCACCACACTTGCATTATGAGGTAATGAAGGACGGGCGAAAAATCAATCCTATCAACTACTTCTTTAATGATCTTTCTCCCGAGGAATACGAAGAAATGCTGATTATTTCGAGCCACTCTAACCAGAGCTTCGACTAGGGTATTCGTCTGCTCAAAAAAAGAGCGTATCTTTCCTTTATGAACGGGATTACATTGGACCATTTAGACAAACTGTATTACTCTATTGGAGAAGTAGCTGATTTGTTGGAAATCAATGCCTCTAATATCCGTTACTGGGAAAAGGAATTCCCCAAACTCAAACCGAAGAAAAGTACGCGTGGCAATCGCAAGTTCACTAAGGAAGATATCTTGCTTCTTGCCGCCATTAAAGAATTGGTAAAAGACAAAGGCTTTACCATAGATGGTGCAAGAAAAAAACTGCAAGCCACGAAAAAAGACGACATCATAGCGCAACGTGAAGTCGTTGAAAAACTGACCTACATCAAAGGAGAGTTGCAGAAAATTCTCCGAACCATGAAGGCGGATTAAACCTTAGCCAAAGCACATAATAATGAAAAAATCAACTATCACCTTATTAGTAGTTGTTGGAATCCTTGTAGCCCTAGCCAGTTGGGTCATCGGAGCCTACAACGGTCTAGTTACTTTAGACGAAGAAACCAATGGAAAATGGGCTCAAGTAGAAAGTGCCTATCAACGTCGTGCAGACCTTATTCCCAATCTCGTAAATACAGTGAAAGGCTATGCAGAATTTGAGCAAGAAACTTTAACGGGTGTTATCGAAGCACGTGCAAAAGCAACAGGCATTAACGTAGACGCAAATAATCTTAGCCCGGAAGCCATTGCAAACTTTCAAGCCGCACAGAGTCAGCTCAGCGGATCACTATCTCGCCTATTAGTCAGTGTGGAGCGCTATCCAGATCTTAAGGCGAATCAAAACTTCCTTGGACTACAAAGCCAGTTGGAAGGCACTGAAAATCGGATAAAGATTGAACGCGACAGATTTAATGTGAGCGTGAAAGAATTCAATGCAACTATTCGCAAATTCCCTAAAACCATTGTTGCATCAAGTTTTGGTTTTGAAAAGAAAGGTTACTTCGAGGCGGATACAGGGAGCGAACAAGCACCCGAAGTCCAATTCTAATGAGTGATTACGTACGTTCAATACTCTCTGAAGAGCAGGAGCAAGCCTTGGTAGATGCAATTACGAAGGCAGAGCTTCATACCTCAGGTGAAATACGAATTCATCTTGAAAAATCTATGGGTAACTCTTCAGCTCAGCAAAGAGCTAAGAGGTGGTTCGGCAAATTAGAAATGCATAAAACCGCCGAGAAAAACGGTGTGTTATTCTACCTCGCCATCGAAGATCATCAGCTCGCCTTGTGGGCAGGTGAAGGCATCAATGAAAAGGTTCCTACTAATTTCTGGCAGGAGATCATTGACCTAATGATCAGTGAATTTAAAGTGGGACATTTCTCCGAAGGACTTATAGCTGGTGTAGAAAAAACAGGGAAAGCCTTGGGGGAATTCTTCCCTCGTAAGGACGATGATGTCGATGAGCTATCCAACGAAATATCTAAAGGCTAGCCTATGAAGCGTTGGATACTTTTATTCCTACTTCCCATCTCCTTGTTTGCTCAAAATGCGCAAGATTTATTGAATGCCCCGGCACCGAAGCAACTGGTTTCAGATTACAGTGACATTCTTTCACCGAAAGAGGAAGCCTATTTAGAGAAGCTACTACTCGATTACGCCGATACCACCTCTACTCAAATAGCTATTGTTACGGTAGAGACCACTGGAGGGGACAATATCAATCTAATCACGGCCGAGATTGCAGCGAACTGGAAGATTGGCCAACAAGGCAAGGATAACGGATGTCTCATCTTAGTAGCATCTGGAGACCGAGAAATTTCCATTCAAAACGGATATGGACTTGAACCTTATTTGACCGATTTTACCTCTAAGCAAATCATTGAAAACGACATATTGCCTGGATTCAAAGCAGGCAGTTATTTCAAAGGTTTGGTTGCCGGCTCTAATGCCATCTTTGATGCACTAAGTGGGACTTATGAAGGAAAAGGCGGGCGTACGACATGGAATTCTAAGCAGTATAAGAAACTTGGAAAACTCCTATTCATTATACTCGTCCTTATCATGCACTACATTTTAAATTCTCGAGGAGGAGGCGGAAGTGGTGGCTATCGAACAGGCACGTTTATAGGAGGATCTGGTTATACCATGGGACGCTCTGGCGGCTTTAGGAGCGGAGGTAGCTTCGGAGGCTTCGGAGGAGGAGGCTTCGGAGGAGGAGGAGCCT
>OBMK010001881.1_pt1 | contig 16949 bp, 14 predicted proteins | sample 1539081 | NCBI WGS metagenome assembly OBMK01 (sample SAMEA3355528, study PRJEB22509) | marine metagenome | biome: marine; feature: river plume; material: water | place: USA | collected 2010-08-07 | depth 0.5 m | reverse complement strand
GAGATTTGGATGATGCGCCCAAAGCCTTGCTCGACCATGTCGGCAACCACTTGCTTGGTCACGTTGAACATTGATGTGAGGTTGGTGGAGATGACGGCATTCCAGTCTTCCAAGGTCATTTTCAGGAACATGCGGTCACGCGTGATACCCGCGTTGTTCACCAACACGGAGATGGGGCCGTGCTCAGCTTTGGCTTTTGAGAACGCCTCAACTGTGCTGTCCCATTCGGCGACGTTACCGACTGAAGCGTAGAAGGTGAAGCCCAGTGCTTTCTGCTCGTCCAACCATTTTTGGTAGTCACGCGTGGGGCCGCAACCGGCGATAACAGTAAAACCATCTTTGTGGAGGCGTTGGCAAATAGCGGTTCCGATACCGCCCATACCGCCGGTGACGTAAGCAACTTTATTAGACATGGAGTATTCCTTTAAGTGATTTTTAAATAAACAGCGCCGCTGGAGATCAGCTGCGCTCGACGGTTAACGATACGCCCATACCGCCGCCAATGCACAGCGCGGCGAGACCTTTTTTGGCGTCACTGCGCTGCATTTCATGCAACAGGGTCACCAAAATACGGCAACCTGACGCGCCAATCGGGTGTCCGATCGCGATCGCACCACCGTTGGGGTTGACCTTGGCTGGATCAATACCCAAAGCCTTATTGACGGCACAAGCTTGCGCAGCAAACGCCTCATTCAGTTCAAACACATCCACGTCGGCTACCGACCAACCGGCACGCTCCAAAGCTTTCTTTGACGCGGGCACCGGGCCCATGCCCATGGTGGCAGGATCAAGACCAGATGTCGCGAAGCTTGCAATGCGGGCCAGCGGCTTGAGACCCAGCGCTGCGGCCTTTTCAGCCGACATGACCATGACAGCCGCAGCGCCGTCGTTGATACCTGACGCGTTACCGGCCGTGACGGTGCCGGCCTTGTCAAAAGCGGGACGTAAGCCAGCCAATGCATCGGCGTCCGACTTGCGGTTGATGAACTCATCGTTCTCAAACACGATCGGGTCACCTTTGCGCTGCGGAATCACCACGGGGACGATTTCGTCTTTGAACTTACCGGCGTCCTGCGCGGCCCGCGCTTTTTGCTGACTGGCCAGCGCCAACGCGTCTTGATCAGCGCGTGAAATGTCGTTTTCTTTGGCGACGTTCTCAGCGGTGATACCCATGTGATATTGGTTGTAGACATCCCAAAGGCCATCAACAATCATGGTGTCGACCATTTTCCAGTCGCCCATACGCTGACCATTGCGTGAACCGTTGACCACGTGTGGGCTGGCACTCATGTTCTCTTGGCCACCAGCAATAACGATTTCGCTGTCGCCGTAAGCGACCGATTGCGCTGCCAACATAACTGCCTTCAAGCCTGAGCCACAGACCGCGTTGATGGTCAGTGCAGGCACCTCCTTAGGCAACCCGGCTTTCATGCCCGCTTGGCGCGCAGGATTTTGGCCCACGCCCGCCGCCAACACCTGACCCATGATTACTTCACCGACCTGCTCAGGCGCGACACCCGTCCGGCGTAGCAAGTCTTTAATAACCGTGGCACCTAATTCTGTGGCAGGAACACCTGCCAACGAGCCACCAAATTTGCCTACTGCGGTACGCGCAGCTGCAACGATAACGATATCTTTCATGTCGATTTACTTTCTGAAGTTTCAGGTTTAACGAGCGGAAAACGGATCTGCCGCCTTGGCTTTGACTTTCACATAACGCCCCGGCGCAGGCTCAATAGCTTTGTACTTTTTGGCTTTGCCTACTTTGCCATCGCCGTAACCCTTGGGTGCCTTGACTTGCTTACCGGCTTTGGGCTTGAGCCATGCGGCCCAATCGCCCCACCAACTGCCTTTGTGCTCGGTGGCGCTGGCAATCCAGTCATCGACGTTGGCAGGAAATGCCGTGTCGGAGCCGATCCAGTGCGAACGCTTACCTTTGCTGGCGGGGTTGATGACACCTGCGATGTGCCCCGATGCGCCCATCACAAAACGCTTTGCAACGGGCCAGTGCTGGGTGGTGGCATAGGCGCCACCGATTGGCACGATGTGATCTTCACGCGACCCATAAATGTAGGCTGGCGTTTTAACCTTTCGGAAATCAATCGATTCACCGCACACGGTCACCGCATTGGGTTTGACCAAGCGGTTCTCAAGGTAGGTGTTGCGCAGATACCAGTGGTAGAAAGGCCCAGGTAAGTTGGTGGAGTCCCCGTTCCAATACAACAGGTCAAAGGGCGGCGGCGATTCACCTTTCAGGTAATTGCCGACCACGTAATTCCACACCAAATCATTTGGGCGCAGGAACGAGAAGGTGGTGGCCAAGTCGCTACCGGGTAACAGACCACCTTTGGCGAATTGCATCTCACGCATCTTGACGAAAGCCTCGTCAATGAACACGTCTAGAACACCCGTTTCTGTGAAGTCCAGCAATGTGGTTAGCAACGTCACGCTGTTGACGGGATGCTCACCGCGAGCGGCCAAAACCGCAATCGCGGTGCTTAGAATCGTGCCGCCCACACAGAAACCCAATGCGTTTATTTTCGGGGCCCCTGTGAGATCACGCACAGTCTCAATGGCTTGAATGGCTGCTTGCTCAATGTAGTCATCCCACGTGGCCTGTGACATGGACTCATCGGGATTGCGCCAACTGACCACAAAGGTTCGGTGGCCTTGTTCGACCGAGTAGCGGATGAACGAGTTTTCGGGCTGAAGATCAAGGATATAGAACTTGTTGATACAGGGTGGCACCAGCAAAAACGGGCGTTCAAACACAGTCTCGGTTAGGGGCTTGTATTCGATGAGTTGGAAAAACTCATTTTCATAAACCACCGCCCCCTCACTGGTTGCGACGTTTTTACCTACCTCGAAAACCGACTCGTCGGTCATGGATACGTGGCCCTTTTGCACATCGGCCCACAGGTTTTGAAGACCTTTAGCAATGCTCTCGCCTTTGGTCTCGATAGCCAGTTGTTGGGCCTCCGCATTGAAGGCTAAGAAGTTACTGGGCGCCGTGGCATCAAGCCACTGTTGGATAGAGAAGCGAATACGGGCTTTGAGCTTTTCCGACCCCTGTGCGGCGTCAGCCAATGCCATCAGGGCGCGCGCGTTGATGAGATGCATCGCTGCGGCTTGTTTGGCTGCCACGTTGGCCTGCCACGCCGGCGCAGAGAACCGACGATCCCTCTGGAGTTTGTCAGCAGCCGTTGCCTCATTGAGTGAGGTCAGGTCTTTTTGATAATCCGCCTGTATTTGAATCAACGCAGCGGGGTCAAACTGCACCATCTCTGGAAAACCAGCTGCGCCCGCTTGTGCCATAGCTTTTGTGAAAAATTGGGCCATATCGCCCATCTGGGGCATTTGCCCCATTTGCGGCATTTGTCCCAGCCCCCCCGCGGTCCCTTTGGCCAAGTTGGTCCATTGGTCCATAAGGTTTTGTTGCCATTGTTGCGCGGCCTCTAGCCATTTACCTTGAGAATCCATTATTCGCTACCGTTAATTAAAAAACACCCTAAAAGCATGTACATCGTCGTAATCGCTTGGCTTTACGTTGCCGTCATGATGGCTGCCGCAGAGGCAACGCACGTGAATGGCAGCATCCTGAGCGCGATATTTACATTTATCGGCTATGGCCTCTTGCCCGTTGGCCTTGTTATCTATGTGATGCAAAGCCCTGCGCGTAAAAAGCGCCGCCAGGCACTGGAAGCAGCCGAGACAGCCAAACAAGCGTCCAAATCCCCCACAGGCAGCTCGTGCAGCAACGCCAGCGATGGCTCGTAACCCCATATTCTGGGGGGTAAAGCTACTTAAATCTTACGTGTTATTTTAACCAAATCAGAGCGGCTAATCGGCCGCTTCCCCCAAAGTTCTGATCACGGCGGTGCGAAAAATAGCGATCTGCTTGACTCACCGTGCACCAAAGCGCGCTGCCGTCGTTGCCGCAGATGGTCGTCACACCCAGCGCGCGGAGCTTGCGGCGAGCGATAAGGGGTAAATCGGCGAGGTACTTTCCGGGGGTCGAACGGGGCACAAAGGCATCATCGTCACCCGGCGTCCGAGTCAAAAAAGCCGCACGCACATCTTCCCCAACCTCAAACGCATCGGGACCAATGGCGGGGCCGAGCCACACCGTCAACTCACGAGCAGCGTCGGACAACGACTGCCCTGTCGTGGCCGCGATCGCATTGATCGTTTGGGCAATCACGCCCGCGCCATCAGCGCCACGCTTCGTACCCGCCCCAGCCAAGCCGCGCCAACCCGCATGCGCCGCCGCAACCACTGGCAACCGTTGATGGGCAAAAAGAAGGGGTAAGCAATCCGCCACCATGATGGTTGCGGCAACGCGAGGGGCCGTTGACAGCGCGATATCAGCCACTAAGTTGGGCGAATCGACGGTGGAGGTAGTCAGGTGTTGGACCGCCTCGCCATGAACCTGCCGCAAAAATGCGGTCTGAATACCCAAGCGTGCGCACAGGCGACGGCGGTTCTCGGCCACTGCCAAAGGGTCGTCACCCACATGGTCACCCAGGTTCAGTGCATCAAATGGCGGTCGCGAGACCCCCCCAGCACGCACGGTCATAAACGCCTGCACATGGGCGGGCAAGGACCAGTCGGGTATGAAGCCTAATTCCATTCCTGTATTACACACCAAGCGCACTGAAATTAAATCTTCAAAACAGCCAAGCCTTGGTAGCATAGGGGCTACATCTTTTGAGCCCCGCTATGTACCCCGATCGTTCCAACCGTTTCTGCCGCGCTTGTGGCCAGCCCACTGAACAGCGCCTGCCCGACGATGGCGACGACAAATTACGCTCGGTTTGCACCGCATGCGCGACGGTGCACTACCTCAATCCACTGAACGTGGTGGGCACCATCCCCGTATGGACAGACCCGCAAACGGGCGTTGAAAAGATCCTGCTGTGCCGCCGCAACATTGAACCGCGATTCGACAAATGGACCTTACCCGCCGGCTTTATGGAGATGGGTGAGTCAACAGAAACTGGTGCAGCGCGTGAAACCATCGAAGAGGCTGGCGCTGCGTTTGAGATGGGCGAGTTGTTCACACTCATCAGCGTGCTTCATGTTGGGCAGGTGCATTTTTTCTACAAAGCGCGCCTCACCAGTGACAAGTTCAATCCCGGACCAGAGACCCGCGAAGCGCGGTTATTCGAGGCCCACGAAATTCCATGGGACGAGCTCGCGTTCGGCACCGTCAAAGAGACTCTTGAGCGTTACCTGAAGCATGGCCAATCAGGCGTTCATGACTTTGCCATCGAACGCCGTGACCGTTAAAGCACCCGGATCACCCGGTTAGGCTTGAAGCCGAAGTCTGCCGCTTTACCTTTGCGCGCGCGCACGCCTCGGGCGTTATTGAGGCTGCGAATTTCCAGCGTTTCCTCGCGCGCCTTACCGCCACGACCGACACCCGCGATGGTCACGCTCCGCGTATAGACCGCCGCGCCTGCGAGCTGATCTTTGTCAGCCAAATCAAGCAGCATCAAACCGCGACCACCTTTGGGCATGTGTTTTAACTCTGTCAGCTCAAAGGTCAACACGCGCCCGTCTACTGATGCGCAGGCGACATGGGTGGCCATGATCGGTTGCACGCCGTTGTCAGTGGTCGTGTGAATCAACAGGGGGCTGGGCTCATTCACGCGCGCGTTTGCCGCCAAATTGACAAAGGCTTTGCCCGCTTTTTGGCGACTGGTCATGTCTTGAATCTGCGCGACGAAGCCATAGCCGTCGCTGGAGGACAGCAGGTAACCCGCATCAAGCGCGCCGGCCATGTAGTGGGCAGCGGTAGCGCCGGGCTCCAACTCGATTAGGGTGGTAATGGGTTGGCCATCACCGCGACCACCCGGCAGAGCGGACACCGGCAAAGAGTAAGTGCGCCCATTGCTGCCCAACACGATCAGGGTGTCAATGGTCCGGCATTCGAAAGTACCGCGCAGGGTGTCACCTGCCTTGAACGCGAACGCATCAGCTGCATGCCCATGGCCCGTGCGCGTGCGTACCCAACCCTTATCGGACACCACGACGGTCACCGGCTCGTCAATGACTTTAATCTCTGCAACCGCCCGCTTCTCAGCTTGGACAAGGGTTCGACGCTCGTCGCCAAACGCTTTGGCATCCGCCTCGATTTCCTTCACCATCAACCGCTTGAGGCTGTTGGGGTTGTTGAGGATGTCTTCGAGTTTGACCTGGTCCTCGCGCAGCTTACTCAGCTCCTGTTCAATCTTAATGGCCTCCAACCTGGCCAATTGGCGCAGGCGGATTTCGAGGATGTCCTCGGCCTGACGCTCGGACAACTTGAAGCGCGCGATGAGGGCCTCTTTGGGTTCATCGCTTTGGCGGATGATGGCTATCACCTCGTCAATGTTCAGCAGTACCAGCTGGCGACCTTCCAGGATATGAATCCGGTCAAGCACTTTGCTCAGACGGTTTTGACTGCGCTTGACGATGGTGTCCTGGCGGAAGCTAATCCATTCCGTCAGCATGCCGCGCAGCGACTTCGGCACAGGCTTACCATCAATCCCGACCATGGTCAGGTTGATGCTGCTGGAGGTCTCCAAGCTGGTGTGCGCCAGCAATTGGGTGATCAGCTCGGCCTGCGAGATGGTGCGGGTTTTCGGCTCAAACACCAAGCGAACCGCAGCCTCTTTGCCCGATTCGTCGCGCACCACGTCCAACACCGCCAACATGCTGGCCTTGAGTTGTGTCTGCTCCGCGCTGAGCGCTTTTTTACCCGCCTTGACTTTGGGGTTGGTGATTTCTTCGATTTCCTCAAGAACCCGCTGCGTACTCACGCCAGGCGGTAACTCATTCACAACCAATTGCCATTGCCCACGCGCCAAATCCTCAATAACCCACCGCGCGCGGACCTTTAGGCTGCCACGACCTGTTTTGCTGCCACGACCGGTCTTGTAGGCTTGTGCAATATCGGACGCCGCACTGATGATCTGCCCACCCCCCGGGTAGTCTGGGGCTGGCAGGTGAACCAGTAATTCGTCATCGGACAGCTTGGGATTTTTGATCAAGGCCACGCAAGCGTCAGCGACCTCGCGCAGGTTATGGCTGGGTATCTCAGTGGCCATACCCACTGCAATGCCACTGGCGCCATTGAGCAATGTGAAGGGCAAGCGCGCGGGCAATTGGCGCGGCTCTTCAGTTGATCCGTCGTAGTTGGCGATGAAGTCGACCGTGCCCTCGTCAATCTCGTCGAGCAACAGGGTCGTGATTTTCGCCAAACGCGCCTCGGTGTATCGCATCGCGGCCGCGCCGTCGCCATCGCGGCTACCGAAGTTACCTTGACCATCAATCAGGGGGTAGCGTTGGCTGAAATCCTGCGCCATGCGCACCAAGGCATCGTAGGCTGCTTGGTCACCGTGCGGGTGAAAGCGGCCCAACACATCGCCCACCACGCGCGCAGATTTGACAGGCTTGGGAGCGCCACTGCTGCCGTGGCCCAACCCCATGCGTTGCATCGCGTACAAGATGCGCCGCTGAACCGGCTTTTGACCGTCACAGACATCGGGCAGTGCACGCCCCTTGACCACACTCAGTGCGTACTCAAGGTAGGCGCGCTGCGCGTAGGTCGCCAGCGTGTCTTCGCCGCCATCAGCTGGGGGGTCGAATAACAGGAGATCGTCGCTCATTAGATATCTACCTCAATGTCATCTGCGTTGAGTTCCATCAACTCGCGGCGTGCTGCGGCTTCGCCTTTGCCCATCAGTTTGTTGAACTCAACCTCGGTGCCCAATACGCCCAATTCACCCAAGGTGACTGGTAGCAAGCGGCGTGTATCGGGGTTAAGCGTGGTGTCCCATAACTGCACGGCACTCATCTCACCCAAGCCTTTGAAGCGTGAGATGGACCAGCTGTTTTCGCGCACATTGTCCTTGCGCAGTTTGTCGAGAATCGCGGTGAGTTCACCCTCGTCAAGCGCGTACATCTTGGCGGCAGGCTTTTTACCGCGCGCCGGCGCATCCACGCGGAACAACGGCGGACGTGCCACGTAGATGTGACCGGCCTCAATGAGCTTCGGAAAATGACGGAAGAACAAGGTGAGTAACAACACCTGGATGTGGGAGCCATCAACATCCGCATCCGAGAGGATGCATATTTTTCCGTAGCGCAAACCACTGAGGTCCGGCGTGTCGTTTGGCCCGTGCGGGTCAACACCAATCGCTACGGCGATGTCATGGATTTCGTTGTTAGCGAACAGACGATCGCGCTCGACTTCCCACGTATTTAAAACCTTACCGCGCAGCGGCAAGATGGCCTGAGACTCTTTGTCACGCCCCATCTTTGCGCTACCGCCCGCCGAATCTCCCTCGACCAAAAACAGCTCGTTGTGGCTTAGGTCGCGGCTTTCGCAGTCGGTCAGTTTGCCCGGCAACACCGCGACGCCAGAGCCTTTGCGCTTCTCAACTTTTTGGCCGGCTTTTTGTCGGCTTTGCGCAGCTTTGATAACCAACTCAGCCAACTTTTTGCCATGCTCAACATGCTGGTTGAGCCATAACTCGAGTGCGGGCCGCACAAAGCTGGATACCAGCCGCACGGCATCACGGCTGTTGAGCCGCTCTTTAATTTGGCCTTGGAACTGCGGGTCAAGTACCTTGGCCGACAGCACGTAACTGGCCCGCGCGAATACATCCTCGGGCAACAGTTTGACGCCCTTCGGTAACAGCGCGTGCAACTCAATGAAGCTCTTTACCGCCGTGAACAAACCGTCGCGTAAGCCACTGTCGTGTGTGCCACCAGCGGTGGTCGGAATCAAGTTGACGTAACTCTCACGAACAGGTTGTCCCTCTTCAGTAAAAGCCACACACCACGTTGCACCCTCGCCCTCTGCAAAGCTGTCACTCGCACTGTCCGCGAAACCCTCACCATCGAATAACGGGATCACGGGGTCAGCTTGGACGTTTTGAGTCAGGTAGTCACGCAAACCACCTTTGTATTGCCACTGTTGGGTTTCACGATTTTTTTCGTGCTCAAGGGTGACGATAACACCGGGCATGAGCACGGCTTTTGAACGCAAGAGGTGCGTCAACTCACCCAGCGGAATAGCACTGCTCTCAAAGTAAGACGCTTGTGGCCACGCCCGAACGCTGGTACCTGATTTACGCTCGCCCGCCTGAGCCGCGCGGACGATGAGGGGTTCAATGACATCGCCCTTGGAAAAGACCAACCGGGCAACTTGCCCCTCACGGTGACTGGTCACTTCCAAGCGAGTCGACAGGGCGTTGGTCACGCTGACGCCGACACCATGCAAACCACCAGAGAAGCTGTAGGCGCCGCCCTTGCCCTTATCAAACTTGCCGCCCGCGTGCAACCGCGTAAAGACCAGCTCAACAACCGGCGCCTTTTCTTCTGGGTGCATGCCGAACGGAATGCCCCGCCCGTCGTCCTCTACCGTGACCGACCCATCCGTGTGCAACACCACTTTGATTCGCTTGCCATGGCCTGCCAGCGCTTCATCGGCGGCGTTATCCAACACTTCTTGGATGATGTGCAAGGGGTTGTCCGTGCGGGTGTACATACCCGGGCGCTGTTTGACAGGCTCAAGTCCTTTTAAAACGCGAATAGAACCCTCGCCGTAATCGGCGCCGGGCGCAGTTGAATTTGCGGATTGTTTTGTGGCCATGGGCGGAAATTGTAGCGAAAGCCAGAATGAAAAACTGTATATTTATACACCACTGATTAAACAGTCAGTTACCTCGGCGTCAGCGGGGCAAACGGCTTTTCGCACAATTGGATACATTACGAGGATGCAAGTTTCAACCAAATCACTCAGTACCGCACAAATTCTGATTTGTGGTGCCGCTATTGTCACGTTGTCCATGGGCATCCGGCACGGCTTTGGGCTTTGGCTACAGCCCATCACACAAGCCCAAGATTGGAGCCGCGAGACTTACTCGCTGGCTATAGCGATCCAAAACATCTCTTGGGGTTTCTTCGGTATCTTCGCGGGTATGGTGGCCGATCGGTTTGGCGCGTTCAGAGTGATCATGGCTGGCGCGGTGCTATACGGCCTCGGCTTGTGGGGCATGGCGACAGCTGACACGCCGTTCCTGTTTGCGCTCAGCGCCGGGATCTTGATCGGAGCCGCACAGGCTGGCACCACCTATGCGGTCATATACGGTGTGATCGGACGCAACATCGCCGCAGATAAGCGGTCATGGGCCATGGGTGTCGCGGCGGCGGCAGGCTCGTTTGGTCAATTCTTGATGGTGCCGGTCGAAGGCCAACTGATCTACCATTTCGGCTGGCAAAACGCCTTGGTGATTTTGTCAGTAGCGGTGTTGTTGATCGTGCCGCTGGCGTATGGTTTGCGTGAATCATCGTTTGCGAATGGGCAAGCACCCGTGCGGGAGCAAACGATCCTGCAGGCCTTGCGCGAGGCCGCGCGGTACCCGAGCTTTCAGTGGCTGATGGCGGGCTACTTCGTCTGTGGCTTCCAAGTCGTATTCATTGGCGTCCACATGCCGAGTTATCTTCGTGATAACGACTTCCCGCCCCATGTGGCTAGCTATGCCTTGGCGCTGATCGGTTTATTCAACGTAGCCGGGACCTATGCGGCGGGTGTGTTGGGTCAGCGTCTGGCTAAACGCAAAATCTTAGCTGCCATCTATCTAAGCCGCGCTGTTGTGATTACTGTCTTTTTGGCAGCCCCTCTTACCCCCGCGAGCGTCTACATTTTTTCAGCCGTAATGGGCGTGTTGTGGCTTTCGACCGTACCGCCGACCAACGCGATCGTGGCAGGTATTTTCGGCGTGCAACACCTCAGCATGCTCGGTGGCTTCGTGTTCTTCTCGCATCAAGTTGGCAGCTTCCTTGGCGTTTGGCTCGGTGGCGTTTTGTATGACGCCACGGGTAATTACGATGTGGTGTGGGGCATCGCCATCGCTTTGGGAATTGCCGCAGCGCTATTAAACTTACCCATTAACGAATCATCGATCAACCGTGCGCCCAAACGCGTACCATCCCCCCAACTGTCATGAGCATGTCCCACACCACAACATCAGCAACGCCCGCGTTCACACGCTGGGTGCAGCCGCTGGTGTGGGTCATCGCCGCATCGGCCTTGGCCGGCGTATTTGCCCTGTACCAAAACCCTCAGCTGATGGTGACGATCGCCGACCAGCTCTGGAGTTGCTTCTAAATTGACACCACAACAACACGGCTGGGGCGCCTGTTCACCGTGGGTTTTACGGTGGTCGCATCTGGTTCGGCCCGCTGGACGCGTGCTTGACATCGCCTGCGGTGCGGGCCGACACAGCCTTTACTTTGCCGCACAGGGTCACGAAGTTACGGCAGTCGACCGCGATGAGACGGCACTCGCTGCATTGCGGGCGCGCGATGCGGACGACGCCTCCAAAGCGGGTGCCATCCACACCGTGGTGGCGGATTTGGAAAACGAGCCTTGGCCCTTCAGCCAGTCATTTGACGCTATCGTAATGACCAACTACCTGTGGCGCCCGCTGTGGCCATTGCTACAAGGGGCACTTCGCCCGGGCGGCGTCCTAATCATGGAAACTTTCGCTTTGGGCCAAGAGACGATTGGCAAGCCCAGTCGCCCCGCATTTTTGCTCGCCCCTGGCGAGTCCCTGCAACTGGCAGGCTCACTGCGCATCGTCGCGTTTGAGGATGGCTTTGAGCCCCCCTCTGACACCTATTCTGCGGGTCGCTTTGTACAAAGACTGGTAGCCACAACGGCTGAGACACCGCCACCGGCACTGGGTAGAATGTCTGTTTAACCTAACACCCTTTAAGTTGATCCCATGCAAATGATTAAAGGCAGCATCGTTGCACTCATTACCCCCATGCGCCCCGATGGGGCCGTTGACTACGACGGCCTGCGCAAGCTGATCGACTGGCACATCGCTGAGGGCACCAGCTGCATTGGCGCGGTCGGGACCACGGGCGAATCACCGACCGTCAGCGTTGAAGAGCATTGCGAAATCATTCGTGTATCGGTTGAGCAAGCGGCGGGACGGGTGCCTATCATGGCGGGCTGCGGCGCTAACTCGACGGCTGAAGCCATTGAGCTGGCCAAATACGCCAAGGCAGTTGGCGCAGATTGCCAGCTGCAGGTCGTCCCCTACTACAACAAGCCCACCCAAGAAGGCATATATCAACATTTCAAAGCGATCGCTGAGGCGGTGGACTTGCCAGTCGTGCTGTACAACGTCCCCGGTCGCACAGTGGCGGACATGGCGCACGACACCGTGATGCGTTTGGCACAAGTGCCTGGCATTGTGGGTATCAAAGAAGCAACTGGCGACATCGCCCGCGCACTGCACCTGATTAAAGATGCGCCCAAGGACTTCGCCATTTATTCGGGCGACGACCCAACGGCCGTCGCGCTCATTTTGTTGGGTGGTCATGGCAACATCAGCGTCACAGCGAACGTGGCCCCCAAAGCCATGAGCGAGATTTGCGCTGCTGCATTGGCCGGTGACGCCAAAACCGCAGCGGCCAAGCAACTGGCTCTGATGCCGCTGCACAAAGCCCTGTTCATTGAGGCCAATCCCATCCCTGTCAAGTGGGCCGCCGCACGAATGGGCCTGTGTCAGCCAGGTCTACGCCTACCCCTGACGCCACTGTCTGATAGCTGCCATGCAACAGTTGAAGCCGCCATGAAGACCTGCGGTCTGATCTAAGCGCGCGTTGTCGCATCACACTCTTGAATTGAATCAATGACTCTACATTCCAAAAGCCCCAACCAACGTCGCATCAGCCGTGTGGTGTTGTCTGCCGCTGCGTTACTCGCTTTATCAGGCTGCTCTGCGCTTGATAGCGACAAGATCGACTACAAAACCAGCAAACGCGGAAATAGCCTTGAGGTACCACCCGACCTGACCCAAATCGCCAACGACGGTGCATTCCAATCATCAGGCACCGTTCAGGCCTCCGCTTTCAACGCGCGCGTCGGCAAGGTCGATGCCCCCGCTGCGGCAAATGCTGTAGGCGACGTTCGTATCGAGCGCGCCGGAAACCAGCGGTGGCTGGTCGTCAAGCGTGCCCCAGAGCAGCTTTGGGACGACCTCGAGACGTTCTGGCAAGACAGCGGCTTTTTGCTTAACGTCAACCGCCGAGACATCGGCATCATGGAAACCGACTGGGCAGAAAACCGCGCCAAACTCCCGTTGGACTTCATCCGCGAGTCTTTGGGGAAACTACTCGACACGCTCTACTCGACCGGTGAACTGGACAAGTTTCGCACCCGCATCGAGCGCAATGGCGCTGGCGAAACAGAAATTTACATCTCTCATCGCGGAATGATCGAGGTCTACACGGGCGGCCCAAACAAGGAGACCCGTTGGCAACCGCGCCCCGCGAAACAGAAATTTACATCTCTCATCGCGGAATGATCGAGGTCTACACGGGCGGCGCAAACCAAGAGACCCGTTGGCAACCGCGCCCCGCTGACCCCGAGCTCGAGAATGAATTTCTCCGCCGTGTGATGCTGCGCCTTGGCGCATCAGACACAGAGGCCGCTCAGGCAGTGGCTAAAACGGTGGCATTACCCAAAGCGACCGTTCAAGCCAATGGTGAGAACGTCACCTTGCAACTGACCGATTCGCAAGAACGGGCTTGGCGTCGCTTGGGCTTGGCGCTCGACCGCACCGGCTTTACGGTTGAAGACCGTGACCGATCCAAAGGTGTGTACTTCGTCCGCTACGTTGATGAGGGCGACAACAAAGAAGATCCAGGGTTCTTCTCCAAGTTGTTTGGTAAGAAGAAAGCCGATGCGGTCGCCTTGCAATACCAAATCGTATTGACCAACCAAGGTGCAAACAATGTGGTGCGCGTGCTGGATGCAGCAGGCAAGCCGGTGAGTGGCCAATTGGCCAACCGCATGCTCAGTCTTTTGGCGGCAGATTTAAAGTAAATCGGCCTCTAACCAGCCTGCCTCGTACCACTCCGAGACCAAGGCCTGTGCGTCCGCACTCAAGGACGCCAGGCCTTTTGCATGAATAGCACCTGTATTCGCCAACGCCTGCAACTGCTCAAAGTCATGACCTGCCGCAAGGTAGCTTTCACCGTTGATGAAGAGATGGTTGGCATCGTACAGAAGCTTTGATTTAACGCTCACGCGTAATGGCACCGTGACTGAAAACGGCATCTCTGGTGCCTCAAACCAGACCCCAGGTTTTGGCTCCGTCATGACTTCGCCTAGCGCGCAAGCCAGCGCGATGGGATCTGCAGTCAACCGTTGCACGGCCTCAGCAGTAAAGCGCAACAGGCCTTCTGGCATCAATGCGGGTGTTTCCGTGGCGGGTTGATCGGGGTCGTTATAGAGGGTGTCATCCTCAAATATCTCCCCCATTCGCACCAAGACCTCATTGGCTAAACCCGCGCGTGCTGGCGCTCGGAAACCGATCGATGCGGTCATGCAATCCGCACCTTCAGCCACGCCGTCGTGTGCCCACTTGGGCGGCAGATACAACATGTCGCCGGGCTCGAGTACGTGCGTCTCGGTCGGTTCAAAGCGGGCCAGTATCTTTAGAGGTAAGTCGGGTACCAGCGACAAATCCGTCTGGGGGCCGATTTGCCAACGGCGCCGGCCTGAGAGCTGTAATAAAAATACGTCGTAACTGTCGAAATGTGGGCCAACGCCACCACCGGGGGATGCCCAGGAAACCATCAAGTCATCCAAGCGCGCATCGGGTAAAAACCGAAAGGACGCCAGCAAGGCCGCAGCGTCGAGGTGGTGTTGCTCGACACCCTGCACCAGCAATGTCCAAGCGTCGGCCTTTAAGCTGCCCAACTTGCGTGCAGAAAACGGACCTTGGCTCAGCGACCATGATTCGCCTTTGCGCGCGATGACTCGCGACTCAACCTCGGCTTGCCCTGCCAAATGAAACATCGCTTTTTGTGACAAGCCAAGACGGCTCACATCCATTGCGCCCTTGATCAACAATGGGCGCTTCTGCCAGTGACTCGCCATGAATTCACGGGGGCTTAGGTTAGCGAGGAGCGCGAGAGGTTGGTCAAGATCGTGTGGCATTTGTGCAGTGTGCTGGTGGCGACGCGCCGGGTTCATGGGACAATTGTCCTATGAAAATCACCGAACAATGTGTCGTTGGGCTGAGCTGGACACTGAAAGATACGCTTGGCGAGATCCTCGATGAGACGCCTGAGCCGATTGAGTTTTTGGTGGGTGGCGACGACCTGCTCCCCAAGCTGCAAGATGCCCTGATGGGTAAAACCGTCGGTGCACGGGTGGAACTGCAGATCGAACCCGAAGATGCATTCGGTGACTACAACGAGACCTTGGTTTTTCTGGAGTCTCGAAAACTGTTCCCCGAAAACATCGAAGAAGGCATGGTTTTCGAAGGCCTACCTGCAGGTTGCAACACCGAAGCACCCAAAAACCAATTGTTTTTTGTCTCTGATATCTATCCCGAGCATGTCGTGCTAGACGGCAACCACCCACTTGCGGGCATCGCCATTCGCATCCACGCCAAAATCGAGAGTATTCGTGAGGCGACCGTGAGCGAAATCGGTGCGGGCACGCTGGGTACCGGTTTTCTCAAGCTGGCGGAACCGCCCGCGGCCACGCCGCACTTGCACGGCCCGGACTCCAATCACCTGCACTGATGCCGCGCTATTCGGCTATTGGCGTCCTGTAGACCCATAGCCGCCCGTGGCACGCTGGCTCACGTCGGCAAACTCGTTCACCACATTAAAGGACGCTTGCACCACAGGCACGATGACCAGCTGCGCAATACGCTCCATCGGCTCAATCGTGAAGGCCACATCGGTGCGGTTCCAGGCACTGACCATCAGCTGCCCTTGGTAATCGCTGTCAATCAGACCGACCAAGTTTCCGAGCACAATGCCATGCTTGTGGCCCATGCCCGAACGCGGCAGGATCATCGCTGCGTAATGGGGGTCTGCAAGGTATAAGGCCATCCCCGTGGGAACCAATTGCCAGGCGTTAGGCGCCAGGGTCAGCGGCTCCGTGAGGCAGGCTCGTAGGTCGAGACCTGCACTCCCGGGGGTTGCGTAGGCGGGCATCGCCTCGCGCAAGCGCTCATCGAGGATCTTGATATCAACTTGCATCTGCGTGCCCCAGACCCTTAATTAGCAGGCTTACTGTCTTGCCCCATGTCGAGGTTCGGCTCGGGCGCGACGTCTTGATTGTCCAAATTGGGCAACTGCAAATCACCGCCGGCATCACCACCCGGCAGCTCAAGCGCTGGCGCACCGTAATCGACCGTGTCTATTTCCAAAAGGTTCTCAACTTGATCCGCACTCAAGCGTTTGACCTTGGTGATACCGCCAGAGACCAATTCGGGGTTGATCATGATGACCGCGACCATGATCAATTGGAGCACGATGAAGGCGATAGAACCCTTGTAGATCTGGCCTGTCGTGACCGCAGGAATGGTCTTCTTGGTGATGACATCCACATAGTCATGACGCGCCGCAACGCTACGCAAGTAGAACAGTGCGAAGCCGAACGGTGGCGTCAGGAAGGATGTCTGCATGTTCATTGCCAAAATGATGCCGAACCAAATGAGGTCGATACCCATCTTCTCGGCCACCGGCGCCAGCATCGGGATCACGATGAAGGCGATCTCGAAGAAGTCAATGAACATACCCAGTGTGAAAACAAGGAAGTTCACAAAAATCAGGAAGCCCAGTGTGCCACCTGGCAGCTTCGAGAACAGGTGTTCCACCCAAATGTGGCCATCGGCTGCGTTGAAGGTGAAGCTGAAAACCGTCGAGCCGATCAAGATGAACATCACGAAGATGGACAAGCGTGTTGTGCTTTCGAGCGCACCCTTGAGCACTTTCAAACTCAAGCGACCTCGGCTCATAGCCATCAGGAACGCGCCGGCGGCGCCCATCGCGCCACCCTCGGTCGGTGTCGCGATACCCAAGAAGATGGTTCCCAACACCAAGAAGATCAACACCAAAGGTGGGATCAGCACAAA
>OBMK010001879.1_pt1 | contig 16964 bp, 19 predicted proteins | sample 1539081 | NCBI WGS metagenome assembly OBMK01 (sample SAMEA3355528, study PRJEB22509) | marine metagenome | biome: marine; feature: river plume; material: water | place: USA | collected 2010-08-07 | depth 0.5 m | reverse complement strand
CCACCTTCTGTTATCTAATGTCCATCTTACAACTTCTGCAATACGTTCATGTACTGGCTTAGGTTCCCATCCCATTGCTTTCATTCTGTCACCAGAAAGGGCATATCGGAGATCGTGGCCTGGTCTACTACTATGGAAATCCATGAATTCATAGTTAAGTGGTTTGCCTTGAGCGTCTGCAATCATTTGTGCAAGTTGTAAGTTATCTAATTCGGTTGCACCACAAATATTGAACTTAGGACACTTAACACCATTATTATTTGTAATGTTTAATGTACCTTCATGCTCAAGCAAGAACAATGTAGCATCTGCCACATCTTCAGCGTGAATATAATGTCGTGAACCAGCAATTGTTTTTGATGCATCTGAGTGAATCGTTACCTTACCACCATCTCGTACATTACGAATAGTCATAGGAATAAACTTCTCAGGATGTTGTCTTTCGCCAAATACATTCATTGTATGCGTAATATAGATCGGCATATCATATGTATTTTGGTATGCTACACAAAGTTCTTCAGCACCTGCTTTAGAAGCTGAATAAGGATTGGTAGAATTATAACGGTCGTATTCATCATACTTAATATCATCTGGTGCAGGACCAAACACTTCATCAGTTGAGAAATATAAGAATCGTTCTAAGTTTGGCTGCTTACGAGCAAACTCTAGGATGTTACATGTTCCGACAACGTTATCCATAACAAATTCCATAGGATGATCGATTGATCTATCCACATGCGAACCTGCTGCCAAGTGAGCAACAATATCCACATCACCAATATCTGCAATCAACATTGGATTAAATTCTGCTTTTAAGTCGTGAAAAATAGTACGGAGGCGTGCTCTTTGTACTGGAGATCTTTCTTGTAAAAGATCGTGAAGTCTGTTTAGGTTACCACTATAATCTAATCGATCTATAGTAACGATATCCCAATCAGTGCTTTTAAGTATTTGATTGATTAAGTGGTGTGCAATGAAACCACCGCCACCAGTAATTAGTATTTTCTTAGCCATTATATCTCCGTCATCAATAACATGTTATAAGAACTCCATAGATCCGAAGACCTATGGAGCGTTGTTAATTGTATTTATAATCAGAAATTATATTTGATTACAGCTTTAAAGCTATCGTCGAATTTAACTGATCGCCCACGAACTTTCATGTCTTTGCCTTGATGCAAATACAATCCATATTCCATTGGACCCTGATTTTTAATTACACCGTAGTAGTTATACGTCATGCCGATGTCGTCGTCTTCTACTCTGTGTGCAGTAAGCATCATGTTCTGTGCTCTCATGTTGTACATTACACCGTAATCTCTACGAAGTACTGTTCCACCATCATCCCACTGTTCATAACCAATACCTGCTGGAATTCCTAAACCATATAATGCTGTACCAATAGAGTATCCACGTTGTGTAGCTTTACCCTCTGTATCGATTTGCATCATTGAAACATCAAAACCTTTGACACGTACTGTTGCACCTGCATAGGTTGTTTTTGTTTCTGGTTCATATCCTACAATACCACCAAATGGGATCTCACGATCTAACTTGTATGTATTGAATTTAAAGTTGTCATCATTTACCCATCCACCAAACGTCATTACAACCTTGTTCTTATGGTCGATACGTGAGTTTGGTTCGGTAATAATAACTGGTGCACCCATTTTACCTGTTTTAGCAAAGCCTAAACGTTGAGCATCTGTTTCGCCGAAATACAATCTTGTATTGCCGATACCTAAACCCATTTGTTTTTCTTGCACAGTATTATCTTTAGAGCGATCTAACGAGTAGTTAGTATCATATCGTGCCCCTGCACCCGCCCAATTGAATGGCCCGTCTGTAAGTTCAGTTTGATAACCACCAAACACTTCAGCACGCGAATTCATGTCACCTTCTGGGTATTGCCCATCAATGTACATTTCAATGTTACCATCATAATAAAGACCGGATTTTTTTTCTGTTTGTTCATGACCGTCTGCATAAACGTTTGTCGCGATTAGCGTTAAGCACGTTAATGTGCCTGTTAATAGTTTCATTTTGAACCTTTCTATGTGACTCTTTGTAGAGTCTGTTACGGATCTTCCCAGATCCTAAGGAAGTAATTGTATTACTTCAACCAAGCTAATTTCTCTCCAGCTTTTTTACGACGCATTGATTCCTCTTTGGTACCTGGATAACGCCATGCCCAAATAACGATCAATGCGAATAAGATAAACATGTAAAGCGTTGCTTTAGGATTACCTGTTCCAAACCACATCGCAGCAAGTGATGTTGACATTACTGCCATCATGATATACTTACCCTTTTGTGGATACACTCTATATGTTTGCCATTCTGTAATGAATGGACCAAAAAGCTTATGATTCATAATCCAGTTATGAACTCGTTCGCTCGATTTTGCGAAGCAATACGCTGCTCCTAAGATTGGTGTCGACCAAGGAAGTCCTGGTAAAAGTACGCCTAAGTAAGCGACTCCTACAAGAATAATCCCTAGTGTAAACCAAAATGCTTTTTTAATTTTCGTCATTTTATTTTCCAATACTAGTTATCTTCTGAACGGCCCATCAAGAGGTGCGCCTGTCCACGTGTTAAAAGCCAAACTAAAACGGCTATGTTCTGATTGCGAAGGATATACACCGTGCAACACTGTTGACGGAAATAAAAGCAACATGCCATCCTGTGGCGCAACTTGGAACATACGTTTATTTATCTCATTTTCTTCAAACTCGAAATCAAGTACATCATTAAATATAGTTTCTTTTCTAAAGAAGCATATGTTACCAGACTGAGGATCAGTTTGAAGGTAAAGTACGCCTGAGATAATTGAGTTTGGATGCCAATGCATATCTGATTTGTCTTGCGTCTTATGCTTCATTACCCAACTATCGGTAATTTTTACATCGTGACGTTTTTTCATTCCGAGCAAGTCATAGACATACTCGTCGACGCACTTCTGAATCATTGGCTTCAGAAACTTCATTTCCTCATCTAGTACCTTTAGGCTTTTAGATGAGTATCTGTCGTCGGTTGGTTCAACCCGCAGGAACTCTGTTTTCTTTAGATTACTATTAAGTTCTTGCCGGTCAAATTTTATAAAATCCTGATATATTGGCATTGCAAAAGCAGGATATATTTTTTCATTATTACTCATTTGGTATCGCTAGTTTATCCATATCAAAATTTACACTTACTCCACATCCACACGACGATTGAGCATTAGGGTTATTTATTTCAAACGCTTGGCCTACTAAACTCTTTACATAATCAATTTCAGTTCCTGCCAAAAACATTTGACTACTAGCAGATATTGCTAGGAAACCTGTATTACATTCAATAACAAAATCTGTAGGATCTAGATCTGCTTCTTGTGCAGTACCCCAGTCATATTCAAAGCCAGCACAACCACCACCCTTTAAGTTAAGTGTGATAGCGTGGCATTCATTTTCTTCACATAGTTTAGAGACTTGATCATTCGCTTTTTGTGTTACTGTGATCATCGATTAATACTTTCTTTAAAGCTTCTACTAACTCTAGCATCATAATATCTGTATGATAGGGTGTGGGAGCTATTCTTAAACGTTCTTTACCTACAGCAACTGTAGGACTATTAATTGGTTGTATGTAAATTCCAAACTCATTAAGTAATCTATCACTTGCTTCTTTACATTTAAAAGCATCATTTACCATCACTGGAACAATATGAGTACAAGCATTTGGATGTACTGGAATATTTACTTCAGCCAACATGGATTTTAGTTTCGCTGCACGTTCTTGGTGTTGATTTCGTAAATCATTATTATCTTTTAAATATCTTATAGATGCCAATGCACCTGCACAGACGGTTGGACTTGTTGAGGTCGTAAAGATAAACCCAGATGCAACAGACCTGATAGCATCAATAACAATACTATCACCAGCAACATATCCACCTTGTACGCCAAAAGCTTTTCCCAAAGTACCATTGATTAAGTCTACTCTATTTGATAAGTTTAATTTTTCACAATAACCAGCACCAGTATCGCCGTATAACCCTACTGCATGTACTTCATCAATATACGTGAATGCCTTATATTTATCTGCCAAATCACAGATGCTTTCTATAGGTGACACATCGCCATCCATAGAATAGACTGATTCGAAAACAATAATAGGAATTTGTTTATCTTTTTGTGCAGCTTTCAAACATTTTTCTAAGTCTTCCATATTATTATGTTCAAAGATACGCTTAGCAGCCTTAGAATGATTGATACCTACAATCAATGATGCATGATTTTTATTATCAGAAATAAAACAAACGTTAGGCATAATTCGTGCTAACGCAATTAGAGCCCACTCATTTGCAACATAAGCACTCGTAAATAGTAATGCTGCCTTTTTTAGATGTAATAATGAAAGTTCTTTTTCCAATGTTACATGGTAATGAGATGTTCCACCAATATTACGAGTACCACCAGAACCAGAACCTGTCTGATCTAAAGCACTGTGCATTGCACCTATCACGTATTCATTTTGTCCCATGCCTAAGTAGTCATTAGAACACCAATTGATTATGTTCTTTGGAGCATATTTTCCATACCAAATAGAGCGAGGGAATAAACCCCGCTCTCTAATAATATCGTTAAATACTCTATATCTTCCGTCGTCTTTGTAATCACCGACAACATTTTGAAAGTATTCTACATAGTCGTTCATATTACAAGCTGAATCCTTTGAATGTTTCTTTATCGACATCTTGCTTTGTTCCACCTTGTACGTAAGATGTAATCTCAGTTTCTTGAGGTGCAACCTGTACCTCTGCTCCTGAAATCCACTTTTGTGTCCAAGGCAATGGATTATTCTTTGCATTAGCATATGGTGAGTCTAGTTTAACGTTAGTCATACGACGAGTAGCAATAAACTCAATGTACTGAGAAAGCAACTCTGTGTTCAAACCAATCATTGAACCATCTTTAAATAGATATTCAGCCCATGCTTTTTCTTGATCTACTGCATCAACAAACATTTGAATACATTCAGCTTCTGTTTCTTTTGCAATTTTCTCAAAGTCTTTATCTTCTTTACGAAGTAGCTTTAACATCATTTGAGTAGAAGCAAGGTGTAAGTTCTCATCACGAGCAATCAACTTAATGATTTTAGCATTACCTTCCATCTTCTTAAGTTCTGCGAATGCCCATGAACATGCAAATGATACATAGAAACGAACACCTTCAAGAATGTTAACACTCATCAGGCAAAGATACAATAGCTTTTTCATTTCATAACGATCAACTACAACCTTCTTACCATTTACTGTATGAGTACCTTCTCCTAATAGATTATAGTAACCCGCTGCTTCAATTAAAGTATCGTAATAACCAGAAATAGAGTCTGCACAATCTAGGATTTCTTGCACATCCATCATCTCGTCAAAGATCTTAGATGGATTAGAATAGATGTTACGAATAATATGTGTGTATGAACGGCTATGAATTGTTTCAGAGAATGTCCATGTAATAATCCAGTTTTCTAGTTCAGGCAATGATACAATAGAACCAAAGCTTTCTGCAGGTGCTCGACCTTGTACTGAGTCTAGTAGGATCTGACGTTTGAGATTAGACGTAAAAATATGTTGCTCATGATCAGTCAATGCTTTAAAATCTTTAGCATCTTGATAGATGTCTACTTCTTCTGGGCGCCAAAAGAAACCAAGTTGCTTATCAGTCAACTGATCAAATTGTTTGTACTTTAGCGTGTCATAACGCTGAATTGTTGGCCCGCCCGACGGGTCCATGAATGATGCCACTTCTGTGTGGACTGCGCGGTTAGTTACGTCGAAAACGCTCATTTGAAATCCTTTGTGTGTTGATTGTTATTACTTTTATTATAATTGGATCTGATCCAATGTCAACCTTTAAATCATACATGATTCACAATAATCATCATATTCTGCGTCTGACCCTTCAAACTCTCCTCGTTCTATTGGTTCTTCTGCTGTCATTTTATCTACATCAATTTCACCTTGTCCATCGAATGTATTGAAATAATATAACTGCTTTCCACCATACTTGTAGAACATAAGCATGTCTTGAAGTAGAGTACTCATAGGAATTTTCTCTTCTTCAAAGTATACTGGGTTATAGCTTGTATTAACAGAGATACCTTGATCGATATACTTTTGCAATACTGCCATAATTTTTAAATAACCTTGTGGTGATTTTTGATCCCATAACAAATCATATTTGTTTTTCAAACGACGATATTCTGGAACAACTTGTTTAAGTACACCGTGCTTAGATTGTTTAACTGAGATCAATGATCGTGGTGGCTCAATACCGTTTGTAGCATTAGCTACTTGAGCACTTGTTTCTGAAGGCATAAGAGCCATCAATGTAGAGTTACGAATACCAGTCTTTTTCAACTGCTTACGTAAGCCTTTCCAGTCTTGACGTTCTTTATGTTTTATCAATTCATCAAGATCTTTTTTGTATGTTTGATTAGGTGTAATGCCTTGACCATACTTGGTTTCGTTAATACCAGAGATGTTTCCTTGCTCTTCTGCAAGGTCTGCAGACGCCTTTGTAAGGTAATAAGCCCATGCTTCAGCGTACTCATCAATTAGTTCTAAGCCCTCTGGAGTGATGTCTTGATACGTTAAATCATGCTTTGCCATCCAATATGCAAAGTTAATAATGCCAACACCAATAGGACGACGCTTCTCTGTAGATAGTTGAGCTGCAAGAATAGGATAGTTTTGATAGCTTAATAGAGCATCTAATCCACGTACTGCAAGGTTACAAGCCTTTTGGAAATCAGCAGGAGATTTTACGTTACCCCAGTTGATAGCACTCAATGTACAAAGACTAATCTCACCTTCAGGATCATTAACATCATTCAATGGCTTGGTTGGTAAATCAATTTCAGCACAAAGATTTGACTGACGGATAGGAGCTAACTCTGGTAAGAATGAACCGTGATCATTAGCGTTATCAACATTTTGTAGATAGATACGACCTGTGTTTTTACGTTCTTCCATGAACGAAGAGAACAACTGAGCAGCTGGGATTGTCTTTTTACGTAGACGAGTATTGCGTTCTGCTGTTTCATATAGCTCACGAAACTTATCTTGATCTGCATAGAAAGCATCATATAAGCCAGGAACATCTGATGGTGAGAACAAAGTAATATCTCCACCTGTAATCAAGCGTTCATACATTAGCTTATTAAATTGTACACCATAATCCATATGACGAACACGATTATCTTCAGTACCTTTATTGTTTTTCAATACAAGAAGATCTTCTGCTTCATAGTGCCAGATAGGATAATAAATTGTAGCAGCACCACCACGTACACCACCTTGAGAACAAGATTTAGTTGCAGATTGGAAGTGTTTAAAGAAAGGAATTACTCCTGTATGATAGGCGTCACCTTTACGGATGGGGGTTCCGATAGCTCTGATACTCCCTCCACCGATTCCGATACCGGCTTTTTGTGAGACATATTTAACGATACTAGATGAAGTAGCATTAATGCTGTCAAGGCTGTCACCAGTCTCGATAAGGACGCACGAACTGAATTGCCTCTGCGGTGTTCTAACACCAGCCATAACAGGAGTAGGCAAACTAATGTCATGTAAACTAACGGCATCGTAATAATCCTTTACGTATTGCATTCTTGTTTCTGCTGGGTAATTATTAAATAAGGTAGCAGCAATAAGAATGTAACACATTTGTGGTGTTTCAAATATCTCGCCTGTTACTCTGTTTTGACATAGATACTTACCACGTAATTGCTCCATAGCAACATATGTTAAGTTTTCATCTCTGTCATGTTTCACAAAATTGTTTATTCTATTCCATTCATCGTCTGAATAGTAGTTAATAAGTTCAGGATCGTAAAAGCCACGCTCAATATTGAGTTCTACTAGTTCTTTTACACTACATGGATTATATCCACCGTAAACTTCTTTGCGTAAACCATAATTGATTAGACGCCCACCAACAAATTGATAGTTAGGTGTTTCTTCGCTGATCAAGTCTGACGCAGCTTTAATTAGAGTTTCTTGAATGTCTTTAGTATTCATGCCATTAAAGAATTGTATTTGGCTTTTGATTTCTACTTCTGATGGGCTTACCCCTGTAATACCCTCACATGCATGAAATACAACTTTGTGCAACTTTTCGACATTTAAAATCTCTTTTGAGCCGTCGCGTTTTGTAACTTGAATCATCGTCTGTCCTTAATCATATATAATGTTTTATCTGTTGGTGACATATTTATATCGCCATATCTGCTTTAATAGCGCTTTGTGGAGAATAGTTTAAAAGTTTATAATCACTTGGTGTCGTTTTGAGAAGACCGTCTAAGTCATAGAAAGAAGGCATTTCTAGTGTAGGAGGATCACTAGGATCACGACTGAGCTGCTCTTCTACCTGATCCATATGGTTCATATAGATGTGGCAATCACCACCACTCCACACAAAATCACCGACATCTAAGTGGCATAAACGAGCAATCATATGTGTAAGCAAACTATAACTTGCAATATTAAATGGTACACCAAGAAACATGTCTGCACTTCTTTGATAGAGATGGCAATGTAGTCTGCCTTTAATTACTCTAAATTGTGACATTACATGACATGGAGGAAGCGCCATTTCTTCTATTTGGTTTGGGTTCCATGCACTTAAGATAAGCCTACGACTTCTTGGATTTGATTGTATCTCTTCAATAAGCCAACTGATTTGATCTACACCTTCCGAGTTAAAGTTGCGCCACTGGTGACCATATACTGGTCCTAGTTCACCTTCAGCATAACCTAAATCAGCACCTTGGTTCTCAGCATTAGCAGTCCATATAGTTTTCTTATCAAAACATTTAGCTCTTTCTTTTTCAAACGTAATCTCAGCAAGACGTCGTTCGTCTGTACTGCCTTCTAAAAACCAAAGAAGCTCACCGACGACTGCACGCCAAGAAAGCTTTTTAGTTGTGACTGCGGGAAATCCTTCTTTTAAGTTAAACCGCATTTGTTGTCCGAATATAGTCCGAGTACCTGTTCCAGTACGATCGCTAATGTTTTCACCAGCTGCAAGAATGTTTGCTAGTACGTCAATGTATTGTTGTTCACTCATTTTTTTGTCCATATTTCAAAAGTAACTTCGTCTTCTTCACCTACCCATGTCTTGTCGAATGTTGATTTAATTTCATCTAAGGCAAGGTGGGTATCACATTCATAATCGCCAGAAATACGGCTTAAGTAGAATTCATCTATGATACCGATTGTTTGCTCAATAATCTTAGGACCACCGATAATCCATGTAATTAAATCTGGATTTTGTTCAGAGAATTCTTTAATCATTATAGACAAATCACCGTTTAAATATAGGTGAGCGCCTGGAAAATCTTCTTTACGAGAAGTACATAATACGTTTACTCGTTTGGGCAGAGGTCTAGGCATATGAGGATCTTCCCATGTAGTAGATCCCATAATTACAATATGACCTGCAGTATTCTCTTTAAACCACTTTAGATCTGTACTATTGTTTGGCCAAGGTAGTGTTCCGTCTTTGCTGACGCCGCCAGTGTCGTCACATGCTAGTATTGCTTTAATCACGTTCTTCTCCATGCGCTAAATTTTAACTCCGCTTGTAAACCTTGATAAGTACATTCTTCAATAATCTTTTCAGGATTTACGCCACATAAATGCATATCATTAATATCTTTGGCAGGAACATCGTTCGGCCATATGCAAATCTTGTGACCAGCTTTAATTACTTTTTCCATTCGTTTGTGTATTTCTTTATTACGAGGTTCGGCATCAAATACAAAAATACCATTTTCCATATTAGGTATACCGTGAGTAGTACCTTCAGCACCGTTCATAGATATAGCATTCTCTAAGAACATGCTGTCAAGTGCGCCTTCAACAATATAAAATGGGTGCTCGAAGTTGACTTTATCAAGACCAAAGATCTTCTGTCTTTCATCAAACATTATAGTTATATATCTAATTCCGTCAGGATTAAAACCACGTGCTGATACACCAAAACAATTGCCATATTGATCGAGGAAAGGTATAACTAATCTTGGTTCATCTTTACCAATATAATCAAATTTGCCTGGAATAATCTCGTTAATCCAGGTCTTAAACTTTTGAGCATAGTATAAGCGATAGTGGTGATTTGTAGGAATTTGACGTCTTTGAATATATTTCTTTACACCATGATTATGCGGTAATTGGCTTACCTTTTTAATCTTTTTAAGAGGATTAGTTTTCTTAAAGACAGGTGTTTTTGTTTTGAATTTATCGTCTTTTACTTCTTTAGTATCAGATGATGTAGTGTTAGCAACAAACTTTTGTGCTATGTAATCATTGTATAGTAGAGGATCTACTGTCTTTAAGAAGTAATTGAAACCTTGAGAAGCACCACAGTTATGACAATAATATGAGAACTTATTATCCCTTTCTAGAAGCCATCCACGGGCCTTAGAGCGACTCTTTTGGGAGTCACCACATATAGGGCAACGGAAGTTGATCTTGTAGGGATTTGTGTGTCGTATTTTAAAGTGCTCAAGACGACCAGAAAGCATCTGGGCAAATTGCACATCTATAAACTCTGCCATAATATAAAACTCAAGTGTTGTTGGTTATGTATTAATTATAACCCAAGTTGATGGTAATGTCAACCAAAAAGTGCAGATATATCAACAATTTTAACTAAGATAAACATAATGACGGCACCCATGCCCATCATATAGTATTTCCAGTTCTCGAGAGAAGCTATTCTATCGTTTTGCTCAGTCATTTTACCCATCATAATAGTATGAGATGCTTTGATCTCTTTCATGATTTCAGAGTGCTTAGCTTCTCGACCTGATTTGGTTTCCTTAGCTAATCTTTGATGATCGTTATATGAGCTTTGTCTATATTCTTCCAATCTTTGGTGTAAAGCTTTAGTACGCTCGTAATCTTCTTTACGGTGTTCTTGTACCATTTTATCAACATCTTCCAGTTTGTCAACTGTATTTTTCGATGTTTCTGATTGAACTGCTACTTGTGTAGTTAATTCGGACATCAACGCTAGCGAGTCTTCTACCTTAGCAAAAAACTTGTTAATTTGTTTGATATCGCTCTGTATTAGGCGAATATCAGTTTCCCAATTTTTTTCTTCGTTTTTCAATTTACTATTCCTTGCCTTTTGATTACGGAGGCTGCGTTAATAACTCCAATTAATAGGGATAATATAAAAAAAAGGACCTCAACAGAAGCCCTTAAATCAAGAAACCAACATGGTGTACTCTAGCTTTCATGTATATTTATATTACTCGTCCTCCCAAACGGCTTCATATAGCAAAATAATTTGCCTTTGTTGAGCAATATATCCTCTTAGATCTGCTAGGTTCAATGCTATTTTTTCATAACCTTCTGTAGTAACTGCAACTAAAACTTGATCTTTACTAATCGTTGGCCAGATCTCATCAATGTTATCTGGTGTAATTACAATAAAATCTATATCCCTAAGTTCTAACTCATCAGGATTAGGAACAATCGGTTTTGGTGGTGTTACGTATTCAGTCTCAGTTATTATCTTCGCTGGTGGTGCTACTGGGGTCGACGAGCACGCCGTTAGCGACAAGATCATCCCAAACCCAAGGACACTCGCTATTAAATGCTTTACCATTTTTTGCGCTCCTTTCTTTTTCAGTCAATGTTGCTCCAGACACAATTTCAAAACATCGAAATGCTTTCTTAGAAGCTCCGTTAAGTATTTTCTCAACCAACGCAGGTTTAGCTGAGGCAAGAGCACCTAAATCGTGCTTACCTAATCTATCTTTTAGTTGATTGTTTTGTGAACGAATTTTACTAAAGCTTTCTTGCAGGTTTTCGAACTGCTCTTGCTGTTGTTTAAAATTCGATTCCATACGAGCTATAGTATCAATATTAGTTTTATTAACACTCTCGACTTGTTCAATATTTGCTGTTAATGTAGCGTTGTATTGAGTCAACGTTTCTATTTTAGTTTGGGTGGTGTCATAGTACCAAGCACCAGCACCACCCATAGCTAAAAACATTACGCCGACGTATATAAAAGCTGGCATAATTAATTACCTTTTAATTAAGAATTGCAATAAGAAGCGTATAGGCCTTCGAATTTACCTTTATCGCAGCCATACTTTTCTTTCATTTTGCCATACATTTCTGTTTTAGAACAAGCTGATGCGTGAAGTTTCTTCATTTCGTTTCCGATTTTTTTGTCATCTTCTTCGTCGTCATCTTCATCTTCATCTTCGTCCTCATCTGCATCATCTTCATCTTCGTCGTCATCTTCGTCAGCTTTTGCTTCCATCATTTCGACGTATTTTTGCTCTAATGCAGCTTGTACACGTGCTTGGATCTCTTCCTCGAATGCTTCTTTCATTTCGAGTGGACGACCTGCCATTGCTTCTTCTATGATCTTTTCTAAAGACATGTTAATCTCCTTTGTTTAATCTTATATTGTTAGTTTATTTATAATTATCCAAACATCTTAGCCTGAGTAGCAGGTCCTACGATACCATCTGCTACTAAACCGTTTTTTGTTTGCCACTTTTTAACTGCCGTTTGTGTTCCAAATCCAAAATCGCCATCAGCTGCAACGCCGAGAGCCTTCTGCATTTTCTTAACATCATCGCCTTGCATACCTTTGCGGAGTGTACGGGTTCCAGATGTTGCTTTCTTTTTGGGAAGAGATTTTCCACCCAATATAGCTTTAGCTTCTTCATACCGTCTATTTCGATCCTCAAGACCAATAGTACCACCGTTGATTTTCTTAGTTAACCCTAAGTTATCATCTTTATCGGCGTACTTTTCTAATTTGTTTGTTTTCCAAAACCAGCAAGCTGACTCAATAGCACCTTTAGGAGTAGCTACGTATTCTGCTGCTTCTTCTGGTGTGATTCCGACTGACTTTCCAAATGCTTTATAATTGTTGCGGCCTGTAAGTTGCTTAATGCCACGACCCCTAAATCGCCACCCATCGCCGGCATTGGTATTACCGAGTGCGCCTCGTTTAGAGCGGAATTCATCTTGGTAGACATAGTTTGCAATCTTTTCAGGATCGCGCGCATAATCTTTCGCATCTCTTTTTCCTTTTCCAAAATAACGACCAAACACACCATTAAGTGCTTTTTCGCTATAGTTTAAGTTCTCTTCAAGGCGTGTAAAGTCTGCCGACTCATGTGCGCACTGTGCCATAAAACCTGCAATACGTAATGGTGTATTAATTTTGTATTCTTCAAATAAAACAAGAGCAGCTTCGTACCACTCTTCTGCTTCTTTGTTTTGAGGAATCATAGCACTGAATTGTTCTAGTGTAATCATTTTGTAGGCACTCCCATAATATCTCTTAGATTTTTCTTTTTATCTGATTTATTAGACTTGGTCCATTTCTTTTGTCCTGCTTTAGACATATGACCAGCGTCCATACCAGCAATATTACCTGAACCAGCGTTATTAGCTGGCTCTTCATTTGCTACTGGTGCAGTATTGATGCCGTTCTTTTTTCTGAATGAAGCTAAATCTTTAGAAGCAGTTTTAGCTCTTTTCTTTGCAGCATCAGCATCTTTAACATTGTCTGAATGTACTTTGTCGACATCCATACCTTGCTTTGCTAAATTCTGTCTTAATCTTGCTCGTCCAAATGCTTCTTTTGGAACGCAGTTAGGAACTATTCTATTCCCTTTTTTCTTCATACCAACTTGTTTATGAGTGCTCCAGCAAGGGCCTTTATCTTCGACCATAGCTAAAAAAGTTTCAGCTTTTTCATTTAAAGCCTTGACATTCATAGATTCATTGATATAATTGACATATCGGTCATTAAATAATAATAAAGATTCTTCTAATTGTTCATCAGTTATATCTTCATTAAGTAATGACTCATCTGTAAATGCTTTGTATTCTTTAATAAGGAACAGAGCTGCAGCGTATGAAGCAAACTTAGATGAACCACCAGGAACTTTGGCAAGTAGCTTCTTTAAATTAGCAATCATACGGTCAAAGATTCCCCAAGCTTTCTTCTGCTTAGAATCTCTATCTTTCTTCTTAACTAGTATTTTACCATCAGCATCGATAACACCAGCTTCATAAGCTTTCCACTTATTGAAAGGTGTAGCGAGTCTTCTGATAAATTGATATACTAAAAATAAGTCGACGACCATAGGTCAAATTCCTTTAAGTTTTTCAGAAATATGTTCATCTGAAACTATACTCTCTTTGTGTAATACTATTTGCTCATACTGAACTGTTTCAGGCATGAAATTTAAATATTCCACGAATGGTGCTAAATACTCATGAAACTCGTGAAGCCTCATGAATAACATATTTGTTGCTTCTACTCCGAACACATTATATATGATAATCAAGTGGTTCAGAATCAACCTCTCTTTCAAATCATTATCTTGTCTATATCTACCAAATAGTTTACGTAGATACTGAAACCTTTTGAGATCTTCTTCGAACTCAGAAATATCTGAGCATTGAGGGTTCTCGTAATGTTTCGATGCATACAACAGAAAGGTTGATTCTGTCAATTTCATAATTTACCGTTTATCTTATGCGTCAGCTACGATTGCGTCTTCAACTGCAGTATCACCAGTAACACCCAAGTCGCCAGCAGCAACTGCGGATACTTTCATTGCTACTAAGCATTCAGTTCTTGTGCGTCCACCAGCAGTGATATGTAGATTCCAACCTGGAGTTTTAATACCTTTTGCTCTGTTAGCAGCGATTCCAGCTTCTGTAACGTCAACAAAGATTGCGTTATCTTTATCATTTGAAGCATTAGTGTTATCAGTGTCTGCCGATAACCATGTTGGAACTGAAGCTATTGCGTCTGTCTTTCCCCATAGTGCCATTTGTTTTCTCCTTTAGAGGGTTTTATTAAATCTATTTATTAGTTTTGATTCGAACTCATGTCAGATATTTTCTTATCTAAATCACTAGCTCTTTTTTTCATATCTTGGATACGCTTTTTACGCTTAAATTCGCCTTCTTTTTTCTTGGCTTCCTTTTCAGCTTTATTACCTGCGTTATCTTGTTTAGCAGCCTGTGTACCACGAATATTACCTTGCTTATTAACGACTGCTTTCTTAGCGAGTTTTGCACCGCCAACTACTGCTTTAGCACCCATTTTAAATGCGCCACCAATTGCTTTACCGATTAACTCGTTAAGCTCTTGCTCTGACATATTTTCTAGTTGATCTAAAGTAATTGCGTTTTCGTTAATATATTCAGCAGTTAAGCGGTTGACTATGTCTTCATCAAGATTAAAAGCTTCATTCTTATTTTTATAAGGAGCTGGTTTGCCAGTCATCGTATTTGATTTTGGATCTTTTCTTACGAGACCCTTTGGATCTTTATATGGAAGATCTTGATCAGATGAACGTTTAATTATAGAGCCAATACCTTTATGACGCTTATCAAATCTCTTTTGATGTTTGTCTCTAGTTGACTGTTTTGCTGACCCATAATCACCGCCACCAACATCTTTTTTATTGGCTGATTGCTTGTATTGCTTTCTAGCTTTATCTGAATAACTCTTTTGCAATTCAGGAGAGATCTCATCAAGAGCTGCTTCGTTACGAATAGCATCAGATTTAGCTTTGTTTCTATCAGCCAACGCCGTTGCTTTTGCCGCTTGCTTCCTATCGTATTCTCTTTTGTTGTCTACTTCTCTACCAGTTTTAACAGCACTGTTTCTAGCTTTAGCAATTGCTTTATTTGCATTAGCTTGTTGAACTGCTTTCTTTGTAGACTTTGCGTATGGGTTGTATTCTTTTTCATCAAGCTCTACAGATTCTTTTCTTTGATTTTCAACATTTTTTAGGCCTTGCTTAAGTCTAGCTACTTCTGCAGCTTTATCTTTTTTAGCAACTGCACTCATAGCTGAACCAATGTTCTTCATTGTACTAGCACGTTGTTTAGCCATTTGTTTCTTTTTAGCAGCATCTTTTTCTGCTTGGTTTGGACCTACAACTTTACGTCTAATATCATTAGCTTTTTTCTTAATGTTATCTAAGATACCTTCTTCGATTGCTTCGTTGTATCCTGGTTTCTTATAACCTAACGTATCTTGTGGCTTTGAACGACGCTTACCTTTGTAAGCACTATCGCCATGTTCAGAATCTCTACCAGCTTGATAAGCTTTTTTAACAGTAGAATCAGATCCACGTTTAGGTTTATTAGTAGCTGCGCCACCTGGAGTATTGAATTGACGAGTATCTTGTTCACCAGAGCGATAAGCTTTCTTTAAAACAGATTTACGATCTGTACCTGAACCTTTAATTGAACCTTCGTCAACAGATTCAGTTTTAGCAGCAGGATCGCCTTTAGTTACTGTATGAGGCTTACCGTTAATGTGTACAATGGCATTACCATTCTTATCCACATTACCATCGTATGTACCAGCTTTATGTGCTTTACGAGCAGCTACAACCTTTGGATGTTTAGGATCAAATGTTTCGTTTACCTCTGCGTTACAATCACAGTGTGGACAAGTTGGAGGACAAGGGCAATCTTCGGCTTTAACGTCTGAGCCACAACACTCATCCGAACAGTAACCTGCTTTTGCTTCTTGTACAGATAAGAATTTTTTAAAGCTTTTCATTTGTTTTACCTTTATTGAATTTTTTATTTAGTATTATTTATTAGAAGCGGGTTACCACTTTTCTTTATCAGCCCAGTATGCAGCTGACATTTTACCCTTAGCAATGTTTTTGCCGTGGCGTGCCTTAAACGATTTACGTTTGGCTTTCATCTTATCAGACTCGCCCTTTTTAGGATCGCCTGCAGTAGAAGCACCTTGTTCGCCAAAGCGAATTGTTTTGATTTTGTCACCATCTTTAGCAACAACAATATGTGACTTAGTAGCATGAGAAGGAGTACGTTTGGCTTTATTAAATCCAGATACACCAGCCTTAGCTAGTCTGCTATCTTTTTCTTC
>OBMK010001876.1_pt1 | contig 16976 bp, 28 predicted proteins | sample 1539081 | NCBI WGS metagenome assembly OBMK01 (sample SAMEA3355528, study PRJEB22509) | marine metagenome | biome: marine; feature: river plume; material: water | place: USA | collected 2010-08-07 | depth 0.5 m | reverse complement strand
CCATCGAAGCCAGTTCTCCGAGCAGCTTTGCAGCACACCGGAATCGGCGAGGCTACGCGATAAACCACGCGCGCGAAAAGAAGTAGTGAGTCACTACCAAACCGAAGCCAGTTCTCCGAGCAGCTTTGCGACACATGACAGCTTCACGGGTAGATGTACTGGTGTGTTGTGGTACGTTAGCGGCGAGCCCCCTACGTTTTAGTAGTGAGTCACTACCAATCTGAGGCCAGTTCTCGAAGCAGCGTTGCGTCACAACAAATACGCAGAAGCCTTATTTATATGGAGTAGGCAAGAAGTTCCGTAAAAGTTCGCAAGAAGTTCCGTTTTAGGTAAAAATAAGTTATTGGTTTTATTATAATGTTCCTAATGTTCCTAATGTTCCGTCTTTAAAAATATACCCTATTACGCGAGGCACCCCCCTCTTTTTGCGATGTTCCGCCTCACTCAACAACGTCGCTCACCCCTCCATAATTTCAGGAACAAACGGAACAATAGAACTTTACTTTGATAACAAGACCTTACAAAGACCACCAAACGAACATTCAAGAACATTAACAAAACGTCACGATATACCACGACACATAAAGAACATTCCTCAGAAAACTTGACATTCACGAACATTCATGTTACATTAGTATATGTTGTGGTCAATCGGACAACGCGCCGTGACCCCGACCTCGACTACCAAACCGTAGTGACTCACTACCAATCAAGGAGACCAAACCATGCCTATCAAAGCCTACTGCCAATCATGTGACCAGCCGTTCGATCTTCGCCGAAAACAACTCGGGTACAACTTCTGCCTAGAGTGCGGCGACTACCACGCGAGTAAGCAACGCGCCGGATGGACTGTAGCACCTATCGCGCACAAGCAAGGCGCAACCCTCGTCACCAACCGCAACGACCTCAAGGGTCTCAACAAGTATTCGCTGTAGGAGAATGGAGATGATCGAAGCGGCTATTAAAAATTACTATGGCGAACGCTGTCCTGACTACGATGCCAATTGTGTCGTGTGTCAAGTATGGCGAGAGTTTGACACGCTTGAGGCGGGATACAGGAGAACAACTGCACACGCTAATAAATGTACAGCAGAACAACTCTACCATATGTTCGTAAACGATGGGCATACCAATGTGTCTGTTGTCGAAACTGATCCCACCGATGTCATTATGGAAGCCGCAGGGTTTGCCGGTAATGAATTATTTCAGACGCACGAAGTCGTGGCGCTAATGCAGAAAGCCTTCGACAAAGGTTGGGATCAGACGGGAGCCGCGGCCACGTCGCTGCATAAAGATTTCCCTTACATGCACAACCACAACAGGGACGAGCACGTAGTGCGGTTCCTCAAAGAAGCAATGCTAAAACACACAGGAGAAGAACTATGAATATGATTAGAGTAGAAGACGAACTTTCAACAGCAACGGTGGCACAAAAAACCGCAGTGAGTAACTTGCTAACACAGACCACCCTGCAAGGTAGTGTCTCACTACCGCCACCCGCGCCAACCGAAGCGCCGACACTCGCGTCCGCTGCGATGCTCGTCGAACTCAACATATCGAATTGGGCTGGTCGCAAGAAGGACACGCGCGCGTCCGCCGATGTAACCTCCGCCAACCATGCCGATACAGGTGTGGCTAGTGTGAACAAAAAGCTACTCGCGAACAACGACGACCTCAAGGCGATACAAACACACGTCACCGCAATGCGTAACTCGCACGCGGCCATGACAATGCCGTGGTCCAACTCTGGGCTACGTCTGTTACCCACCGTGCAATATTTCAAGTATGTGCAAACCATGTCTGATATGGTCAACGAGCTATGGTCGCTAGTGAATAATTTCTTGGCTAAATACAACGACGCTGTGATTGATGTACAACTCAAGCTGGGCGACTTGTTCTCCCATGACGATTACCCGACAATCGAAAAGCTACAGCGTAAGTTCAACGTGTCGATCAACTACATGCCGCTGCCTGACGCAGGTGACTTCCGTGTGGACATAAGCAACGATGCCTTGCGTGAAGTCAGAGAGCAGTATGCTGACTTCTATACCAAGCAGTACAACACCGCGATGAATGACGTGTGGACACGTTTGCATAAGACACTGACTAATATGTCTGACCGGCTAGACTATAGCAGCAAAGAGGACAAGAAAGTATTTCGTGATAGCCTCGTGGGTAATGTCAACGACATGATAGAACTTCTTCGTGTGTGTAACGTGACAGGATCAACACAGATGGCGCAGATGGCAGACCGCCTAGAGGCTGCGATGTCAGGCGTCACACCGGATGGACTGCGTGAGGACGATGCCTTCCGCGCCGAAACCAAAGCGGCAGTAGACGCCGCGATCAAATCACTGCCAAGTTTGGATATATGATGTTTAAAATTGAGAAGGATGTGCCCCTGCCTACAGGCGGAAGAGGGAGGAAAAAAGGAGATTTGCGAGTTGCGATGGAGTCCATGGAAGTTGGCGACAGCCTTGTTGTTCACGGGACGCTTGCGTGCCAGCTTTTGCAGAACGCTAGGATAATTGGCTTCAAAGCTACAACTAGAACAACCCCTGATGGTGGAGTTAGGGTTTGGAGGACAGCATGAATATCACAGTCAAGGTCACAAACAACTACGGCAGCAGAGCCGTGTACCCCGTGTGTAGAGCGGGTAAAATGTTTGCGATGATAGCGGGGACAGTGACACTAACAGACCCGACTATCGCCCTAATCAAGCAGCTTGGGTACGAAGTCCAAGTCGCACAAGAAACCTTATAAGTAGTGACTCACTACGCAATTGGAGAACAACATGAACATGGATAATCAAGCACAACAAATGTACGCACTCAGACTCGACCAGTGTGTCGATCTTATCAAAGCCGTGGGCAGCAAGCGCACCGTACTGGCACAGGGTGACATGGGTAACGGCAAATCGTCGATGCTCACTAACTTAGCAGAACAACTCCCCACGCATCGGCCCATATACTTTGATGGTACGACCAAAGACCTTGGCGATATTATGATCCCGTCCATGCAGTCTATCGAAGAAGAGGGCTGTGTGCGTATGATCCCGCACGAAGAACTCGGTCTGCATATCGAAGGGCCAATCATCCTGATGCTCGACGAGTATGGCAAGGCGAACCCCGCCGTGAAGAACGCCATGCTGCGTCTGATGTTGGAACGTAAAGTGGGTAGTTACTCACTACACCCCGACAGTCTTGTCTTTGCCACAACGAACAAAGGCGGCGAGGGTGTCGGCGACCTGCTACCACCCCACGCACGTAATCGTATGACTGTGGTGCAGATCAAGAAGACTGACCACATGGCGTTGATTGAGTTCGGCATCAACGATGGTTGGGATCACAGTATGCTGGGTTGGATCAAAGACAATCCACAGCTGTGTGCATCGTACGAAGACGTCAAAGACCCCGACGAGAACCCGTACATCTTTCACCCCAAGCAGTCTCGCGCTGCCTTCGTGACATCTCGGTCTCTGCACTCTGCATCTGACATACTCAAGCAGCGACACTTGATTGACGATGTGACACTGACCGCTGCCCTCATGGGTACAATTGGTGATCGTGGTGCGATGGACTTGATGGCGTTCGTGTCGTTAGCTGACCAGCTGCCTAGCTTGCAGTCGATCAAAGACGATCCGGTCAATGCCAAAGTGCCTGACAGTGCAGCAGCTATCTGTATGGTTGTGTATAGAACTCTTTCTGCGTTGGAGAAAGACTGGCTCAACGCGTGGATGGACTACCTGCCACGTCTCGACACCGAAGCGCAGGCTATGTTCGCCAACGGTGTACGCTCACCGAAGTATTCCAAGCAGTCCATGGTGATGACGAACAAGAAGTTCACCGAATGGGCTATGAAGAATAACCACCTCTACACCGCAGACAAGGTGTGAGGATTATAACCGCAACCCATAACAAGGAGAAAACCAATGGGTAAAAGATGGACAGATAAAGAGGACAATGTCCTCGCGACAATGCGTGACGCAGGTACAACTTACCGCGAGATTGCATCTATAATGGGGCGTAGCGAGTCATCGTGCCAACAACGTGCCTTTTCGTTGGGTAAAGCTAAGAAGCAAACAAAGCCGAAAGTGGCGCAGGGAGTGACCCCTGTGGCTAACCTCTACCAAGAGGCATCGTATCCGCTCGATCTCGACTACACCTTCTTGAAGCCGAGGCCTACGCTTCTTGAACGTATCATCAATAAGCTCTTAGGGAGATAACAACATGCTTATGCTAAACCAACTAACAGAGGAGCAACGGCTTACCAAAGCCGTTGTTTCCATCATGGGGAACCCGAAGTACACGGCGCTTGCCGGTGTGCTGATGATCGGGGACCGCAGCATCGTGGACGACCCATCCGTACCAACCGCATGTACCAATGGACGTGACGAGATGTACGGACGTGAGTTTGTGAAGCAACTCAACGACGCCGAGCTTAGGTTCTTGGTGTTGCACGAGGTGTACCACAAACTGTTCCGGCACCTGACAACGTGGCAGCACTTGTACAAACAGGACGCACAACTTGCGAACGTGGCGTGTGACTTCGTTATCAACCTCAAGATCGTGGACGATAACGCGAAGGACAAGTTCGCCACGATGACAGGCGTTCTCGAAGGCGGGTGCTATGACCGCAAGTATGTCGGCATGGATACAGCACAGGTGTTCAACTTGTTACGTGAAGACCAAGAGGGTGACGGCGGCGGGCAAGGTAGTGAGTCACTACCTAATGGTGGCCAACCGTTCGACGAACACGATTGGGATGGCGCGGAAGAGATGACCGCCGATGAACAACGTGAACTCGCACGGGAGATCGACGAGGCAGTACGCCAAGGTGCGTTGGTTGCAGGTAAGATGGGCAGTGGTGGTGATCGTGACATAGCCGAGCTGCTACAGCCACAGGTCAACTGGCGCGAGGTGTTGCGTGAGTTTGTGCAGACTACATGCACAGGCAGTGACTACTCTACCTATCGCCGACCCAACCGCAGATACTTGTCCAGCGGTATGTATATGCCTAGCGGTATCAGTGAGCAAGTCGGGGAACTGGTGGTTGCGATCGACACGTCTGGGTCAATCGGACAACGCGAACTCTCTGCGTTTCTGACCGAGGTCAAAGAGATATGTGACGCGGTACACCCCGAGGCTGTACGCCTGATGTATTGGGACACCCGTGTATGTCGTGACGAGAAGTATGACATGCACGAACTCGATACACTTGTGCAATCTACCAAACCAGAAGGGGGTGGCGGCACTGACGTTACCTGTGTCACCGATTACATTCGGGACAACAACATAAACGCGCAAGCTGCAATCGTGCTGACCGATGGCTATCTATTCGGTGGCTGGGGTCAGTGGACAATGCCTGTGCTGTGGTGTGTCATGGATAGCGGCAAAACCGCAGACGTAGGCAAAACGGTACACATAAAGTCGAGGGATATGTGAGGTAACGATATGCACATCAAAAGAACAAGGCACATTACTAACCAGCGTGGAGTGGCGCAGAGTAAACGCCGCGCCAACCGCTTCCGTAAGTTAAAGGAAGAGCAATTAGACAAGGAGACAAACAGAATGAGCAGGATTGGAAACTACGTTGTGGGTCTACAGGAGAAGCCCACATATATAAACTGCCCCGAGTGTGATGGCGAAGGCACAGTCGAGCGCGAAGTCTGGGTGCGCCAAAGTGCAACTTGGCATGGCGACTTTGAGTCGAAAACGCAGGATTGCGATAACTGCAACGGCGCAGGTAGGATCGAAAGGGATGACGATGCTTGAATGCTTAGAAAGCGAAAATGTTACTTGTGGCAAGATCATGCGACACGAGGCAAGTGGTGATGCTAGAGAGACTAGGGTTTGGACATACCGCAATGACCTTGGCGAAGAATTTCTAGCGGGTAGTAAAGCGGAGTGCCGAAGAGTGGCTCTCAGAGATTTACGTCTGTGCCGTGTTGATCTGGTTGCAGAATACAAAGCCGCTGGAGGTATTCTCAAGTTTGAGTACTCTGATACCTTCCAGAAACAAAATATAAACGATCTTGCGGACTTACTAAAAAGAACAAGAGCGCGAGAAGCATGGTTCGAGAAACTACATAAGGCAGCGTGCAAAGAAAATAAGGAGTTGAAGAATAAACTAATAACAATCTCAAGATTGTTAGGGGGTAGCGATGACTGAAGAAGAAGTACAGAAGAAGATAGAGATCGCTGGCTTTGTCGGTGCTATCTTTGGCTTTGCCAGTGGCGTTGCTCTGATGGCCGCGGTCGGTATAATCTTTTGAATAAATATAATGTGGGTAGCCGTTGAAATCGAATGTGACGCATTTGGTAGCAACGCCTTCCGAAGTAAACAACCGCCATTCCCGTGGTGAGGTGATTTATCTTGCAGATGGAAGCTACCCACCCAACTAACCTAAACGAAACTAATATCACAAGGAAGACTAAAAATGTTAACACATACAAATCATCGTTCTTTTGCAGAGGTAGTGGCTCACTACGATAGCATCGTCCCACTGCGTGGCGCGCAGAACAAAGGCAGGGACATCCGCCCTATTGGTGATCGCCGCCGCAAGCACGAACGTATCGTGAAGATCAGCAGCAGCTGCTACGCTTTGTCCGATGGGTATCACTTCGGTGACGGGCATTTCGGGTATTGGCCTTTTGCAGGGAGCTTCACGCCGACAAGCACAAACATGGAGAAGCATGCACCTATCGTGTGGCGCAAGAAGCGTAATGGCACCGAAGAAGTCACCGTGCGTAATGGCTTCGGTCCGGGTGCGCACAACAGCAGGTACGACTTCCTATGGCGGCATACACCAATGAATATGTGGTTCCGCATTCGCAACGGAAAACACTTCCTCGAGATAGGCGACACTAACTATTATATGGCCAAGTCAAGAACGGTGCCGAAATATATGTACGAAAAGTTCGTCTTGGGGGGCCAGTATAATAAGTGGGCCACAACGCAGGACGACAACTCCTCAGTTAAGTTCATACGCACCGAAGATGGGTGGCAACATGTCGAGGGTACAGGATGCAGCTTGCCGGAAGCGGCGAAAGTCAACAAAGACCTCAAGGCCAAGTTCAAGGACGACATCAAGAAGTTCTTCGAATGGGGCATGGCTATGTCGCCGCTATTGCCTCTGGTGGACAACGATTACCACAATACACAAATGAACAACCTATACGCGCACTACAAGCAGAGGCTGCGTTACTCCGCGCTACAACCTGAGCCGCTTGTGGCTCGCAGTATCGTGCGCGACGAACAACACGATGCGCGGCTTTCGTTGTGGGTATTCTTCGCCAAGAACTGCACCGATGGGTGGCATTGGCACAGGGAGTATCTAACCCAAACGGTAAAAACCAAGGAGGATTTAGCCAAAGTACGCTCGCGCTACAACTCGTTCATCAATAAACAACTAGGCTTTATGCAGAAGTAAGGAGAACAACTATGCCTCAACTATCACTCAAACTCGTAAAAGAAATTGTCGGGCAGGAAGACACCATTTATCCGAATTTCGGAACTCAGGATATGGCGCACGAATTCACGCAGAAAGTTCGCGGTATTTCAGTCGCGCCGAGAACTGTGGATTCTATGTGGGTGTATCGCCCACAAGATACCTACGCCATGGGATATATCGGCTACTGCCAAGTGCACGAGAACTATAGGCCCAATCGCGATTCGCAGCGTTACGCGGTGTTCTCGCCCAACATACACAACGGCAAGTTCAATTATGGGGCGAAACAACACATGGCTAGTGCCCTGCATAGAGCCAAGGGTGTTGCCAACGCAGCAAAACATCTACGTCCGTTAACTACCAAGCAAGTGCTAGAGTTTACGCAAAGCGATTTTGTCAGTGCCTTGTACGATGCAAAGTCCGCAGCACGGAGCCAAGTGGCTAAGGCTACGCAGCAGATCGACTGCAAACTGTTTCCCTTGGAAAGATACCGTAAGGCGGACGTAACCCCGTTGCAGGATGAACTCGAACGCATACTGCACTCGGGCTACGTGTTCGTTGATAAGGAACTCGAAGCGCAGCTTCACGCGGGGTTTGCCGCGATTTCGGAGTATGAAGAGAACAAGAAACTACACGAAGCGAAGCATACATTCATCGAGGTTATAGAGGCTCACGGCAGAAATACTTTCCGTGGCTACGCTGAAGTGGATGATGACCGAAGCCTATATCGCATGGCGGATACGAAAGAGAACTTGTTCTACTTCTCGCAGGAAGAACTACCAGAGCGTCTAATGGGTGCGATGTCTGTGCTGTCGATGGTGGAGGTAGGGATATACGTTTCTGGTGTTGGGTATCGAGCCGCTAACAATATGTTCTATGTGAGGTGTGAGTAAGACAACGTGGTAGCTTCAAACATAGTAACATATCGCATAACGATACATTCTACTACGGAAGAGGTAGATATAATGTGTTTTGACATAGGATGTATTGACACGTCAGTTTTGGGTCATTACGTTAGCATAAACGAGACCCCCCAATGGGTCCAAGAGCGTATCGCAGTTTTAATGATGACTGACCCTACCCCACCGACTGAAGAGGTTGACGCGGTAGGGCGTAGGATAGATCGCTCAACCTATTGGGTCTACCATGAATAGGTAGTGAGTCACTACCATGGGGGGCGGTTCGCTGCCCCTCACAAACTAACCGAAGCCAGTTATCACGCGCGACCCGTTTCAAAGGTTGCACCATAGCTATAAAAGGAGAACCCAATGGCCATGACACCAGAAGCTAAAGTTAAAAAGATCGTCGTGAAGTACCTAAAGGAATTGGGTGCCTACTACTTCTACCCTGTAACGGGGGGTTTCGGACGGAGCGGCGTACCTGACATCGTCGCATGCTACAAAGGATTGTTTTTCGGCATCGAGTGCAAGGCAGGGAAAGGTAAGACCACCGCACTACAGCAGAAGAACTTAGAGGATATCAAAGCTGCAGGAGGCTTTGATTGGGTCGTGAATGAAGAGAACATGCACGACACGAAAGAGACGCTCAAAACATGGGCGAACATAAACCAACCTAGACCATAAGGAATGATTAACATGACTGCACTTAAAGCACAGGAAGTATACATCACAACCCGCCTAGACTCAGATACCTCTTTTGGGGTGCGTGTCGATACCGGCGAACAAGTGTTCATCAACGCAAAGCTCGTGCGAGAAAAGAAATTGGACCAAGGGGAAACACGCATACTAATCCTAACCCCTAATCCTACTGGGAAGTCGGACACACCTTGGCAAGCCATTGGCATATCTATAGAGGACATAGCCCCCGAAGCGCCGACACCCCGTGTGGAAGAAGCCAAGCTGGAAGACCGTATCATGCAGATGTTTGAGATAGCGGAAAACCAATTTGCGCACACCTCCGCAATGCTCGCCACAGAAATGGGTGTCCCCGACACCGAGATGCAGTTGACCCTCAGTCGTATGCACAACGCCGGAGAGATAGCCAAGGCACAGGTTCACTGCAAAGGAGGCCAAGACAAAGCCTCGTTTGTTCTCTGGGCAGCTGAAACTGCGTGGTTCTCGATGTAATGGAAGACAAGAAATTAACCCCCACATTGGAAGCTGAATACAGGTTCCTAAAGCAGCAGTTGGATTTTTGGATGGAGGCGCAACACAAAACGGATGCGTCTCCGTCAGCCTCACAGCGTTACTACTACGCCAAGGGCGACTTGACCACGTTTGTGCGTAATCGACGAGAAGAAGGGTATAAGATATGACTGAGCAAGAAGAACGTGTGTGGAAGTACTTAGTAAAAAATCGGGAGGCCAGCCCGTATAAAATAGCCAAGGAAACCGACGTACCCCTAATGTTTGTTGACCAGCTGATCGCTCGTATCTCGTCAACCAACTGGAGAGAAGAAGTACCTGACAGTTTTGTGAAAGCTGATGACGACAAGCCTCGGTATGATCTGTTACCCCCCGAGATGCTCGAAGAAACTGCGCAGGTGCTTACGTTCGGTGCGCGGAAATACAGCGCGCACAACTGGGCCAAAGGCGCTTCGTGGAGCCGATACTTTAGTGCCATGATGCGGCATATGTGGGCGTGGTGGCGTGGTGAGGACGACGACCCTGAGACGGGTTACTCACATCTTGCGCATGCTGCATGCTGTCTCGGTTTTCTTATGGCCTACCAACGACGCGATCTTGGCACGGATGATCGAGCATGACTGAACTCGAGCGTCACTTAGAGGAGATGGGCGTCATGCCTGTCTCCAAACCTAAAGAGAAGCCGGAATCTGTAGTGTACGACTACTCTTTTAAAGACCCAAGAGATAAAAATGGGGAGGTACCTTTCTGATGCCGGGAATGAAAAGAACTAAAGTGTCCCTGCGAATTATAAAGCTAAAGAGTGAGGGTATGTCCAACGCTGAGATAGTAAGGCTCACGTTCAAGACCAAATCACAGGTTGCATCTGTTATACGCCGGGCAAGGCAAGATGGTTTACTACCCCCCGCCGTTGTGCAGGTTAAGTACGTGAAAGATTTACACCGGGTATACGGTGTGAAGACTGGGGCTATGGGTTCAACACTGGAACAAACAACTACTCCCGAGGTTTGGAAGTTTGCTGCCGTGCAGGTGCAAGATGGTGGGTACGCTACTATATCCGAGTACCTAGTCGATTTGCTTACCGAGGCTTACTACGCACACTTCGTGGCTGAAGAAGGCAGAAGCTGATGGATGTATATACGCTCGACTTCGAGACCTACTACGATCAAGATTATTCGTTGTCCAAGCTGACAACAGAGGATTATGTGCGCGACTCACGCTTCGAAGTAATCGGCCTCGCGATTAAGAAGAACGACAAAGTGACAAAGTACCTAAACGACCCGGATATGATCGAGCGTTTGTTGTCACACATAGACTTCTCTGACGCTGCTATACTTGCGCAGAACACGATGTTTGACGGTGCGATCCTGAGTTGGCGCTACGGCGTGAAGCCGAAGGTGTGGTTCGATACTATGAATATGGGTAGAGCCTTGCATGGAGTGGAGACAGGTGCATCTTTGCGCGCCTTGTCGGAACGCTACGGTATCGGCCAGAAGGGGTTCGAGGTACTTGCTGCCAAGGGTAAACGCCGCGCCGATTTCACCGCAGAAGAAGCTGAGAAGTATGGGGAGTACTGCATCCAAGATGTAGAGCTGACCTACAAGCTGTTCAAAATCATGGGGGCTAATTTCCCCCGAAAGGAACTCAAGTTAATAGACGTTACTTTGCGTATGTTTATTGACCCTGTACTCGACCTCGACATTGGGTTGTTAGAGCAACACCTCGAAGACACCCGTGACCGCAAGGACAAACTGTTGGTGGACGCAGGGGTAGAGGATAAGAAAGACCTGATGTCCAACCCTAAGTTTGCCGACATGCTCCGAGGCCTCGGTGTAGAGCCGCCGATGAAGATCAGCCTGACGACAGGTAAAGAGACCTACGCCTTTGCTAAGAGCGATGAAGACTTCAAAGCGTTGCAGGAACACGAAGATGATCGAGTGCAGTCTCTAGTAGCGGCACGTCTGGGCAACAAGTCTACCCTAGAAGAGACACGCACAGAGAGGTTTATAGGTATAGCCAAACGTGGACTACTTCCGGTACCCGTACGGTATTACGCGGCGCACACTGGTAGGTGGGGCGGGGCAGATAAGATTAACCTGCAAAATCTTCCGAGCCGTGGGCCAAATGGTAAGAAGCTAAAGAAGGCGATCATTGCTCCCGAAGGATACACAGTTGTCGAAGCCGATTCCTCTCAAATTGAAGCGCGAGTGCTGGCATGGTTCGCGGGGCAGGATGATCTTGTAGATCAGTTCGCTAGAGGTGAGGACGTGTATAAGTATATGGCGTCTAGTATATACAACGTGGCTGTAGCAGACGTGACCAAGGATCAGAGGTTCGTTGGCAAGACTACAATTCTAGGTGCTGGCTACGGCATGGGGGCCGAGAAGTTTGGCGTGCAGCTAAAGACGTTTGGGTTTGAAGTATCCGAGGCAGAAGCGCAGAGGATTATCTCTATCTACCGCGAGGCTAACTTTAAGATCAGCCAAGTCTGGCGGGACGCCAACAACATGGTGAAGAACCTCGCCAACAATCGTGCCATGGCGTTTGGTAAGAAGGGCGTAATCACCGTTGACGCCGCAGACCAAGCTCTGATTGTGCCAAGCGGACTAAAAATATTTTACCCCGAGTTGTACGGCGAGAAGTCAGACATGGGATTCGAATACTCGTACAAGGTGCGCCGAGGACGTTCGAGGTTGTACGGCGGCAAGGTAATCGAGAACGTGTGCCAAGCGATAGCTCGTTGCATAATAGGTGAACAAATGCTACGAATTAACAAGAAATACAAAGTGGTGTTGACAGTTCACGACTCGATTGTATGCTGTGTACCTGACGAAGAAGTAGCCGAGGCTCAACAGTTCGTAGAAACTTGTATGCGGTGGACACCTGATTGGGCCGCAGGTCTACCCGTCGATTGTGAGAGCGGCACGGGCAAATCATATGGAGATTGTGAATGAAAAAAGTTATATATTCTGACAAGCCGCTTACAAAAAAGCAGACTTGCGCAAAGTTTGATCTTACCGAGGAGCAGCGGGAAGCCCGTCAAAGTTTGGGGCCGATCCAAGAGATTTGGACTGTAAAATCTCATGAAAAAACCGAAGTTGTTAAAGCGTTTAACACGATATCAGATTGTAGGGTTTGTGATAAGTTTACGGAGACGACGAGTCATCCCCCGAGCAAGACACAAGTGCCTCGTGTCGAGAGCCAATGCTCCCACTGTGGGCATGAGGATGCTTACTTGTTAGAGACTGACTACACTAAAGACGGGATTACATTCACAGTTACGTTTGACGACATGCGGCCATACAAACATTTGCACGTAGTGCATTAATATGAGTAAAGCAGCGCCATGGTCCTTCAGCCGGATCAAAGCCTTCGAGACCTGCCCCAAACAGTTCTATCACGAGAAGGTACTTAAACAGTATCCGTTCAAAGAGACTGAGGCCATGCGCTACGGTACTGATTTTCACAAGGCGTGTGAGGATTATATCGGCGAGGGCACTCCTATCCCTGCCAAGTTCGACTTCATCAAGCCGACACTGGATTCGTTGAGCCGCAAGAAGGGCGAGAAGATTGTCGAACAGAAGTTAGGCCTGACCGCTGACCTCGAACCCTGCAGCTTCTTTGCTAAAGATGTATGGTTCCGTGGTATCGTTGACCTTGCGATCATCGACGAGGACACTGGCACGGGTTGGATCATCGACTACAAGACTGGCAAGTCTTCCAAGTATGCCGACAAGGGTCAGCTTGAGTTGATGGCACTGACGATCTTCAAGCACTACCCGAAGGTCACAAAGCTAAATGCAGGGCTGCTGTTTGTGATAGCCAAGAGCCTCATCAAAGCCGAATATGAAATCGACTTAGAGCAACTTCTTTGGAGCAAATGGCTGGCAAACTATGCTAAGATGGAGAAAGCGTTTGAGGTGGATGTTTGGAATCCTAAACCGTCTGGCCTGTGCAAACGCTACTGCCAAGTAGTCGAGTGTCCTCATAACGGAGCAAACTGATGCCATATGTGAATAAACCCCGCCCGTACAAGAAAGAGTACCAGCAGCAGAAGGCGCGGGGGGAACATGAAGCTCGCATGGAGCGGCAACGTGCACGGCGCAAGATGGACAAGACCGGCGAGGATGCCAACAAGAATGGGAAAGCCGATAAGCGTGAAGGCAAGGATATCGCCCACAAGAAGGCGTTGAGTAAAGGCGGCAAGAACAAGCACGGAGTATCCGTACAGAGCCGTAAAAAGAACCGAGCAGCGGGTGGTGCCATGAGCAGCCCCAAGAAAAAAGGGTAGTGACTCACTACCACGGAGAACAACATGAAAATTTTGCGGGATAAAGCAATAATGCTGCGGGTACGCAACCCAAAGCAAATCACAACAGCTATCCCCAATAGCAAGGAGCTACCTATGAATAAGGTTGTCGTAAAGTGGGGGTTGGACGAAGTTCTATCTCTGCGTTCGTTAAACATAAACGCACCGTCGCCGATTACAAAGCGATACAGCTGGCCGGGCCAGTACAAGCCGTTCGATCACCAGAAAGATACCGCGTCTTTTATGACGCTGAACAAGAAGTCCTTCTGCTTTAACGAGCAGGGCACAGGGAAAACTGCATCGGCCATATGGGCGGCAGACTACCTTATGACCCAAGGCAAGGTTAAACGCGTGTTGGTTATCTGCCCCCTGTCGATCATGGACAGCGCGTGGCGCAATGACCTGTTCTCTTTTGCTATGCATCGCACAGTAGACGTGGCCCACGGTAGCAAAGAGAAGCGCAAGAAGATCATCAATAGCGGGGCTGAGTTCGTTATAATTAACTACGATGGCGTCGAGGTGGTCAAAGACGAGATCGCTGCAGGGGGGTTTGATCTTTTTATCGTTGACGAAGCTACGCATTACAAGAACGCGCAGACAAAGCGGTGGAAGACCCTCAACAAGATAGTCAAACAAGACGACTGGCTCTGGATGATGACGGGTACTCCCGCCGCGCAAAGTCCTGTCGATGCTTACGGCCTAGCCAAGCTGGTCAATCCTCTATCGGTGCCGAGGTTCTTCGGTGCGTGGAGAGATATGGTGATGTGGAAGGTCACGCAGTTCTCTTACAAACCTAAAGAGACTGCCAAGGATACAGTGTTCAGAGCGTTGCAACCTGCGATCCGGTTTACCAAAGACGAGTGCCTTGACCTGCCAGATATGATATATACTAAACGCTTCGTCGAAATGACTACACAGCAGAAGAAGTATTACGAAACGCTGAAGAAGCAGATGCTCATGCAGGTGGCTGGCGAATCCGTGAGTTCGGCAAACGCCGCGATCAACATGAACAAGCTACTGCAGATCAGTGCGGGTGCCGTATACACCGACGAGGGGGACTCGATAGAGTTCGACATCAAGAGCCGTTATCAAGCGTTACGAGAAACTATCGACGAGAGCAGCCAAAAGGTTCTCGTGTTTGTGCCGTTCCGACATACGATTGATATGCTGGTCAGTAAGCTCCGAGCTGACGGCATCACGTCTGAGGTGATACGAGGAGATGTTTCTGCAACTAACCGCACAGAGATATTTGAAGCCTTCCAAAACAAACCTGATCCGAGAGTGTTGGTGATCCAACCGCAGTCCGCCGCACATGGCGTGACCTTGACCGCAGCGAACACAATAGTGTGGTGGGGGCCAACTTCTTCGTTGGAGACTTATCTACAAGCTAACGCTCGTATACACCGAGCGGGGCAGAAGCATAAATGTACTGTAATTCAACTGGCTGGCTCCGCTGCGGAGAAGCGTATATACAAAATGCTAGACGAGCGCATCAACATACATTCAGCTATGATAGATTTGTACAAGGAAATACTTGACTAATCACGATACTTCACCATATAAGGTATATACAACGATAATATGGAGAACGACATGACATTGTCAGTGGAGAAGCTGGTTAAAACGTACGCAAAGATACGTGACAAGCGTTCGGAGTTAACCGCCAAGTATAAAGAAGAGGAAGGCAAACTCCGCGAACAGCAAGACAAGGTGAAGCTCGCTTTACTTTCGTACTGCAAAGAACACGAAGTCGATAGTGTCCGCACTGCGTCGGGCCTATTTTACCGTACAGTTAAGCAGCGGTATTGGACGAGCGATTGGGAATCTATGCACGCGTTTATCTTAGCGCATAACGTCCCAGAGTTCTTCGAGAAGCGGCTTAATCAAACCCATGTACGCCAGTTTATAGAGGAAAACCCTGACCTACTACCGGCAGGGCTCAACGTAGACTCGGAGTACACTATTTCTGTGAGGAAAAAATGACAGAAGCAAAGACGCCGTACGTTGATATACACAAGGTAGCAGAGTACTTCATAGTATCTGTAGCCACCATTAGAAAATGGGTACGTTCAGGACATATCCCTGCAAGTACCTACCTTAAAGTTGGGGAAGTCTATAGGTTCCGCATTCCCGATATAGAAGCAGCCTTGACTGCCGCAACAAAAAAAGCTCAACTGGGAACCTTAGCAAGAAAGAACGGAGAATAATATGTCAGATATGGCACTATTTGAGGGTACAAATTCCCTCGTGAGCAGTGACTTGTTCAAGTCCCTACAAGAAGCAGATGACAATCTTGCTGGTGGTGGCGGTGGTAGCGGTGCAAAACGCATTAGCCTTCGGGGTGGACGTTTCCGCCAAATGGTCAGCGGTGAGCAGGTCAATGTTAAAAGCGATGGTATCTTAAACGTGGTCGTCATTAACGCTGCGAAGCTGTCCCGCACATTCTATCAAGGTGCGTACGATCCTGAGAACCCTGCTCCACCCGCATGCTGGTCGCCTGATACACAAAAGCCTGCGTCTGAAGTACCTGCTGCAACACGTCAAGCGTCCCGCTGCATGGACTGCCCACAGAACATCAAAGGTTCGGGCCAAGGCGAAAGCCGTGCATGCCGGTACAACCAGCGCATCGCTGTAATGCTCGAAGGTGAGTACGACACCGTGTATCAATTACAGCTGCCAGCTACATCCATTTTCGGCGAAGCCAAAGATGGTAAGATGGGGATGCAAGCGTACGCTAAGTACCTCAAGGCGCACAAGACGCCCTCCATCGCTGTGCTCACACAGATGTATTTTGACGAAAACAGTGACACGCCGAAACTGTTCTTCAAACCGGTCCGTCCGCTGACTGAAGAAGAACTGCAGCAAGCAGTGTCTATGAAAGATAGCGAAGACGCTATCAAAGCAATTACGTTGACTGTGTCCCAAACCGACAAGGTACAGACCCAGCGTGATGGTGCAGTGGCAGAAGATGAAATTGACATCGACGCTGCCCCTGAGCCGGTAAAGGTCGCCAAGAAGAAAGAGGTAGCTGCTCCCTCTGCTAACGAGGCCGATCTTGCTTCTATTGTGGACGACTGGGACGATTGAGGGGTCATTCGCCTAGTTTAAAACGA
>OBMK010001866.1_pt1 | contig 17027 bp, 23 predicted proteins | sample 1539081 | NCBI WGS metagenome assembly OBMK01 (sample SAMEA3355528, study PRJEB22509) | marine metagenome | biome: marine; feature: river plume; material: water | place: USA | collected 2010-08-07 | depth 0.5 m | reverse complement strand
AGAAAAAATAGAGATTGGGAACAAATGAAAGGAAGAGCAGTATCATGAAAGTAACTTTTATATATGCATACGAGAATGAAGAATGGTCAACTCCAATGGCCCTTGCAAGAGAATTTGAATCTCAAGGATGGGATATAGAATTTGTATCTATTGGTTCAAATAGAACAGGTCAATACCACGATAGAGATATTCAAACTTGGTTAGATTCCAAACCACAAACAGATATTGTTTTGTTTATGGATTGGGGTAGATTCGATTCTCCTTTATTAGATAAAAAACTAGTAGATGCATTTTGGGTACAAGAAAGTGGAGATGACCCTCAAAACTTTGATAGAAACTTTCCAAAATCAGAAAGGTTTCATATAACTCTTTCACCAGATTCGGATTCAACTGAAGAATATAAGAAAAGAGGTAGAGATGCATATTGGTGGACACACTTTGCTGATACACGAGTTCAATTCCCTATGAATTTACAACCTGAATACGTTGCAGTAACAACACGTGGTAGAGGTGGTTCTGAATTTTTAGATATAGTAACCCAACATGGGGGAGGAACTATTGGAAATCAAAATGGATTTGGACCAAAAGAACATACTGAATTTCTAAACAAGGGATTGATGGTAATGCAAAAATCAAGATGGGGAGAGGTAACTCGTAGATTATTTGAAGGAATGGCTTGTGGTAAATTGGTTTTATGTGATAGATTAAATAAATCAAAAAAATTAGAAGAACTATTTACAGATGGAGAAGATATAGTTTATTATGATGAGATGGTTGATTGTATTACTAAAATGAACAAGTATCACGAAGATGAAACAGAAAGAAATCGTATCGCAGAGAATGGTTATAAAAAAGTTATAAAAAATCATACACAAAAACAAAGAGTAGAATTTTTAATTAAGAAATATAAAGAATGGGAATCTTCTAAAATAATAGCAGATGATTTCATTATCACATAAGTAAAAATATATGGTAAATAAAATTAGAAATGGTATTGTTTGGGTTCGTACACCAAAATGTGCAACTTCTACTATGGCAGTTCATTTACAAAACTTTTGTGAATGGAAGGATATGAACTATACCCAAAGTAGTCATCATGGGACAATGGCACCAAAAAATTGTATAAATTTAGGTCACCTTTGGTCTGATGAGGTCAATTGGGATGTTGTAAAACAAGAAAATAGAGGAGTGATGGGTTCTGTTAGAAATCCATTTGATAGATTTTTATCACATTACAAGCATCATCGTAGGTTAGGTTATTATTCTCAATATGAAAACAACATAAGTTCTTTTTATTTAGAAAACTACGAGAATACACATTTTGAAGATACATTTAGAGGAATGGATAATTACCTATGTAAATATTTAGGTGTAGGTGGTGATGATGCATGGGATGAATCTCTTTTAAAAGAAAGATACGACTATTTTACAGTTAGTGAGGATTTACCTAAATCTTTAATTAAGTTTGAAAAATTAACAGGTTATAAATTTGAAAATAAATCTTTAATACACAATAGTATAGATAGTGAACTAATACAAACTGATGAATTTATAGAGACATTTAAAAATAGAAATAAAAATGATTACGAACTTTATAACTTTGTTTTAAATTACTATGGATATGAAACTACCAATTAGTATTGGAATACTTTCTTGGAAAAGTAATCAAGTTTTAATTGATACATTACAAACTTATTTTGATAGAAAATTTCTACATCATATAAACGATGTTACAATTCTTTTCCAAGAATTTTCAGAAACCGATTTAAAAATAGCTAAACACTTTAATATACCATATATACCTTGTAAAAATAATATTGGTATTGGTCAAGCTTTTATTGAATTAACTAAGAATGCTAAAACTGATAATATTTTAGTATTAGAACATGATTGGAACCTAATCGAAGATTTACCAACTACTTTAAAACGATTACAAAGTGGTATTGATTTATTAGATAATGGAACCTCAGCAGTAAGATACAGACATCGTAGAAATCCAGGAGTACCTCATTTTTCGTTTAGACATAGAGGAGAAGAACTAACTTATTATGATAAAGAAATAGGAGCAACTTCACCTCACTTATTAGATTCCTTACATTGGTTAGAACCTGATGTGGAATTTGGAGATAAGATTCAAAAAGAAGGAGAATATTATGTAACAACTTCACGTTGGGCAAATTGGACAAATAATCCTACTATGTATAAAAAACAATTTTACTTAGATACAGTAAAACAATTTGCAGGTGATGGTATAGCTTTAGAAGGTAATATCGGAAAATGGTGGGTAAAGCAAGATTTCAAAGTTGCACATGGGGAGGGGCTTTTCAAGCACAATGATTGGAAAAAATATGGAAAGTAAAATAAAGGTTTTATTTATAAAGATACCAAAAACAGGTAGTACATCCATAAGAACAGCTTTAAATTTACCAGCAGGTCATCACACATTGGGTTTGTATAAAGAAGTAGATGCTAAATACGATTACTCATTTACATTTGTTAGAAACACATATACTCGTTTAGTATCTTGGTATAGATTTCATCATGATTATGAAATCGATGGATTTAGAAAATGGGTCGAAAATGGATGTCCGGTTAGTTGGGGAGATGGTTGGTTTGCATCCTTTCAAGATAACAAACCATTAGACCAGATGTTATATATTAAAAATAAAGAAGGAAATGTGGATATAGATTTTATTGGCTTTTTTGAAAATATAAAAGAAGATTATTTAGAACTATGTAAAGAGTTGGATGTTACAGAACCACCTATGTTAACACACATTATACCAAAACGAAGTAATTTACCAAAAAATCATCAAACTATCTTTTCATATGATGCTAAAGAATTTTATGATGATAAAACAAAACAGTTAGTAGATATTCTATTTAATGAAGAAATAGAATATTTTAAATTTAAATTTTTTGAACAATGAAAGACTTAGTAATATCAGCAATAGCAAACTATTTGCCTGAAAAAATACAAATTTATATTGAATCTCTGAATAGGAGTGGATTTACCGGTGATAAAGTAATGATATGTTACAATATACCTAAAGAAACAGTTGATTACTTAAAATCAAATGGGTGGGAGTGCTATGGTATGGAACTACATGGACATCCCCATATGAGACGATTAATTGATATGTGGTATTTCTTAGAGAATGATTCACGAGAATGGAATCATATAATTACCACCGATGTTCGTGATATCGTTTGGCAAATAAATCCATCAGATTGGTTAGAACAAAACTTAGATTCAGAAATAATAGTTGCATCTGAAAATATTAGAAATGATGATGAACCTTGGGCAAAGAAAAATATTCACGAAGGTTTTGGTCCTTTATTTTGGGAATCTATCAAATCAAATGTAGTTGCTAATGTTGGTGTTATGGCAGGTAAACATAAATCAATGAAAGATTTATTAATGGTACTTTGGTTAATATCTCAAGCAGGTGATACAACACATTTTACAGACCAGAGTGCATTAAATCTTTTACTAAATAATAGTTTAGTTTCAGATAAACTAAAACTTACATCAGATTTTGCACTTCAAGTTGATTCCTTGAAAAACCCAAAAAGATTTGAAAAAACTGAAGTAGATATTAAAGATGGTGTTGTAATGAATGGATTAGTTCCTTATGTATTAGTTCATCAATATGATAGAATAAGTAAATTGAATAAAGCAATAACAGAACAATATTAATGAAGATAGTTATAACATCCTTTGTTATGCCTCATGAATTAGATGATTTGGAACGAGTTTTAATCGAACTAAATAAATCTTCTAAATACATAGATGGGTCTAATTATGAAATTTGTATCTCTATGAGCCTTTCTGATTATCTTATCAATTGGAACGAATCTTTAGTAAGCAAAGATTATTTTATTCAGAAATTTAACAAGTTAAAAAAACTTACAGATTGGACAAGTAATTCAACTTTTCAAATCAGAGAAGATATTGTGGGTGCTTTACAAGCGAAACGAATAACTCATACTGAATTTCCTCATGCAACTCATTTTATTTGGTTAGATACTGATATTGTATTTGATGAAATGGGATTAGCTTATTTAGAAAATGGTATCACTTCCATAGAATCCAATGATATTACAAAATATATCATAACACCAGAAGTTGTTAAGTATTGGGATACTACTTGGGATTGTGTTGTAAATGAAAACTATTTAGATAAAGAATTAGATTATTGTAAAACTTGTAATCCTTTTACTGAAAGTGGTATAAAGGGAGATGTATCAGTAGAAACAGTTTCAAATAATGTAAATGGACAACCTTCATTTAAATTTGGAGCAGGTTGGTTGGTTGTAGTATCTAAACCTTTATTAGATACAATACCTTTACCAGAAGCAATGGGTGCATATGGACCCGATGATACCTTTTTGATGTGGGGTATGGAAAAATTAAAACAACGAGGAGAAGATATTTTTCAGTTTAAGTTAAAAAACTACGTAGTTTGTGAAAACTTTTATTACAGAGACCAAAGTGAATATGATTATTTAATCAAACGAATTAATCGTAAAGATGAATTTTTACAAATTGCACATAGTGCATTTAAACCTGAGTTAGATAAAATATAAATGAAAATAGTAATTCAGCTTTTTTGTTTTCCTCATCAAATTGATGAATTAGAAAATACACTCAATCAACTAAAAAGGTCATCAAACTACATTGATAAATCTAAAGAATGGCACTTAGATGTTTGTATGTGTATTTCGGATGATATGGTTAATTGGAATAAATCTTCTTTACCCAAAAAGTATTTTGAAGATAGATTAATGAAACTATCTTGGCAAACTGATTGGTGTTTTAAAAATTTTAGAACTTCATCTGAAATTAAAGGAGTTGTATCTCATAAAAGATTGTGTTTAAAAGAACATGAACACACCCAATATTTTATTTGGATGAATGTCAATCTTATATTTGATGAAAAAACTCTTTCTTATTTAGAAAACGCATTACAACCTGCATGGGATATAACCCCAATGAATATAATTACACCCGAGTTGGTAAAAATGTGGGATACTAGTTGGGATTGTTTAGTAAATGAAAATTTTATAGATAAAAAATTAGGATACCAAAAACTATCAGACCCTTATAAAGATAGTGGTATTAAAGATAAAGTTACTTTAGAAAAAGTAGAAAACCTAGAAGTACCTCAATCACGATTTAAATTTGCTGGTGGGTGGTTCACTTGTATAAGTGGTAGGTTACTTAGAAAAATTGGGATACCAGAATCATTTGGTCATCATGGATTTGAAGATACCTTTGTAATGATTGCTTCTGAAAAACTAGTAAAAACAAAAAAAGAAGATATTCAACAATTTAAATTAAAAAATCTTGTAATTTGTGAAAATTTCAAATATACAAACAATGGTCACTATCTCAATAACCTAACAGTTTATGATAGGAGAGAAGAATTTGAAAAACAAGCAGAATCTAACTTTATGAAAGAGTTAGAAAAAATAAATTAAATTAAAACCCACATTTGTGGGTTTTTTTATGTCCCTATCTTATATTTATAGGAAATATGTTATAGAAACTTGTTACTTTATTAGTTTCAAAAAATTAGTTTTATTTATTGGTTTTGCAAATAAGTTACGGTAATCTAAGAAAAGGAGATTACTTTGAAAACAAACTTTGTACATAATCTCTTGTTTGGGTTAACATTGATACTGTTATGTTCTACACTACAATCATCAGACCCCTTACAAGATAACACTATCTCAGTCGGAGAGGTAACCAACGAAATTAGAGTTGGACCTTTTGCGGGCAATCCTTCCATGGCCTATGGAGTTCGAAATATCTTAGAAGAACTCTTAATGGATTTAGACTACGACTTATCGGAAAATTCAGACAGAAAAATCAACATAAGGTTGGTATTTTTTGATGTCAAAAATATAGGTAAATCAATCGGTATTTACCATAATAAAGTATCACTAACTCAGATTATAGCAATAGGAGAGTTAGAAATTAAAGGTAAAGTAAAGAAACGAACTACCAAAAAAGGTAGTAGTAAGGAAATCTCTACTTCTACTTTAGTGGTTGCATCAGATGGACAATTTAATCAACAAACGGCTTCTAACTCATTAAAGAAAGTATTAGAGGCAATTATTAAGGACTTATTAAAATGAAAAAATTATTATTAACATTAGTTAGTGTACTATTTACACTCAACTCATTCTCTCAGTCTTATATCAAGGCAGAGAAAGTGAATGGTGGTTCAATATCACAAGTGGGGGATACTTTAGTTGTAAAATTACAATATGGTGACCCAAATAGTTTAGGTAATGCTAAACTTACACAATTTGATTTCCAATACAATAACAAACTACTAAGTTTGGTATCGAGAGATTGGCAAATCACATCATCATCAGCTCAGAAAGCTTATAACAGTTGGACTGGATATAAGTGGGGTGGAACATTTTCAACTGATTTAGATGGACAGTATTCTGATTTCCAAGATGGAAGTTCAACATACGCAACCAATGCAGACTGGTCAGTAGAAAGAGTAACAGTTCAAGATGTAACTGCGTTTACCGCAGGTGGTGAATTTATTCAGTATAAACTTAAAATTAAAGATAAGGCAAATAGTGGGTACTCTGATTATTCAGATATATTACACTTGAATTGGGGTTATCTAAAAAAAGGAGATGGTACTGCAATAGCAACTGAAGGTAATGCTAAAATGGGTTTAACTGGTATTACAGGTGGTGATGCTGGAGATGTAACTCTTAAAATCTTCAGTAATGCATTATCTGAATCAGCAATTGATGGTACAGATTATACTTACAACGTTTATCTTAAATCAGATATCGGTGATGGTAACCAAGTAAATCAAGGAGCATCTGCTGTTAAAACAGGTAACTATGATGCATCGGGTGAAGCAACTATAAGTGGATTAGAAAATGATACAGAATACTTTGTTTGGAACTTTATAGATGGTTCTAAAGATTATATGGATGATGTAGTAACTGTATCTGATTTAGCATTAGTATTCGCTGAGGCAATTGGTGATGGTATTAGTGGTGATGGAACAACCTTTGATTACCACATTCAAACATTTATGGCAAACGTAGTACACGATTCACCTTTTGATGGAGTGATAAACTTCTCAGATTCATATGAAATACTTGCTTACTTACAAGGTGTAACAAGTGAAAACTCTAACTATGTTTCTAAGAAAGGTGGAGCAGTACAGAGTGGTGGTACTAAATCAACATTTGGTACAGTAGATTCAAATGGAAGTTATTTCGCTGGATTAGATGCAACTTTCAAACCAACTGATTCTAATAAATCATTTCAGTTTGCTCATATTCTAATTGGTGATGTAAACTTTTCACATTCATATCAACCACCATCAACTTCTGATTTTCAAATTAGTTCTATGAATATTGGTAACTCATCACCTCTTGCATCAAGTGCAAGATACACTCCAATCCAACAAAATGTTGATTTGGTATCTGAAATTGTAGATGGTGAAGTAATATTCTCAATCAATTCAGAAGTAGCAGGTATGGTTGGTACACAATTTAACATCTTATATGATGATACAAGATTAGAATTAAAGAATGTAGTATTCGATACTGGTAATGAAATGACTAATTTCGCTAACCACAAAGAAGAAGAAGGAAAAATAAATATAGGTTCATTTGACCAACAGTTTACACAAACAGTAAAGCAAGGTACTCCTTATAAATTAATATTCACACCATTAGTTGAATTGAGTAACACATCAGGTTTAATCTCATTTAAGGTTAACGAAGGTGTAAAGGCAGATGGTACACAAATTAAATTAAACATGGAATAAAGATATGAAAAAACTATTAACACTTTTAGTATTATTAACATTAACATCTTGTATGAAAGATGATATAATGGAACCTGTATTCGTTAGTGAAGTACCAGAGGCACTTCTAATAGATGAATTGGTAGGAATTAAATTAGAATCTGTAATCGTTTCAAGTGAGGTAAGAATGAACGTAAAGTTACCTAACGATGGAACATACAGAGTGAAGATAAGAGATATTGATAACTCTTTGATTTCACAAGAAAAACTTACTGCACAAGAGGGAGATAACATTCTTTCTGTGTATACCAGTAGTTTAGATAAATCTTCATTTACACTTGAATTAACAGATGTTAATCATAATGTAATAGGAAGAACGGTTTTCGTTAATCAATAAGGAAATAAAAATGAAAAAAGTTGTACTAGTAATTATTACGTTAGTGTTATCACTTTCTTCTATGGCGTGTATTAACCCGTCAATGGAGAATGGATTCGAAAAACTGAACCAATCTTTATCGGAATTAGTTGCATCATTTGATGCAGTTAACATTCCACAAATTCAAGAAGATATGGAACAGATTACCGATGATTTAAATAGTATTGTTGTAGGAATAGAAAATTATGTTTCTGCAGTAGAAGAATACAATCAGGCAATTTTAATTTACAACGAAGCATTACTTGAATACAATGATGCAATGCTAGAGTATGAAGATGCATTGATAGCAACTGATGATTTCTTATCACAAATAGATTCTTCAATAGATGGAATGGTAGAAGCATTAGAAGGTTTAAAAGAAATGTCAGATAATGGTAATCAATGGGCTGGTTTATTCTTACAGATAGCACAGATAAGAATAGGATTACAAGATATTCTTGCTACTATGAAAACAAAAGCAACTAAAGAACAAATGGAAGCATTGTTAGCTCAAGTAGAAGAAATGGGTGAAGGTATTGACCAGCTGGTATTTTTAGCTGATTATGATTATGATGGAGTTATTAATGGAATGGATAAATGTCCAGATACACCTTTAGCAGATATTAATAATGTAAACGCACAAGGATGTGCACCAGGTCAAACACCTGTAACCGAGGGAGAATAAATTATGAGTGAAAAAAAAGAAGGATTCTTTTCACAACTTAAAAATCAAATCATAGCTGGTGTAGGAGTAATCCTCACCGGTCTTGGTGGTTTGTTTATGGATGAGGTAAAATCATTCATTGGTATTGAAGATAGTGAAGCAGCAGTAGAAGTGGTTCAAGAACAAAATGTAAATGTAGAAGGACCTACAATTAATATTGTTATTCCAGAACAAAAGAAAGATACAGTTGTAAAAAAAGTATATATTAAACCCAAAGTAAAGAAAAAAGAAAAAGAAGAGGAAATAGATTGGTAATATGGAAGAAGTAAAAAAACAAATACATCCTGCAGATACAAATGGGGATGGTAAAGTTTCAAAAGCAGAAGAAGCAATGTACTTGGAGTTCAAGAGAAAAGAACTTGATGACCAAGATGCAATGAGAGATGCTCAAAGGAAGATGGCATGGTTTGCTATGTTCGGTATGTTACTTTATCCATTTGCAGTTGTACTTGCAGATTTAGTAGGATTAGACCAAGCATCTAAAATATTAGGTGATATGGCTGCTACCTACTTCGTTTCAGTTGCAGCAATAGTTGCAGCATTCTTTGGAACACAAGCTTATAGTAAAAATAAATAAGTTAAATTAAGGAGAGATTATGAGAAATGTTTTGAAAAATAACCCAATTACAATGATGTGGAATCAAGCTGAAAACCTATTAGATTACACACTTGCACTTTGGGCTACGGCATTGATGGCACTTGCATTTAGTGGTATATTAGCAGTAATAATACAACTAATTACAGACCCTGCATCATTTGATAATGCTACATTTGGTGTATTTGATACACTAGGAAGTTAAGTTTATAATAAAAGGAGAGATTATGGAAATATTAAAAATGATTTTTATGGAAAGAGCATCAGACTATAAAATAGTAGATGTAGTTGTAAAATTTTGGTTGGCAGTTTTGTTAGTAATGTGGGTACTCGGAATGGGTTCAATACTAATTCACTTAATACAAAACCCATCCGCATTTGATAATGCAACATTTGGTATATTTGATACATTAGGAAATTAAATATGAAAAAAATATTATTGATAGGACTACTTCTGATAGGAGTAGTTTCTTATGGACAAACAATTGGTAAAGTACAAGCAGAAGAATATGTTGCTGAATTCGAAAAGAAAAAATCAATAGATGATGTTTCGGATTATTGGGGTGATATGTTACCAGTTGCTTTACTTAACGTTGGTATATCTGATGATTTATATGAGATGTATCCTGAGTTAAGAGATGGAAGAGTAGGATTGGGATTAACCAATATAGTAATTGAATACTTAGATTGGACAAACCGATTTGAATTTGTAGAAGAAAAATCTGCAATAAAGGATAGAATGAAATCACAATGGGTTGCATCAAGAAAAGGTGTTTCAGAAAACCAAGTTTATGGATTAGGTAAAATTAAGTTAGCAGAATATTTTGTTACGATAGAGATATATGATTTCTCTGTTTCAGAAGATGAAGTTTTATCACTTAAAGAAGGTTCTAAACAAACACAAACAACTCGTTTAGGTTTACAAGTTAGGTTTACTAATGCTACAAATGGTACATACTTTGTAGGTTCCGGTCTTGGTACTGCAAAGACAGTAAAGACTCAAGAGGGTTTGTTGGGGTTAGATTTGGATGAAATAAAGTTCAGACAATCAGCAATTGGAGTATCTACCAGAAAAGCATTGGAAACCGCTTCTGCGAGGATAGTAGCTAGAATGATTCGAAAAAGAATATTTGAGAACTAGGAGGATATATTGAAAAAGCTCCTAATTTCTTTATTCTTATTTGTAAGTAGTTTCACTTATGGCCAGGTGTTTACACAAACATTTGTAGATAGATGTACTAATGAAGTAAAAGTTGTTACGGCAAACTTTGCAACAGGTAGTGCAGTAGTATCTTTCTACGATAGAGTTAGGGTGTTTACATATCAAGAATACCTCAATGGTGAACTACATTCATGGTTAGGTACTACTTATGCATGGTGGACTTCATTATCCCCATGTTCTACAACAACTCAACAAGCACAAAATGCACAAAATCAAGCCAATCAAGCTCAAAATCAAGCTAATCAAGCATCAAATGCTGCAAACAATGCAACAAACAATGTAACTAATGCTACCCAAAATACTGGTACAACTGGTACGGCAAATACTGGAACAACGAATACTGGTTCAAGTGGTGGTGGTTCAAGTGGAACTACTAATAGTGGTTCAACTAATAATAATTCAGGAGGCTCAAGTAATGATAATTCAAGCAATACTAACAATAATTCCGGCTCGGGTGGTTCAGGTGATTCCGGCTCTTCGAGTGGCGGAAGCGGAGATACGTCAGGAGGTTCGGACTCGAACTCTGGCTCGGATTCAAACTCGAACAACGGCTCGGATAGCTCGGGACAAGACTCATCGGGCGGTAGTTCGGATGATTCGGGAGGTGGAGATGTAGATAATAGTGGAAGTGGAGACTCCGATTCAAGTGGAGACTCTGATTCAAGCGGTGATTCCGATAGTGGAAGTGATGATTCTGGTGGAGATGGTGATTCGGATAGTGGAGGAGATGATTCTAGTGGTGATGATGATTCTAGTGGAGATTCTGATTCTGATTCCGATAGTGATTCCGATAGTGATTCTGATGAGGGTAGTGATGAATCATCTGAAGAAGAATCATCAGAAGAAAGTTCAGAAGAAGAATCAAGTGAAGAAGAAAGCTCTGAAGAAGAATCTGAAGAATCAGAAGAGAGTGAAGAAGAATCCGAAGAATCTGAAGAAGAAAGTGAAGAGGAAGAATCTGAAGAAGAATCCGAAGAGGAAGAAGAATCAGAAGAGGAAGAGGAGGAATCTGAAGAGGAAGAAGAGGAAGAAGAATCAGAGGAATCTGAAGAAGAAGAAGAGGAGGAAGAGGAAGAGGAAAAGAAGTTTATGCCTATACAATTAAAGGCAGATGTATTATCACAACAATCACCTCTTGGTACATATGATGCAGTTCTTAATATAGGAGCATCTCGTAGTTCAATCTATGGTGATGTTGCATATACAGCAAATGTAATGGTTTATGATAATTTACAACAAATAACTTTTATGGCTGCTCGTTCTAAAGTTAATATGACTGAAGATTATAAAATAAAGAACGTATCAGCAACTTCAGTTGGATATTCTAATAACTATGGATACTCAACCTTAATGTTATCTAAATCTCTAATGAAGCCTTTTGAGAATGGGTTAACAGTTGGAGCTGGATTATCAGTTGGAACTACCTTTATATCATATCCAGTTAAAGAAAACTTTATGGTATCATATAATGTACTTGCAACCAAATCATTCCAAATAGGAACTCGTATAACTTATTCACCAGCAATCATTTGGACACAAACTCCATTTATGAGTGCAGAGGGTGGAGTAGGTTTAGAAAAAACTTACTATAAAGAACATCCTTTTGGTATTAAATTAGAAAATGCATTGAGAGGTTCTCGAATCCATGGAATGGGAATTATAGCAAACTCTTTTACTGTACAAGTAACAAATAGATTTTCATTCAATGTAGGATGGACTGCAATCAAATCAACAGACATAAACATACCTTTAATAAACTCATTTATGATAGGTTCTAAAATTCCATTATAATTATTAGTATGAAAAAGTTATTATTAACATTGTTATTATTACCAACCTTATTGCTAGGGCAACAATCACCTCCTACTTTCACTTCAACAGTTAATGATGGACCGAATGCAATAACTTACAAATCATTTAAGATTAATGATTATGCTAGTAACAATAATCAAGGAGAATATAATGCTCACCCTCAGAGTTCATCTGATTTTGATGCTATGTTTGATTATGCTAACAAAAATACTACTACTTGGACACATCAAGGTAGAGATACTGCAACTAAAGCATTTACTTGGCCTTGGCCTAATCTTTTACCTCGTACATCTGATAATAATAACTTTGGATGGATAATAGAAGGTTATTTTGTACCCCCAACATCTGGTACTTATAAATTCAGAATGAACTCAGATGATAGAAGTGATTTTTGGTTTGATGCAAATGATGATGGAACAATTACTAACACAGGAATAGGATTAGGTAATGGAACTAGAGATGTTGATGTAACAAACCTAACAGCAGGAGTATCATATAAGTTCAGAATTAGATATGAACAAGGAGTGGGAGGAGCTAACTTAAAATTATTCTGGAAATCACCAGAAGATATAGCAGCTGGAGCAGATTGGGCTTTCAATGGTAATACAATTTATAGTATAGATGCTGATAATTATGTTGAACCCCTTTCATATGATGTAAACTATAAGTTTAGAAACATTGATGAAACTGGTTTTTCTGTTAATACTTATTACGAAGTATCTTCATCTGAAATTGCTAAAAACTCAAACTCAAATACAATCTCATTAGATGCAAATGGTGAAGCAACAATCAACTCTCAAGTAGATGAAGATTTAGTTGGACAAGGTAAATACGATATTACAGCAACACCAGGAAATGTAGAATGGGTTGTAATATATTCACCAATGGTAACTAATAAATACAGATACCGAATTGGTTTGGATGTTAGAGAGTTTCCAAGTGGTGTAGATTTAGATGATGTTAATAATATAGAATTATTAGATTTAGTTGATACAGATGGTACATCTACTGCATTTGGAAGTACATTTAATAACTCTTGGGCAACAACAACATCAGACCAATATTGGAATAACTTTAACTTTACTATTTGGAATTCAATTCCCTTTTCATCATCAAATTATTCTTCAAGTATTAGAAGTGCTAGTGGTTATCATGCACTAAAAGTAGAATTAAATTTCACAGAAGTAACTGCATATAAAACTCAGTATGTGGTTTTTGATTCACCTTCAACATCTGAATTAGAATCAACAGTAGATGATGTATTTACAGTAGCAGATGTTGTAATGGCATTTAACGAATTAGCAGGTGGTGGAATCAATGGTGGATTCAAAGGAGAGTTTGATTATAATGTTCAGTACGCAAATGCAGATGTAAGTAGAGATGGTATATTTGATTTTAAGGATACACAGATAATGATTGATTTCTTAAATGGTGGAACTATGTTCGATGCATCTTATCTTGCAGCAGTAATGTCATTAACAGAGGTGAGTGATTATAATTCTATGACATCTACAAATTGGACAAACTATGGTACAACTCGTACAATGTTCCCACTTGGATTAGTAAGTGGTACTAACACATATGATAAGAGTATTGCAGTACATTGGAAAGGAGATGTTAATATGTCTCATTCTCATTTACCATCAAATGTACAAGTTACAAGTATGGCTAGAAATATGACAATAAGTAATTCTTCAAAATCTATACAGAATCAGTTTGAAGTAGATTTAGATATCCAAAAGATTGAAGATGAAATTATGGTAACTTTAACAGTACCAGAAAATACAAAAAACATAACTGGTTCTGAATTTAGAGTAGGATATGATAATAGTAGAGTAACCTTTGATAGAATAGAAAGTGATTCTGATTTACAATCCTTCTCAGCAAAAAGAAGTTCTTATGTAAAGTTGGGTTCAATATCTACTGATGGTTCTCAGAATCTAAATGGTGGTATAGAATATAAAATATACTTTAAGGAAACTAATAATCTTGATTCTTTCTTAGGATTAGTTTCAATATTAAAGGTAGAGTTAGTTAAAAAAGATGGAACACAAATAGGGGTAATTGTAAAATGAAAAAATATTTAATACTTTTATTGTTCTTTTTATTTTCATGTGAAAAAGATTTCATAGATGAGGGTGGTGTTTCTATCCCAAGGGAAGATAGAATCTTTGCTGTAACCCAAAGTTCAGTAGTTGATAATCAAAGAATATTCTTCAATATCGAATCCAATGGAGACCATACTCTTGCTATAAAAGATTTAGAAACTAATTCTATATTATCTAAAGAAACCTTTACACCAAAAAATGGTATTGGAATGAATGATAAAACTCTTTACATCAAAACATTACCCAAGAAAAAGTTAGAACTTCAATTAATAATAACTGATAAGGTTATAAAATCAACGTTTATAATCGTAGAGTAATATATATGTGTATATCGTTTAAACAAATCTATACAGTTATATGTCTCAAAAATTAAAACCTAGTACAAAAGAATATATTAAAGTCAACAATAAGATGACTAATAAATTCATGATGAAGCATTACACTCCATCAGCAACCTCTACCGAAGAGTTACTAAAAATGTATGAATCCTCTTCTTACAAAAAAAAGAAAGAAATGATTCGTAAAGAGTTAGTAAAACGAGGGAAAATTTAGTGATATATTAAATACTATATATTTATAGTAGTATGTTTATATTCACAGAGGAAAATATCGGAAACATTAAAGATTCGGTTTACACCAAAGATGGTGTTAAGGAAAAACATGCCAAAAAGATTGAATCCATTAAAGATGGTATGTTTGGTACATTTAATTATTCTAAATATAAAGTAAAAAATCCTCCTAAGAATACTTCAATGCAAGTTTATAATGAACTACAATATCTAAAGGATTTACCAGAAGATGATGGATATGTTGAAGAACATGATGATATTGAAAAAGTATTTGAACAAGTTTGTAAAGAAAATAACCTTGAATATCCAAAAGAATTAGTAGAGAGATTACTCAAATCAGCAACTGGTATTATATTAGATTTAAAATATCACCATAATAGACCAAGACCATTTCAATTGGCATCACACTATAATATGAAATTAGGTGAGCATGTCATGGAATCAATGAAAACACCCTCTTATCCATCAGGACACTCGGCACAAGGTATATTGATAGGGAAGGTACTACAAACTAAATTACCAATCAATACAGATGCTTTTTTAGCAGCAGGTAAACGAATATCATATAGTAGAAATGTAGGAAGAGCACATTATCCATCTGATTCTAGATTGGGTGAAGATATTGGTTCTGCTATGTACGAATATATAAAACATAAGATTTAATACTTATACACAGATACATTTATATTTATATAGTATAGAATAAGGAATAATATATGAAATTACAAGATTTAAAAGAGACAATAACACAAGTTCTTAGAGAAAGAAGCATCAATGCTATCTCAAAACTACAATCAAAGAACCTTGATGATATTTCTAAAGCACTAGAATTCTACAAAAAGAACAAACATACAGATAAAAAAGAACCATTTATCAAATTACTTAAGAAACTTGGTAAAGAAAAAGAAGCTCTTACAAAAGAACTTGATATGAAAGTAAGTGGTATGTACAAAAACGCAGAGTATAAAGGTGAATCGGTGGTTAATGAAGGATTTGCAACTTGGGAAATGAGTTTTGCAGACATGAATATTAATGGTGTTAAATTATCCAAAAAGAACAAGTACAAAGTTAAAGCAAGAAACACAGTTGAAGCAATTAAGAAAGCTGCTAAGATGGCTGGATTAAAAGGTGAAGATTGGGTGGCAACACAAACTAACTATTTAAAGAAGATTGGCTAATAAGTGATTAAACTAAAAGACATATTATCTGAAACTAAAGTAGAACTTGGCAAAGTTTATTCTAATCCTTATGCAACTGCATTTAAAGTGCAAGAAACTATTAAAGAAGATGACCATGAAGTTGGTATGGGATTATCATCCCTAAAATCATCAGTTCGTTCCGCTAAAATCATATATGATAATATAAAAAAAAGAAACATTGAAGATTTAGATGGTTGGGTTCAAGAGAAAATGACCTTAGCATCTGATTATCTTAAGAGTGTTGCTGATTACATGGAAGATTTAGACGAATACGATAAAGATGGAACAGATACTAACTAATCATAATCATATAATGGAATTACTTGGAGCCTTCCTCACCGGTGTAGTGGGACCGATAATGTATCTACTTATCAGTAGACATTTGCACAAAGAAAAAAATAAGAAAAGAGATGTTGTAAAAGAAAATATCTCAAGTGTTTCTTTAATTAGTAACGAACTCGAAGAAATCAGAGACGAGTTTAATGGAGATAGAGTTTGGATTGCTCAATTTCATAATGGTGGTAACTTTTATCCCACAGGTAAATCAATCCAAAAATTCTCAATATTCTATGAAGTAACCAAAA
>OBMK010001856.1_pt1 | contig 17063 bp, 17 predicted proteins | sample 1539081 | NCBI WGS metagenome assembly OBMK01 (sample SAMEA3355528, study PRJEB22509) | marine metagenome | biome: marine; feature: river plume; material: water | place: USA | collected 2010-08-07 | depth 0.5 m | reverse complement strand
GAATAAGCACTAATGCTTTACCACCTGATACTTTCATTTCTCCTATTTCTACTTCGGCCATTACTGACTCCTATTTACTGTGACTAGGTGCTTTTACTTCTTTGAACCATTCGTGAACCCGCTTTACTGGGTTGTACTTCTTGAATCTAAACTTGTCTGCCGTAGTGTTTTTAGTCTTCACAACACTGTAATGATAAGTGTGTGACTCACGAGTTTCAGTCTCAGGAATCAAGAACACAATATTTTTTCTTTTCGTTGACATTGTTATTTCCTGTTTATGGGTATGCTGTTAATGGAACATACGGATCATCGTACGGATTATAAGATTGTTGTAATACATCAAGTTCAGTGTTTTTTCCTGCATACCAAGATGGAATTTGAAAAGTATGTCCAGTAGAAATCCACGATGGATTGACCGCCGGGTTGTATGTCACTGTTTGATCAGTGACAGTAGACACTAAAAGATTGCCCATAAATGCATATTCAGTATCTACCATATTCTTAGAAAGCTGTATAGCGGTTATCATTTCTGGACCATATGCAGCTATCAAAGCAGGCTTGTATTCCATATCACTCGTAACTATTAACTCGCTTTCGGAATTAAATTCCGCATCTCTTGCTGACAAAGCATTTATAACCGAAGAATATGATCCAGTTCCGTTTGATACATTAGCAGTGAAGTTTAATGTTTTTAATTTAGTAGTAATTTCTAGACTCTGAGAAAACTCACTCCATTTGCCTATTTTATTCAATGCTTTTAAAACATATGCAGTAGGCGTATCTGAATTTCTCGTGATATAGTATTCGTCTGTACTATCAAAGCTCCCACCGGTCGGAATATCTATCAATGAGCCGACAGTAGTATTAATTTTATATCTAGTTTTTAATACTCCTTTAGCTAATCCTATAAACTGTGCTTCTATTTCTTCAACTATAAGATCTGCTGCGGCACTTAGCTGCGTCATCTGCGTTTGTTTATTATCATAGTATGTTTGATTTGTTGAAATTTTTCCAGAAGCAAAAGCATAGTCATTACTATAATCAGGGTCTTCGGGATCTAGATTATCCCTGCTGTTGGTCCAGGCAGTTTTATTATCGTTATGTGTAGATTGTACAGAACATAATGTTGCTAGTTTTTGTACTACTAGTTCTCTAGCAGCAACTGCTTCGGGATATAAAGTTGAGAATATTGTTTTTACTCTAAAAATTTCATCAGGAATTAAATTCATTGTTACTAAACTAGAAGCATTGTTTGAGACTATAGTATCCTCTGGATATATCTCTTCAATATTATTCATAAGTCCACTATTATTTTTTACATCTATCATCCAGTCTAGTGCAGAAGATTCTAAAATCTCTGTTATATCAGTTAGAGTGTTCTGTAGTGGTGGGCAAGCCATAATATTCTCCTATTCAATAATTCACTATTTATACTGTTCTGCAATCATTTCTTCATGTTTGCCGGTAGTACCTATTAGTTGCAGCATAGAGTTGCGGTCATTACTCATTTTGCCCCCAGGCATACCTCTGTCAGTATAGAAACTGACATCTTGTAACTGTCCTGCATATTGTGAGAAGCCGCTGTTTCTACCCATCAAGAACACTGTCAAACTCTGGTCTGTGAATCCGCCAGAATCTTGCATGTTACTAGCAAATTCATCTAAGTTTTGTTCTAGTTGTTCTTCAGACATATTGTTTGCTTGAGCGTCTGCCTTTTGTGTAGTCTGCTGTTCTTGTTGACTAGGCGGTGCAACATTGAAGCGAGAGAAGTCAGGCGGTGCTGTTGCAGTGAGTGCATCGTTTATTGACCCGCCACTAGAGAACGCTTGGTCTGTTTGACTGTCAAAGTTTTGATCTACTGTAGTTGTGCTAGATGACGATGTGTTTATAGCCTCTTGCGTATCTGATTGTTGAGTAGTAGATTCAATTGTCGTTGCTGTAAATACAACCGATGGTCCACCGAAACTAAAGTCAAATGCTGTTTCGTCTCCGAAAGATGACTGACCGTCACTGAATGTTTGACCTGTGTCACCCATACTGAAATCCATATCCCCGAAATCTGTCAACTCATATGTTTCTATTTCTTGCAAAAGAGTCTCATGTGTTTCTATTTCTTGTAAAAGAGTCTCTTGTGTTGCAATTTGATTCATAGTAATCCCTACTGCGTCCACTCTTCTTGCAGCGTTTATCCTAGTGCTAGTTTCGATAGCTGATACTACAGGAGAATTAGATGTGAGTAAATTCTCATCATTTTTACTCATAAGTGGTTCTTCATGAGTAAATTCTTCTTCAAAATACTCTTGTTCTACGAAATCTTCTGCAAAGGGGGAGAATTCTTCGTCCAATTCGGGTGCAAATTCTTCATAAGCAGCCTGTACTTCTTCAAAGCTATCCATTGGTAACTCGTTTTCGTTTGCAAATTCGTCAAACTCTTTCTCCAGTTGTTCTAGTTCTTTTGCTATATTTTCATCAAACTCAGGAGCATCACCAAACATGTCAGGCTCGCCACTAAAATCTTCGGGCTGTCCGTCAAACACTTCTTCCACATATCCGTACTCTGGCTCTTCTGCATAGCCAAAGAATGACGGATCTTCTTCGTACTTTTCTTCAAAGAAATCTTGTGCAGCAGGGCCTAGTGTCAAACTTTCTTGATAAGTATCAAATGCCTCTTGGCCGTAATCAAGTGGAGGACCTTCTACGAAATCAAAAATATCGTCACCATACACATCAGGTGCACCATCAAAATTTCCTACTGGATCAAAAATACCACAAGACTTTGGATCTGTTTCGCAATCGTCTATGGCCACATAATTGGATAGATTACTATTGGATGTAACAAGTGTGGTAATATCACCGTACTGATCTTCAAAATCACCTGTTACTGTATTAAACTTCATTACAAATGGAATATTGGTAACCCAATTATTCTGTTTATATTCAAGAACATTATATTGACCAATACTCAAATCACCTGCAGTACCTACTGTAGTATTGTGCGACTTTATTTTTATTTTATCGTATCTAAATTTAATATCGCCTGTGTCGAAAATCTTTACTTCGAAACTATTTAATCTATTAATGTTATAATACTCGGGTATATCGTACCAGCCAAACGTAGCTGTATTGTTTGTAGTTTTGTACCAAGGATTAGGATTAGGAGCTACAGCTAAGTCTGTCCATAAGCCAAAAATAGATTGACTCAATGCAGCGGCATGACTACCATTTCTCCATTCCTCGGTATTGTACATTTCAGCTTCTAAGTCGAAGCCACTACAACAAAAAGTTCCTCCATTAACACCAGTATCTTGAAAGTTCAATACACCGGTATATGTAACCCAGACTTTATCGTATGTGTTGTCATAGAAAGGAAAGTCAAACCCTAGATCAACTTGAGTTTGTGAGAGGTCATTGATTTGAAGCTCTACTGCTGAGTTATCATTTCTCAAGTCTACAAGCACCGACGGATATTGCCCGTAAGCAATTCCGCTAAACAACAATAAGCTGAAAAGTAGCTTCTTCATTATCTTGGCATGTTCGGTGATGATGTTACTCTGTCTTTCTTAACATCTCTTTCTGATACTCCTGGAACATCAGAAAGATTCTCTTCCCATGCAACACCTGCTTCGTCACCTATCATACCTTGATACGGACAAGGAGTGCCTGCCATCTTCATAGCAGTCCATACACGCTCGTCTTGACACATTAGCGATACAGCAGCTACACGCATACCCATATCGTATATTGTCTTAGCAAGTTTAATACGCTCACAGTTTGTGTCAGTGATTGATTTGCCTGCTGCTAAACCGAATATCTGAGTTTGTACAGCACCGCTTACACCTGTTGTACACAAGTCTTGCGAGAACGAAGCACCTATAGACGGAGCAATAGCAGACGGAGGAGGAGACTCAATCTTTTGATTGACAGTCTGCACCGACTCTGACTGGTTGATGTTCTGATTTACATTGTTGTTATTATTTGTATTGTCAGTTTCTACCTTACTTGTACTATTACTTGTGGAAACACTTTCTGATGTTGAACTATTGACATTAGTATTAGTGTTATCACTCACTGATTCTGATGTATTGCTGTTTACATTATTGCTAGTACTAGTGCTGGTATTGGTGTTTGTATTGTTATTCGTATTATTATTAGTTGATGTATTTGTGTTTGTATTGCTATTAGTACTGGTATTAACATTAGTGTTGTTATTCGTGTTCGTGTTAGTCGAAGTACTGGTATTATTATTGGTGTTAGTGTTTGTAGTTCCCCCACTCATCACATTGTTATTTGTATTAACATTAGTGGAGGTGCTAGTGTTCACATTGGTGTTGTTATTAGTATTAGTATTAGTATTCGTGTTAGTATTGTTCGATGTACTAGTCGAAGTATTAACATTGTTGTTATTATTAGTGTTTGTACTGGTTGCAGTAGAAGTTGCATTGGACGTTGAGCTGATATTAGTATCCGCAGTAGATCCCTCACAATACTGAGTTCCAGTGGTACATGTACCTGTTGCCTGAGCGAATGTGAGGGGACTTAATGTAGAAATCATCAGGAGCATAACGAAAGGAATTAAACGGTTCATAGTCATCCTTTCCGGCGTGTCATAATTCTGACACAATAAGTGTATTTTTTAGCGCTATATAATATTTATATATCGTCGGCTTTACGACACCTTCTAAATGATTGATTTTAATGGCTTTCAAAGAACTTGACACACATCGAAATATATGTCATAATGGTGGTATAATTAAATAAGGACACTACTCTATGTACATGAATCTCGGCAATTCTTTAAGCTATACCACCAATGGCCGAAAGCGCAAGTCCTTGCCGGCAAAAAAAGCCGCAAAGCCTAAGTTTGAACGCTATGTTCCTAAGGCGACATATATAAGAGAGACTCCTGAGTACCCTAGCGTCTCAGCAGCGCCCTCTGCTGACTCATGCTCTAAGCCTACTAGAGTAGCATATACAGGTACGCTTGTCAAGGGCATAGCGACAATGCACAAGTCTAATGCGGTGCCTATAATCAACGACCAAGAAGCAACCGATATTGCAAATATGAGGCGTAGTTAGTGAAAATAGATTTTGATCTAGTATCTAGATGGATGGTTGAGATACGAGAAAATCCGAGAATGTTAGATTGTTTTTGGCCTAGTCAAATCGCAAGCAAAAAGTGGTTGATAGAAAATCTCGAGGAAGAGCCATACTGGCGTGGACATATGGGAGACATCATAGTCTTTGGTGGATGGTATGGCGTGCTTGCTCAAATGCTCCATCAAAAATATCCTGGCAACTATATAAGTGTTGATACTGATCCGTCTTGTGAAGAAGTGTTCAATAGAATAAACAAAAATTCACAAATAAAGTTCAAAAATGTTTGTATGTCCGAATATGATTACAGTGATTGTCTTTTTTTAGATATGGTAATTAATACAAGCAGTGAACATGTTAATCAAGAAGTCTATGCACAGTGGTGGGGTAACATTCCTAAGGGTACTAAATATATTGTACAGGGCAACAACTTTTTTGAGACAGATGAGCATGTGAGATGCACTGATACTCTTGAAGAATTTATTACTATTAACTATCTAGAAAGCGCAACAGTGAAAGACACTTTGAATTGCGGAATGAGACCTGATGGTTCTCCTTTCTATCGTTTCATGGCAATAGGTATTAAATAATTATGAATGACAAAACCAATTTAATACCTCTAACTAATTTAGATGAAGACATTAAAGGCGATCAAGTAATAGCTACACTTGATGGAGCATATAAAAGTGTTTACTTTGATAACACAAAAGATATGCTTGACGGGCTAAATGATGTCAGTCCTTCATTCTGTTTAGCTAAGTGGTTCAATGTTAGTATTCACATACCTACAGGAAGAACTCATAGCTGCTATCACCCTCCTACGCACAAAGTTCCTTTGGAAGAATTAAAAGAAAATCCTGGTGCCTTGCATAATACAAAATATAAAAAAGAACAGAGAAAAAAAATGTTATTAGGTGAGAGACCTGACGAATGTTCTTTTTGTTGGCAACTCGAAGATGCTGGCAACATGTCAGATAGGGCGTACAGAAGTTTTGACGTAAACGCAGAAGGAGTAATAGAAGAAGCTCTTTCACACGGTGTATCTGGAAATCCTGCTCCTAAATATCTTGAAGTTAATTTTAGTCAAGCATGTAATCTAAAGTGTGCGTATTGTTCTCCTCACTTGTCTACAGAATGGCATAAAGAAGTCAAGCAACACGGCTCGTATAAACTGACTGACAGATCGCACAATGATCCTTCATGGATGGTAGATGAAGGCTGGCTACCTGATAACTCTCTAGACAATCCTTACCTACTAGCATTTTGGGATTGGTTCCCAACAATCTATAGTGAGTTGCAAACATTTAGAATGACGGGTGGCGAGCCACTGATGGATAAGAATACATTCAAAATTTTTGATTATGTAAAAAAGAATCCGTCTGACAAGTTACATTTGAGTATTACAAGTAACTGCTGCCCGCCAAAGAATCAATGGCAAAAATTTATCACTGACCTTAAAGAAATCACTGATGTCAATGCAATAGATCATTTTATGTTATACTGTAGTTTAGATACTTGGGGTGAACAAGCAGAATACATTCGAACAGGAATGGACTTTGATGTGTTACATAAAAATGTTATTCAGTACTTAACAGAAAGCGAAAGACATTCACTAACATTTATTGTAACCTGCAATCTTTTATGTCTTCCTAGTTTTCCTAAACTATTTGAAAACATTTTAAAACTAAGACAGACATATAATACAGATCGACAGTTAGTATGGTTTGACACTCCTATGTTACACGATCCGAAGTGGATGAGTATGAAACTTGCATCAAAAGAGATGTTACAGCCGCTACTAAATATAATAGACTTTATGCAAGAAAATAAAGAGACCACTCTAAATCGTTATAAGGGATTTAAAGACTACGAGATAGATAAGCTACAGCGACTATATGATTGGGCAGCGGAGCCTATGCAACCAGAGGAAGAAATTCTGCATAAGAAAAACTTTATTGCTCATTTTAGACAACATGATGAAAGAAGAAATACGAATTTGAAAACAATGTTCCCAGAATTATTACCATTTATAGAAGAATGTGAGGCCTTGATTGATGAGTAACGAAAACAGCTTATTAGAGTATAGAAAGAGAGTAGTTGATGAAATCAGTCCATCATTCTGCGGAGCTAAATGGTTTAACGCTACAATTTGGCTAGGTCACGGTCAAACTGCTTCTTGTCACCATCCACCGTCACATGCAATTGATCTTGAAGAACTCAAGGACAATCCTTCGGCTATTCATAACACTAAGCACAAAAAAGAAATGCGTAAGATGATGCTCAATGGTGTTCGCCCCAACGAATGTGAATACTGTTGGAAGATTGAAGATATGGGCAAAGATCATATCTCTGACCGTGTGATGAAGTCTTTAACCTTTACGGACGAAGAAAACTTTTCAACTGAAGAGATGGGCTGGGATGCTGATGTCAATCTAAAGACATTAGAGATAAGTTTCGACCGTACATGTAATTTTTCTTGTTCATACTGTAATCCTTCGTTCAGTTCTTCTTGGGTGAAAGATATTAAGAAAAACGGTCCTTATCAAAACATTACAAGTGACGGCAGAGACCACTATGTTTCTACGCACGAGTATTCAGCTAATGCTGCTGCTAAAGAAGAAGATAATCCATATATTCAAGCATTTTGGAAATGGTTTAATAGCGAGTTACAGTACGAGTTAAGAGAACTTAGAATTACTGGCGGAGAACCTTTGATGGCAGCTTCTGTATGGAAACTGTTTGATTGGTTCAGAGATAATCCTGAGCGAGCAGAAACTTTGAAGTATGCTATCAATTCTAACTTAGTTCCGAAGAAAGAATTGATGGATAGATTAGTTGCCTCGTCTAAGAGTGTGCCTTTTCTTGACATATACACTAGCCAAGAAGCCACTGGAGCAATTGCTGAATACATTCGTGATGGTCTTGATTATGACCAATGGTTAGCAAATGTCGAACGACTAATTACTGAAGGCAAAGTAAATCAAATCGTTTGTATGTCTACTATTAATAGTCTATGTTTGCCAGGTCTAGTTGACTTTATGGAAACTGCTAGGAAAATAAAAAGAAAGTACGGTAGGCAGTATCTTACTACTTCTTTGAATATGCTTCGATTCCCAAGTTTCCAAGCAGTAGCAATCTTGCCTCCTGAAATAAAAACTAAGTACAAGATAGAACTTGAAAACTGGTATAAAGAAATTGTTTCAGTTATGAAATTTGATCTAGACCCTTTTGGTATTCAGTTGTATTCAGAATGGGAATTGTCTCAAATTGAAAGACTCATTGACTATTTGGACGTTATCAAAACTCCTCATTCATTTACTGCAACTACTGACAAACTATACAATGACTTCAGGCAGTTCTTTTTGCAATATGATGAGAGAAGAGGTAAAAACTTTAGAGAAGTATTCCCGAAAGAGTATGTTGATTTTATAGACAGTATTCCGGATCCTACTCCTGATGAATCGAGGGCTAATTTAATTCCCTTGGTTCATGTTCAAGATCCAGCTCCAGATCATATGACTGGCGGCGGCTATATAAGCGATGAGTTAAAAAATGGAAAGGAATGACCAGTTATTAAAATTTAAAGAAATAGTTCTTGATTCTGTTAGCCCAACAGTATGCAGCGCTAAGTGGCTAGAGGCCACAATGTGGTTGTATGACGGTGTTACTGCGTCATGCCACCACAACCCTACACACAAAATTCAACTAGATCCAAATGATCCGTCGTCTTTGCATAATACTGCTCGAAAGATAAATGAAAGAAAAGCAATGTTGGCTGGTGACCGACCAAGAGGTTGTGATTATTGTTGGAATACTGAAGATAATAATAGTATTAGTGATAGATATAGAAAATCTCATTCTCATAAATCACATATGTTAGACATTCCTCTTGTCCTAGAAGATGACAATGTATTATCTAAAGCAAGTAAAAAATACATAGATACAGTTTTTTCTGATGTGTACAGCGTAAATCCTACACATCTTGAAATTGCTTTTAGTAGAGTGTGCAACTTAGGTTGTATGTATTGTGGTCCATATTTTAGTAATACATGGGCGAACGATATCAGGGTAAACGGTGCATATGAAATAAGACCTGCAGATCATTATGATGATAGATTTGAAAATTGGCTGCCAGAAATTAAAGATGATGAAGACAACCCCTACATAAAAGCATTTTTTGAATGGTGGCCTTCTTTGAAGAAAGATTTGAGAACTCTCAGATTTACTGGAGGAGAACCTTTTCTTCATAAAGGAATGTGGAAATTCTTGAATGAAGCTGTATCTGATCCCTTGTTTCTCGGCAACATTATGATAAACTCTAATCTTATACATAACGAAAAAATAATAGAAAAGTTTATTGATATTGCAAAAAACAAAAAATATATAAATTTAAAAAATGGAAAACTAACAGAAAGAAAATTTGAAATACATACTAGCTGCGAGAGTAACTTGACAGATGCTGAATATATTCGTGACGGTTTTGACGGCAAACAATGGTTAGACAATGTAAACCTTTTGCTGTCTTCTCTTCCAAATTTACAAATAACTGTTACAACTGCAATAAACAACATTGGCGTTTGGTCTTACAATGAATATGTAGATATTATTATCGAGCTAAGAAAAAAATATGGAAAGGACAGAATCAACTTAAATTCAAATAGAGTCTTTCACCCTACGTATCAGTCAATATCTCTAATTGACCAAGAGAATAGAAATGAGTTGAAAAATCTTATTTCAGAAAGTAGAAAAAAATTACTAGACTCTGGTCTTGGGAATAAGTATGATTACGATCAGTTAGATGGTCTCATACAGTATTTAGGAGAATTGCATTTATCTTCAAACAGTGATGAAGAAGAACAGGCGTTAATAAAATTTTTACAAGTCTACAACGATAGAAGAGATAAAGATGAGAGTACATTGTCTCCTGGTTTTAAACAATGGATTTCTGCTTTGAGAAAAAAACATGAACTAAAAGAGCTTAGAAATGAATAAAATAAAGTATACAGATGAAGAATGGGAAAATATAAAAAATAATGGCTCATATTGCCCAGCACTTTTTAGCTCTTTGTATTTGAGTCCGCAAAGTCATATTACTAATTGTTGTGTCATGCAAGAGCATGATATGGATTCAGCGCCTGTAGTAGAACTGGATCAAAAAAATATACCAGTAGTGGATTTGTTAAATCAAGAGTGGTTTAGAAAAGTAAGAAAAGATGCACTAAATGGTATACAAAATGAAGCATGCAACCATTGTTGGCGGGCACAAAAATATACCCCTGAAAAAGAATATCGAAAGAATTTTATTAAATATACCGATGATATAAATTTTGACGAACAAATACGAAATGGTATATATGAAGATTATTCAGTAGATTTTGAAACTGTTAAGATGGAACACATGGATGTCAGATTTAGCACACTATGTAACTTAACATGTCGGTCTTGTTCTAGTGCATTTAGTAGTTCATGGTATAAAGAAGACCTAGCTTATGATAAAATAACACGCCCTACAGAAATAAATACTAAGTGGAAAACCGGATTAGCTTTTAAACCAGAAGGGGCAAGTCTAACTGTAGATTCAATAAGACCACATTTAGACACAGTTCAGAGACTATATTTCGCCGGCGGCGAGCCTGTGATGTTGTCTGAACACTATGAGATATTACAACATCTTATAGATATAGGAAGGACAGATGTTAAGTTGTCTTATAATACTAATTTTAGCAAATTAATTGCTGGAAAAAAAGATATTATACCCTATTGGAAACAGTTTAAAAATATTACGATAGGTGCTAGCCTAGACGGGTCTCACGAGAAGGGTGAGTATATTAGGAAAGGCATTGTTTGGTCTGAAGTAGAAAAAAATATACAAAGATTAAAAAAAGAGTGTCCTCACATATATTTTTATGTAAGTCCTACTGTTAGTATAATGAACGCCTACAATATCACTGAATTTCATAAAGAGTGGTTTGAAAAGAGATATATTGAGATAAATGATTTTAGATTAAATGTTCTTTACGGGCCGGAGCCTTATTGTTTATCAAATTTGCCAAGAAGTCACAAAAATAGATTGATAAAAATTTACAAAGAACATATACAATGGATTAATGACCATTCTATCTCAGCAATATCAATATTAGAGCCATCAGATAAAGTTGCGCTAGTAATATCAGATTACGAAGCATTAATTGATTTTATAGACAACACTGAACCAAGTGAAACTTGGGAAACTAGCTGGTTTAAACATTTTTGGACAGACGAGTCTCGAGGTGAAAACTTTTTTAAAACTTTCCCAGAGTATGAAGACCTTAAATATATGTTGTTTAGAAATTTTAGAGATACTAACTTTGATATACCAGAAGAAACTTTAATACGAGTGAAAAATATATATGAAGATTAATATGGTTGCTGAAGATTTTTCTGTTTGGGAAATAGAAGGATTTGATCTCCCAAATATTACTGTCGATTCAGGCGAATTATATCATCAAGCAGATAGCATTCCTCCTCTAAGAAGTGCAGTAGAGATTACTAGTAATAAAGAATTATTTTATTCTGCCTGGGAAAATAATACTAAAATTATTGAAGAGCAAGTAAAAAAAGATGCAGAAAATAATTTGCTTATTAAACAAATGTGGATGGATGATATAAAACATTTCAAATGGTGTGATGTTGGTACAGTACGTATACTATCTGATAAGCCTAATTATATGATGACTCCTCATATTGACAATAGATTGATTTTTGGCGTTCTTCTTATAAATCTTATTGATAATATAGATTCAACTGAATTTGAGAATGGGTATAAATCACCGACAAAAAAAGGCACTGGAATATTTATGATGAACAATAACGATTTTCATAAAATAGAAGTAACTACTGATAGACTTATAGGGTATCAAACTCTATCGGTCAAATCCTGTCTGCCATGAATATAGTAATTATTGGTCCTGGAACTGATGAAAAACGATTTGGTAGAAGTTTTGTAAATTTAGCAAAGAAAGATTCTCATAATATATACGAGTTTTCATTCAGACTTGAAAAAGAAACACCAGAAGAGATTACAACAAGATTTGAAAATCTAGTAGCATCAATTGACAAAATAGATGTCATGTTGTATAATGTTATGGCAGGTCATTATCCTGGCACGATATCTTCATTTACCAGCAATCACACAGTAAATTTTGAGGGCTGGAATGAAACGGTGTTATGTAATGTGGGTATGCCACATATGTTTGCAATCAAGTCTTTATGTAAAATGGATGAAGACTCAAGCATAGTGTTTATGACTTCTACTGGATCGTACATGCCACCAACTGATAGTAGTATAGCAATGTACTCTGGTTATTTTGGATCTAAAGCGGCACAAAATCACTTGATGTGGGCGCTTTCAGATTTTAACGACAAGAAAACAAAAGTTTTTTCTATAGCTCCTCATTTTCCATATGAAGATCAAGAGATGACTGATAAAATAATTTTAGAAATTTATAAAAAAATAACTAATATAAGTAATAACGACAATGGTAAAATACTAAGTTGCTTTCCACCAGAATGTATACTAAAGGATGAGGATATAAGATAATGACACTAGATAATGAGAGATTTTATGTTGAGTTTTCAGACGGAGCCAACAGATGGGATCCCTTTAAGTTATATTTTAATGTCGCAGACAATTCTATTTCTAGATTTTGGAAAGAATGTCTTTTTAAAAATTATATAGGCCTCAATAACAATACTAAAGATGCTCTTTTAGACAAAAGATATATGCAAAGAGGATTTGTGAACTCCTGGGATGATAGTTCTTCTAGAAATATTGAAGTAGCCTGCAGAGAGATGAATCATGCAATCAGTATCATTAATGAAGAACTGAATCCTCTAGGATATCCTTATATAGATTTGAATTTTACTCTTGATAAAATGAAAGATGAAATTTTATATCGTGATATGATGAATCAAATTCACCATCATTTTGAACTTCTTATAGGCCAAGTTTGGGATTTGAGTCAATGGTATTTGAATACTGACAACAAAACAAGATGGGCTATTCACCAAATAAACAATCATTGTCACGAGATTGAATCTTTTGTTGATGCCATTTACACTATTAATATAGTCAAGCATCAAGATGCTTATGGTACTACGGGATTAAATTTTTGTTGTGAGCAAGATCGAGACGGTGTACATAGAGAAGCGTTTAAATACTATGAGTTGACTGAAGAACATTGTAAGGACTTTAAGCCACAGCATCATGGTTGGGGAGTTCTGACGCCATACTATAGCCAGCTTGGAAAAACTCCTTGGGAGGCGTATCATGACCAAGACGAGTACATCGATAAGAAAAATATTACAGCTACGAGATATATGACAGGTGAGGTGAATTTACAGTTTGGCGGACCGGGGCCAGGGCAAGGAGCAATTCAACCGATCCCTTTAGAAGGCGAGGAGCTACAATTTAAAGAATGGCTAGAATCTCACGGATGGGATTATGATGATCCTAGATTGTGTATGGGTACTGCTATCATGGGCATGGTTGACTTTTCATTATATCCAGATCTTGGTTGGGAAGATTTAGATTTTCTTGTGAAGAGATGTGATAATGTCACAGAGATTGGTTTTGTTGACGAGAACATGAATCCAACTATAAGCAGACGATACGACTATACTTGGCAAGAACAGCATGCAAGCGAATTAGAATTTTTTGGTTTTGATAACCCCCACGAAAACATATAAAAAATGAAAGATACTTTTTGCGTATTGCCATATATACATGCAGTGTATAATCCATATGATTCTTCTAAAGAAGACTGTAGTGTACTTCCTTGTTGCAGATATGACTTTATGCATGAAACAGAGAATTCTGTTTCTCATGAGCCTATAAAAAATTCTGAAATATTTCAAAGATTGCAAACAGAGCTTAGTAGCGGAGTGCAGTCTAAAGGATGTTGGCGATGCTGGAAAGACGAATCTATAGGCATCCGGAGTTATAGGCAAGCAAATAATGAAACTTTTTCTGATGTAATTGAATCAGGTGAATATGCTGAAAAAAAGTTAAGATTTTTAGAAATAGTTCCTAGCAATGCCTGTAACTTAGCGTGTTTGTCTTGCAACTCTGTACTTTCTAGTAAGTGGGTTCCTATTGATAACTTCATAGCTTCTGACAAAAAGAAGAACACTATTGAATTCACAGATTGGCGAACTCTTGATTTGTCCGGATTAACATATCTAAAGTTGATGGGCGGCGAGCCAATGTTTCTCAAAGACAACTTAGCGTTATTGCAGCATCTATCAGTCAATGGTATGCTGAAGAATATTGACTTGCTTGTCATCACCAATTTAATGAATCCTCTAACTGATAAGTGGAAGGACTTGTTTTCAGAATGTAAATCAGTTATGATGTGTGTTAGTATAGATGCCATAGGGCCTCTTAATGAATATATTCGTGCAGATTCTAAATGGGACAGAGTGGAGAGCAACTTACAAGCTATGTTGGAGTTTTCAAAAAATATTGATATGTCAGTTTTTGTCAATACTGTTATTAGCATCTACAACGTAAACAAGTCCTTGGAAATTGAAAATTATTTTAAAAATATAAACGTACAAGCATCACAAGACCTTACTAGTTATCCTTTACATATTGATTCTAAGAGATTGCCTACTACAATAAAAAAACAGCTTTTAGATTCGAACTGTCTTTCAAAAACAGTAATAGATAATTTAAATTTTGTTGATCAAAAAGATGGATTGATAGAAGAGTTTTTTCAGCATACTGATGTATTAGATAAATATCATAAACGAAAGTTCGAAGATTACAACCCAGAGATGGCGAGCATTCTCAGAGGATTCCATGATTAAAAAAATAAAAGACTGGTATAAAGACTGGAAACGAAAACGAGAAATTAAAAAAAGATTGAAGAAACTCAGAGAGGAAGATCCTTTTATATATGATTAAATGGGGCGTTTCTGCTGGAACACATGATGCATCTTTGACTGTAATGAATGGCAATAAAATATTATTCGCATCTCACGCAGAAAGATACAGTGGCATAAAAAATGATAAAGACCTGAATGCTGATCTTATTGCAGCGGCACTCAGGCACGGCTCGCCTGAAATCATATTTTGGTATGAGAATCCATATACAAAAGCACTCAGAAAAATCTATGCAGGTCAGCCTGATGTTTGGATGAGTCCTAGAAAGTATTTGAATAGATACGGACTAGGTTGCGCCCATGTCGAGTATGGCAATCATCATGCAAGTCACATGGCTGCTGGTTACTACACTTCCCCCTTTGCGTCTGCTGCTACACTTGTAATAGATGCAATAGGTGAATTCAATACTGTCTCTATCTGGAAAGATACGAAGAAAGTATGGACAGCAAACTATCCTGCTTCTCTTGGTCTTTTCTATTCTGCAATGACAGCACGAGTAGGTCTCAAGCCAAACGAAGACGAATACATTCTCATGGGAATGGCAGCGTACGGAAATCCTGATAGATACTACAAAGAGATTAAAGAACTGTGTCTAGACGGCACAAATTTTCACAGAGGATGTTCTTGGTGGAAGCCTGAACTGACTGAAGCAGATTACTTTGATGTTGCAGCAGCTACACAGAAACTCTACGAACGATACTTTGCTAGTTTATTGAGAATGACAAAAGACATGACAGGTGCTGATAATCTTGTCTTCATGGGCGGCTGTGCGTTGAACTGTCTTGCAAACAGAATCATTCCTCAGCACTTTGACAAACACTGGATCATGCCGAATCCAGGTGATGCAGGTTCTTCTCTCGGTGCTATACTTGCACGCACAAAACAGAAGATAGATTTTGACAATGCGTTTCTCGGTGAAGAAATTGAAGGGCATTATCCAGTTGACAAGGCACTAGAAAATCTGTTATCATGTGGTATAGTAGGAGTTGCAAGCGGTAGAGCAGAGTTTGGTCCTCGTGCGTTAGGCAATCGTAGTTTACTAGCTGATCCTCGTGGTCAAGAAATGAAAGACAAAGTAAACGGCATCAAGCAACGACAAGAGTTTAGGCCCTTTGCTCCTGTGATATTGGAGTCTGATGTACACAAGTATTTCAATGTGAGCAAAGGCTTTTCTTCACCGTTCATGCAACAGGTTGTGAGATGTAAAAAGCCACTTGATTATCCTGCTATTGTACACAAAGACGGCACGAGCAGAGTCCAGACTGTCACTGAATACTCTCATCCAGGGTTGTTTGCATTACTAACAGAATGGAAGAAGAAAACTAAGTGTCCTATGTTGCTCAATACGAGCCTGAACATCAAAGGGAAACCTATTGTCAATGATTTACAGGATGCAAAAGATTTTCAGAATAAGTACGGGGTTAAAGTCGTAAGTTAAATAAATAGTAGTATGGGAGAAATAATACAGTTTAAAGCAAAAGAGCATACAGAGCCTGAAGATAAAGTCATCGGGCACCGTATATCTTTTTATACCGAAGAAGAATTAGATATCACTCTAATGTCTTTGAATGTCTATGGGTTTGAAGAAACTAAGTTTACTAGAAAAAACTTGAGGACTTTAGATCCACTATATATTAGAAAGTGTTTAGTACAAATGAGAGATTCTGGTCTCATTTCTACACTAGGATTTAAAGTGATAAATAATATTATATCTAACATTGAAGAAGTAACGGAGAATGATTATGCCGATGAAGTTTAAACCATCAACAGTACAACACACAAAAAACGGTAACGGAACTACTAATAAAGTAAATGTCCATACCTATATGTCCGGCATATCTAATGCTGAACTACAAGAAGCAGCTCACGCAAATTCAACAACGCCTAAGAAAAGAGACAAGATTATGAAAGAACTTGTCAGGAGAGGCGTGCTTTAATGCCAACATACAATTTTGAGAATATTGAGACTGGTGAAATCACTCAGGAGATTATGAAAATCTCTGAGCGTGATGAATTTTTAGAAAACAATCCACAACTCAAAACT
>OBMK010001854.1_pt1 | contig 17093 bp, 13 predicted proteins | sample 1539081 | NCBI WGS metagenome assembly OBMK01 (sample SAMEA3355528, study PRJEB22509) | marine metagenome | biome: marine; feature: river plume; material: water | place: USA | collected 2010-08-07 | depth 0.5 m | reverse complement strand
TAAAACAATAACTTTATCTTCCAATTTATGACTTATCACGTGTTTTAATAGTCTGATGTGCGAGAAATTTCAATATCATTAATCGTGAGCGTTTATGATACTTACTTTCTCTGTATGATGAGAATTGATAAACCATCATAAAAGCACTGTGTGAGACTGGAGGGATTCGAACCCCCGACCTCTGCCCTGTCAAGGCAGCGCTCTAAACCAACTGAGCTACAGTCTCAAATAATAAATGCCATCAAAAACCTATTGGTTCTAATGCATTTATGTTTTAGGGCCTTTTTTATTAAAAAGCTCTACTCTATATTTTTCAACGCAATAAGGACCGAATTAACAAAGGTCTTTTAGTATCATATGTGTCTTATTTGAATACAATTACTTTTTCTGTTTTTATAGTCCTAGATTTTTCATCTTGAATAGTTACTAAAAATATACCTCCATTTAAGTTATTAAGGTCTATTCTTGTGAATCGACTTGACATTTTAGTAGTGAAAAGAGTTTGTCCAATTCCATTTGTTAGAGTAACCTTTGCTCCTGCTTTTGGTAACTTCTCCAGATCGACATCTATATATTGGGTTGCAGGATTAGGGTATACTTTTATCTCTCCTACATACTCATCTATCACAGCAGTCTCCTGTTCATTGTTATATCCAAAAGTTGGATCCTTAATGAGGTAATCTCCTGTTCCATTAGGAATCCTAGAATACGTCAGATTATTTTCTTGAAATCCAAAAGTAAGTGAATCTATGACATCCGTACCTTCAGTCAGCATTATAAAATCTCCATCTCTATTCAATTTGAAATCAGCATGTAACCCTTCTTGATCTTCATCCTTGTCTGCCCATATAATCAAGTAATCATTGGCCCTTATCGTAGTTCCCACTGGAAACTGCCATTTTTCTGGATTATCGGAATTATCAGAAAGGAATGCATTAGATAGATCAATATCCGCATCAGTATTATTATAAAGTTCTATCCAATCGTCAGTCTCACCTGCAGGATCTTTAATTGTAGACAGCGAATCGTTGACCGCCATAAACTCATTGATCGATACATCTAAAGGTGATAAAGTAGTGATTATGCTACTGCAGTCAAACAATTCATTGAGCTGTGCTGTCAAACTAGCAACTTGACCTTCAAATACCCACTTGAGTCCAGAGATTTGGTCTCCTTGATCGAGATCCGCTTCAAAATGCTCAGCTGTCCATTCATAATTTGGGTCTTCTAATACATCTTCGCGTATAAGGTCTCCATATTGCTCTATGAGAGGAAATATACGCTCAGTGGTGAAGTTATCGTCAAGCAACCTACAGAAGCCTTGGTAATATCTCTCTTTGTACTCCGGTACAGCTAGTAATCTATTAACCAATACTTTTTCAGAATTACTCATATCTACGGGAAATTCAGAAAGTGTATTGCCATTAGGATTACCCTCATCTGGACCACCACCTCCAGGACCGCCAAAATCACTACCAAATGTACCGCCTAATGCAAAATTATAATCCCAAGGAATCCAATTAAATTTTCTAGAGTCCGCATCTTGATACATATAGAAATTACGTCCGTGCTCAATGTAAGAATCCCAGTTACCCGTAGCTACGTCTACAGCTAGTACTTTAAGATATAAGTCTACATCAAAAATTTTACTAATCTCTTCTTTGAAGTCTCCATCACCAGTATTATTTAGTACATCCATTAATTCGGCAAAATTCTCCCAAGCCTCAACATTTGGATCAGTCTTCAATTCAAAAATTTGCTGATATTGGCTTGTATCCTGTCCCATCCACTCTAATTCACTATTACCCACATTTTTAAATAGGTTGCCATTAGAATTACCAAAATTGTCCTTAAGGAACGTACGATCGACTTGCTCCACCAACAGGTACAGTCCCCAGTATTGATCATTTAGATAAATCCTAGCATATGATGTTCGTGGTACATCTACACCTGCTTTGTTCATAATGTTGTAGCAGAGTTTGTCTCTCTGAATAGCCGGGTCACCATAGCCATTATTAAGGTTAATTTTATTTAGACCATCATACTTCTTTCCGTCAACGAAGTGATTAAAATCGATCTTCATAGATTTCTTGTCTCCCTGTGATCCAAAGTGAGAGGCAAATCCTTTCTGCCTTATGCCTACCGAGTCTGTAACCTCACCATCAATAGATGCACTAGCCATTGTATAAGGTACATCTGGATAGTTATTCTGATAATTTTGTGATAATTCACTCCAGAAATCTACATTGTCAATAGTTATTCTGACTTCATGTACATAGCTATCATCAAAGACCAGTCCCCCCTGCCCCACCGCAAGAAATGATATTAGTATAGCGAGTATAACCGTGTACAATCGAAAAGTATTTTTCATCATTTATTTTTTCATACAAAAGAACCAAAATGATCAGTGTGCAATTCTATTCCAATAGTAATCTAAAATAGTTAATTACCCTATATTTCTATCCGATAAACAACAAAATGTCATTTCGGTATATAAAGATGAATAATAACGAGAAGACGATGCAACGTTATCCATATTTGTGATAATATTGAATCAATGGGCACTCTCCATTAATTTAAAATCGCCAACTACAAAAAGTTGAATTACAATTATACTATCAGAATCCTAAAGAGTACCAATTATGAGAACACCAAAAACACAAGTACTTTTTCATTCACGAGTTTAGTGAAGTTTACCAATTTAGATAAAATAACGATTTAGGAATATTACCTAATAGCAAACGCCAGAATTTTATTTATTATTCTCGTAATACAAGGCATGAAAATCGAATTATCAAAATTGATATAATCCTTAACAATTGGTCCTTTGATCGGTTAAGTATAAACAAAAGCGCAAATCCATGCACATCACTAATAGAGACATACAGAAGCTAGACAAAATAAAAAGACTCAATCTTATAAATTCCATAACAGGAATCAAGCCTGCTAATCTCATAGGTACTGTTGATGAAACTAAAAATAGTAACCTAGCTATCTTCAGTTCAATAGTGCATTTGGGCAGTAATCCACCACTCATAGGCATGGTGATTAGACCTATAGACAAAATAATTAGACATACATATGCAAATATCTTGAACAATGGATATTACACGATTAATCATGTCCCTAACCATATGACAGAGCAGGCACATCAGACTTCTGCCAAATATGATAAAAACGTATCTGAATTCGAAGCATGTGGATTTACAGAAGAGTTTACTGATGGATTTCCTGCACCATATGTACAAGAGTCTAATATCAAGATAGGAATGAAACATATAGAATCTATTTCAATCGAACTCAATGGTACCATCCTTTGCATAGGAGAAATTCAACATATCATCTTACCAGAAAACTCCTTTTCTGATGAAGGTCATATTGACCTAGAAAAAGGACTATCTACTGGTATCTCTGGATTAAATTTTTATTATAAATTATCTTTTACACATAGATATGATTATGCGAGGGTGAAGAAACCGAAATAGACTTTTCTTTCGGCGTATTTTGGCATATCAAAAACTTTGTTGACAAGCTTGGACTAGAGTTCAAATTGAACATCTAAAGCAGTTGGACAGATAATGAAATTAATACTGCTCTAGAAGTTTTACTCTATGAGACTGAACTAATAGGTGATTTTAATATATAATTCTAAATATCAATATTCGCAAGCATAAAAGATTTGAAATAAATAGGTAGAGAAGTCAGATAATCAAGCTACATGACAGAACAATTCAAAATAACCTTACCGATTTCTTTACTTTGTAATTTAGTTAGATAGTCATACATTAGAGCAATTACAAATGGAATAGCATCACATGAATATCTACGATAGTACAGATACTAACGACTTAATTGTACAAATTAACAAACTCACTCCGGCCAAAAAGCCAAACTGGGGCAAAATGTCTTTAGACCAAATGCTTACTCACCTCAATGTAGTGTATCTTATGGCATTCACAGACAAAGATACTCCACCTAATTCTGTGGCCAAGTTCTTACTCAAACTGATTATAAAAAAAGGTGTAGTCGTACCAAAACCAAATCCCAAAAACGGTAGGACAGAGCCTCAATTTATCATAAAGAACGCTAAAAATTTTGATGAAGAAAAGAAGAAACTCATAAGCTATATTGAAAAAGTAAGAGATAGTGGTAATTCAAATTTCGAAGGTAAAGAGTCACAATCATTTGACCCATTAACTGCTGAGGAATGGAATGTCTTATTTGCTAAACATATGGAGCATCATCTAACTCAATTTGGAATATAATGGCTTCGCAGTACCTGAATAGATTTCAATATTTACCAACTGTCGGTTGCTTTCTTTTTCTATTATTGATGACTATTGCTTCTATCAATTATCCTGGTGGGTCAGAGGTAGAGGAGTGTTCAATTGGCTATAGCTGGGTAGATAATTATTTATGTGATGTTTTAGCGGATGTGTCCCATAGCAATGACCATCATCACTTTCATAAGGTTGGATTAACGGCTATGATTTGTTTTTGCGGAGGTATCTCTATGTTCTTCTTCTATTTTCCTGATTGGATGAATGTACAAGGTCCATGGAGATTTGTCATTAAATGGATGGGCCTAATATCTATGATTGGTGCCATGTTGATATTCACTGATCTACATAATATTATGATTGCTGTATCTAGTCTATTGGCTTTACCAGCGTTAATAGGTGTATTTAATATTCTATATCGTAGACGACTATTCCCTTTTTTCTTCGCAGGTATATTAATACTTATATTATTGGTTGTTAATAATGTGATATATTACACCGACTATATGGTACAATGGTTACCGCAAATTCAGAAAATTTCAGCGATATGCATAGTCCATTGGCTGGTTGTCATGAACTGGAAGTTTATTAATTTGAAAAAAGAGCTTTCAGGCAAGAACCTTACTTCGATGACTTCCTAACGATTAATGCAGTATCAAGTATCATTACATCGTTTGCATTTTCTTCATCTTCAACTATCATGCGCAACAGACGTTCCATAGCTCGTCTCCCCATCTCTGTTCCTGATTGATTTACTGACGATAGTGGCGGGTCTACCATATCGCAAAAATTCCAATTACTAAATCCTACAACAGCAACATCCTCAGGAATCGATAGTCCAAATTGTTTCAGTGCTTTAATCGCTCCAATAGCAAGTAAATCATTACTAGCGAAGAGGCCGTCAAACTTGGCACCACTTTCTAATAAAGCCAATATCTGAGAATAACTATCGTTTTGTACGCTAGATGGGCAGTCGATTATCATATCTTCATCTACATCCATTCCAGATTCTATTAATGCCCGCCGATATCCATTTGCACGTGCTTTGCTTATTGGCATATTCAGGTTATTACCCAGATGCATAATCGACTTACACCCTCTCTCAATCAGATGCTGTGTTGCTTCTTGAGCAGCGGAAGCGTCATCTATTATTATACTAGGCGCTTTTACTCCTGATGGCATTCTATCGAAAAAAACTAAAGGCACACCCCTACCCTGTATCTCATCATAATGATCATTATTTTGAATCTCTTTAGCATGAGAAATCAACAATCCGTCTACTCTATGCGATAATAAAGCCATGACATCTTTTACCTCTTTATCATGCGATTCTTTGGACTGACAGACCATTACTGTATAACCATTATCGTAAGCAACTTCTTCTATACCCGATATGACAGATGAAAAAAAGAAGTGAATTAATTCAGGAATCACTACACCTATATTCTTTGTGGTCTTGTTCTTAAGGCTTAGAGCTACAATATTAGGCTCATATTTGAGTTCTTTGGCTTTAGCCTTGATTCTGACCTTCGTAGCTGCACTAATTGCAGGGTGGTCGTTAAGTGCTCTAGAGACCGTTGAAGGCGATACTCCAATTTCTTTTGCTATATCTTTAATAGTTGCCTGCTTATTTTTCATTTTTTTAGGGGCATTATGTTGACATAAAGCTAATGTTTCTTCCTCATAATCAATCTAATACAAAATATTTTAAGTTGCAAACGATTGCATCATAATTAATGATTTACAAGGCCGTTAGTTTGATATATTTTTACTTATTTCACAAAAGACAATTGTGATAAATAGACCCTATCACAGTTGAAAATTGAGTATATTTAAGGATTATCAATGCATTTGAGCTGTTATAATCGTTTTAATCTCAACATTTTACAATTTACTTAATCAACTAAATATTTAAAAGCGTATGAAAAATTTTCTAAATCCCTTTATTCTCATCTTTGGGATATTTGCTTTAGTAACATTCACTTCTTGTGGTGACGATGATGTTGTTATCGATACTGGAGGTGACGGAATCAATGTAAGTAATGGATTATATCTAGCTGCAACAGGCGCGGATCCATCATCAACTGCTGCATTATCAGCAGAAAACGTAGGAGCTCCAGACTTTAGTGCTGCACCTAGAGATGGATACAATGCTGGTTATATGTGGTTAGAAGCCGGAAGCTATAACGTAGTAGTAATTACAGAAAAAGAGGTAACTGCCACTATAGGAGGTACGCTATCTGTAGAAGATGACGGAGCTTCTCTTTGCGATGGAACATCGTATATGAGAGTAGAAACAGCTGTAGACGGACCTGCATTTGCTGTAGGAACAAGTGGACTTTATAAAGTTGCGCACGATGCGATGAGAAACGAGCTTATCCTGTTTCAAATCACTAATGCTAACCTTATCGGTGCTGCAACTCCAAACGGATGGGGAGGAGATACTCCTATGACAGGATCTATAACTACAGATGGAGGTTCTTTCTCAATCGAGGATGTCGTTCTAAGAGCAGGACAGATGAAATTAAGATTCGATTGTAGATGGGATATCAAAAGACTAATTGATCCTAATGGTGGTCTAGATGCATCTAACGGTTATGAGATGTTCACCAATTTCGGTGGTTCTTTCGATGATCTTCAGCCAGGAGGAGCTAACATAGAAGTTGCTGAAGATGGACTATATACAATAACTTTAGATTGGGATCCAAGAGACGGATGGTCAGCTACACAGACGAGAACAGGTGATGCACCGACATTGTCATTTGATCCTAACGACTTTAACTGGGGAATCATCGGTGACGCTACAGCAGGTTCATGGGATACTGATAGAGATATGCTATATAAAGATGGAGGTAACGGATCACACAATTGGTTCGGAGTAGTTACTCTAGCAGCTGATGGACAATTCAAACTCAGAGCTAATGATGCTTGGGATTTAAATCTTGGTGGAACATTAATGCCAGATGGTGAAGCATCTACTCTAGTAAATGGGGGAGATAACTTAAGTAATCCTGGTGCTGGAGCATATTATATAGTACTGAATACATCAGACGACGGAGCTACATGGAACGCAACAATGACCAACTTAGGCTGGTCAATAATTGGTGCAGGAGGCCCTGCAGGAAGTTGGGATATGGATACTGATATGGTTGCAGAAGGATTTGATGCGGGAATTACAACATACTCTTACACAGGTGACTTCACCGATGGGGAATGGAAAATAAGAGCGGGTCACAATTGGGATCTTAATCTAGGTGGAAGCGCTTCTGCACTTGTTCTCGATGGTGGTAATCTTTCAGTAGGTTCAGCAGGTACTTATACTGTAACAATGACTTTCGATGGTTCTAATTACGCAGCAACAATCGTTCAATAACACAAAATCGTGATTACCGAGGGCAAGCCACTGGCTTGCCCTCTTTTTATGTGTCGATATTCGACTATCGATTCTTGCTTCTGACCTTATTTGGATACTTGTCTTTACTATATTAAAGCTTTTGTACTTTTTATAAATCAAAATACTACAGGTCATTAGCTCTTTACGCTACTTCTTCTATTTGTAGCCTTGTAGCGATTATTATCCGAGATAGTACCGCTCAGAAGGCCGTAACTCAATTACTATATCGTGAAAAATTATAGGAATCAATCAATTAAATTAAATCTAAAGAGCCTCTCTCTTTTGTGCTTTGTTATGCTCTTCGGCATTAATACCATAAGCGCTCAAATCAGTGGAACTATCATAGATGACACTGGCGAACCACTGATTGGTGTCAACATTTCCCTTAAAAACAATTTAACAACAGGTACCATCACTGATATAGACGGACAATATTCTATCAAAGCTAAACCTGGAGATACACTATCATACTCTTACATAGGATTCCAACCTTTAGATAGAATAGTTGGTGACAATAAGACCATTAATGTAACCTTGGGAGAATCAAGCGAATTACTCAATGAAGTAGTCGTAATCGGATATGGAACTCTTACAAAAAAAGATCTTACTGGTACTGTCACAAAGATAGGAACTAAAGACTTTAACAAAGGGTCAATCGCTACACCTGAAGCATTACTCAATGGCAAAGTAGCAGGTCTACAGATTACTACTGGTGGAGAACCTGGATCAGGATCATCGATTAATCTTAGAGGTCAAACCTCCTTATCTGCGAGCTCAAGACCGCTTTTTGTAGTGGATGGAGTACCACTAGAAGATAATGGTGTAGCTGGAGGCCGTAATCCTCTCTCATTTATTAATGCCGCCGATATCGAAAGTATGACTGTACTCAAAGATGCATCTGCCGCTGCGATATACGGATCTAGAGGTGCAAGTGGTGTCATCATTATCACTACCAAAGGTGGAAAAGCAGGTAAAACTAAAATATCATACAATGGAAATATGAGTACTTCCTTGTTTTCAGGAGATTCTGGCTTTTTAAGCCCTAATAATTTTAGAAATGCGATTATCGCCAAAGCACCTCAGGAATTTGAATTTCTAGGTGATCTAAATACAGAATGGGTGGATGAGATCACTCAAAACCCGATCAGTACAGAACATACACTTTCTGTATCTGGAGGAACTGAAAAATTGACATATAATATTTCTGCAGGATTTCTCAATGCTAACGGAATCATCAAGACTAGCCAACATCAAAAGAAAAGTCTCGCAGGTAGTATCGTTACTAATCTTTTCAATGATAATCTGCGAGTAAAAGTGAATACAAGAACATCGTTTATGGATGATACTTTTGCTCCAAATACTTACGGCGCAGCTTTATCATTTGACCCTACTCGTCCAGTATTAGATCCAGATTCAGAGTTTGGTGGATTTTTCGAATGGAATGATGCTCTTGCTACAAACAATCCCGTTTCGACAATCGAACTTACTGACAATAAAGGTAACTCTATTCGTACTCTTAATAGCTTAGAACTAACATATCAATTGCCTTGGTTAGATGGTTTATCAATTACATCTAGAGGTAGTGTCGATTATCAAAGTGGTACGAGTCGCCTCTTTGTTAATCCTTTATTGAAAAGTAACTTCGTAAATGGAGGAAGATTGTCTAACGCAGAGACTACTAACATCTCAAAACAAATAGAAACATATGCTACTTATACTAAAGAATTAAGTAACATAAAATCTAAGCTAACATTTACAGCAGGTCACTCCTATCTAGATACAGAAAGAGATCAAGATGTAGACTTTGGTAATGGATTAGAAATGGTGGATGGTGAATATCAATACACTACTGACACTGGAAAAGATTCATTCCTAGTAATCAACAAATTAGCTTCTTTCTTTGGAAGGCTAAATTATACTTATGACGAAAAGTACTTACTCTCGGCTTCTCTTAGAAGAGATGGTTCGTCTAGATTTGGACCAAGCAACCGATGGGGAACATTCTCATCTTTTGCTTTCGGATGGAGAATACTACAAGAAGATTGGGCATCTGGCCTGTCTAATACTTTTGACAATCTGAAACTAAGAGTAGGATATGGTGTTACAGGAAACGAAAGGTTTGGCGACTATCTCTACAACACATTTTACTTTTATGGAACTCCAGATGCTGCATACCAATTTGGCGATCAATTTGTTCCCACGCTTAGAGGTACAGGAGTAGATCCTGATGTTAAATGGGAAGAAACGAGTTCAATTAATTTCGGTCTAGACTTTGGACTGTTCGACAATAGATTAAGCGGATCGATAGATGTCTATCAGAAATTTACTGATGATCTTCTTTTCAATGCTGCTCCAAGTGCATTCACCAATATATCAGATCGTATTACAACCAATATTGGTGAGATGACTAATAAAGGAATAGAGTTGTCACTAAATACTGTGATGATAGATGGCGATTCTTGGGATTGGGATATGGGTTTCAACTTTACATATAATAACAATGAAATCACGAAGCTCGACAACACAAGTGACAGCATTTTCATAGCTTACGAGACTGGTGGCATCAGTGGTGATGTAGGACAGACTATTCAGGTACTGCAGCAAGGTGAAGTATTCAATGCATTCAGATCATATGAACATATACTTGACGCTAATGGTAATCCTCTTAATGATACCGGTGATCATAATGATGATGGTATACCTAATAACTTGGATATATATGTAGACCAAAATGGTGACGGTGTAATTAATGAAGATGATCTAATCCTTAATGGTAATCCTAATCCAAAGTATATCCTTGGTATTACTAATAACCTAAGATGGAACAACTGGGATTTATCAGCGACATTAAGGAGTAATCTAGGAATGAACATTTATAATAATGTGGCATCGGCTGCAGGATTTTATGACAGATTGGATGATCGTAAGACTAATAATATTCACGAGTCAGCTTTTGTAAATGATTTTACCAATAGACAGTTAAAGTCAAGTGTATATATCAGCGATGGATCATTTCTCAAACTAGATAATGTAACATTAAGCTATTCATTGCGTGACGCCGGCGTATTCAGTTCATTGAGATTCTACGCTACAGCAAGTAATCTACTAACGATCACAGGATATGACGGTATTGACCCTGAAGTAGCTGGCGGTATAGATAACAATCAGTATCCAAGATCAAGAACATTCTTAATGGGTATAAGCGCCAACTTTTAGATTGAAGTGATTGAAACACTATTTCAACAACAGAGAAATAACAATACAATGAAAAAATTATCAATATTCATATTTATATTCACTGCGATCATATTCACAAGATGTACTGATCTTACAGTGGCCCCAGAGGATGGATTATCAGATGTAGAGGCATTCAAAGATCCACTTGCTTATAGATCCTACTTAGCTAAAATTTATGGTGCATACAGCCTTACTGGCCAAGATGGACCAAGTGGTGATAGCGATATCAGCATAGTAAATGATGAAGGATTCACGTCTTACATCAGAGCCTATTGGAAGGCCCAAGAACTTACTACTGATGAAGCTGTAATAGCTTGGACTGATGCAGGGATCCGTGATCTTCACGAGCACTCATGGTCATCAGAAAATCAATTCGTAAGAGTACTTTACTATAGAATAGCTCTCATAGTATCAATTGCTAATGACTTTCTAGCACAATCATCTGACGAAAGACTAGATGCCAATGGAATCGGAGTTGAAGACAGAGCAGAGATAGCAATTTACAGAGCGGAAGCAAGATATCTAAGATCCCTCGCCTACTGGCACGCATTGGATTTATTTCGCAATGTAGTGTTGGCTACCACAGTAAGTGCTGGTGCTCCCACACAAGCAACTCCAAGCGAGTTATTTGCATTCATAGAAAATGAACTCAACGATGTAGAAGGTATATTACCTGCACCTAGAGCTAATGAATATGGACGTGTGGATCAAGCAGCAGTGTGGATGCTCAAAGCAAAGCTCTATCTCAATGCAGAATCTATGGTAGGAATGAACAAATACACAGAATGTATCACTGAGCTCGATAAAGTAATAGGTGCTGGATACTCTCTAGATCCTAACTATCAGGCATTGTTTATGAAAGATAACCATGATTCTCCAGAGATCATCTTTGCACTCAATGCAGATGGTAAGAACACTCAGAACTGGGGAAATACTACTTTTCTTGTACATGCAGCAATTGGAGGTACTATGTTAGATTTGGACTACGGCGTTGTCAGTGGCTGGGGTGGTCTCAGAACTACTTCTGCCCTACTCGACAAGTTTCCAGATCTCACAGGAGATATAGATGGTAGAGCAATATTCTACACGGACGGACAGACAGTAGAGATCAATGACGTAGGAGAATTTACAGAAGGGATCGCAGTACCTAAATGGACGAACACTAATATGGAAGGTGAAGCGGGATCTGACAATACTCATGCAGACACTGATTATGGAATATTTAGATTAGGCGACGCTTATCTCATGTATGCAGAAGCTGTGCTCCGAAATGGAGAAGGTGGTGATATAGGTACAGCTATCGGATACATCAATGAACTACGTAACAGAGCTTACGGCAACACAGATGGCAATATCTCACAAGGAGATCTCGATCTTCCATTCATATTAGATGAGAGAGCAAGAGAGTTATACTTTGAAGGAACTCGTAGAATTGATCTAGTAAGATTTGGTCAGTTTACTGGTGATGCATACTTATGGCCTTGGAAAGGAAATGTAAAAGAAGGAATAGCTACGGATTCATACCGTGACATTTTCCCTATACCTGCATCTGACTTATTAGCTAACTTTAATTTAAATCAAAATACTGGCTATTAAAGTTCAGATTGCACAACAATATATAAGGCTTCATCATTTATGTGGTGAGGCTTTTTTTATTAATTTTTACAACCTATAATAGTATAATTACAGAATATCTACTAATACTATATGAAATTTGTACTCAGCACAATAGGATTGTATTTAAGGATGATCAATTCGTTAACATCAACGATTGGAGGCAAACATGCTTTCTATGTATTTTGTAGTCCATTCAGCGTAAAAATTACATCCAAGCAACAGGTTTTTTTAGATACCGCTACTCAAAATACGATCACTGTAAATGGTGAAAAAATAAAACTCTACAAATGGGGTGAAGGAAAGCGAAAAGTTCTATGCATTCATGGATGGAGAAGCAATTCGTATCGCTGGAGAGACTATGTAAAATCCCTAGTAAACAATGACTGTGCTGTTTACTCTCTCGATTTTCCTGCGCACGGTAATAGTGAAGGTAGATTTTGGAATATCCTAAAAGGAGAAAAAACAATCAAAGAAACTATAAATCATATTGGTGTTGTAGATACAATCATAGCTCATTCAGTGGGTTCTTTTTGTAGCCTATATTTCTTTGATCAGAACCCAACTTTACAACCTCGACAAATGGTTTCTTTAGCCACTGCAGGTAAAGTACATGATTTTATTAATGAGGTAAAGAGAATGCTATCATTGACCGATCGTGAAATAGATAATCTAAAAAGCTATTTCGTTTCCTTTACAGGTAAGGATCCTGATTACTTTGACATCGAAAACTTTTTTACCAATATTAAGATTAAAGCATTATTAATTCATGATGAAGATGATCCTGACACAGATGTAAATTATTCACGAAGATTACATGATCTATTTGATGAATCTGAACTACTTATAACTAATGGCTTGGGGCACAAACTTAGAAGTAAAGATGTATTACAGCGAGTGGTGAGCTTTGTTACAAACTAAGCTGATCAAGTAAGACAGTCAATGCATTACAAACACATTTGCTCTATCTTAAGAAAATATTTCTTATAATAATATCAAAGTAAAGTGAAAATTAAAGGATAATTAAGAAATTATATCTGCCTTTATGATTTGTTTATAGAAAGAGTTTGATCTACATCATCCATTATGATTAGTTTTATGCCAACGCAAAGACCAATATTATGAAATCCATACTCTTCATGCTCGCTACCTTGTTTCTGGGCTTAACTGTATCAGCTCAATACAAGATAGGAATTCTACCGCGTACTAGTCCTGATAAAGGTATATACGAACAAATTGGATATACTGGAGTAGAGATTACCTATGGAGCACCCAAAACTAATGGACGTACAATATGGGGCGACATCGTGCCTTATGATGAAGTATGGAGAGCAGGTGCTAATGATGCTACTAGAATCGAATTTAGCGAAGACGTAGAAATCGATAGTAATATTTTGCCTAAAGGTATCTATTCTCTATTTATCATACCGCATGAGTCAGATGCTTGGACAGTCATCTTCAACGCCGAATACGATCAATGGGGTGCTTATAACTATAATAAATATCAAGATATCCTTCGAGTGGAAGTAAAGCCAAAAGAAATACCACTACAAGAAAAACTCACTTATACTATAGATGGCCTAAGTTATGAAAAAGGCGTAATATCTATGAAATGGTCAGATGTCCAAATAGATGTAGTAATCAATACAAAGTACCTCGAAATACTTCAACGAGAAATAGAAATCAGTGCGTCTAAAAGTGATCAAGAGATCGCTAGTGTTGTATATTTACAAGGCGCAGAATATCTTCTACGTCGTAATCAATATTTGGATGTTGCGAGCAACTGGGTTGATAAATCTCAAGAACTATTTGACCCTAAGAGCGAATGGAATTCTCAGTACTACCCTAGAGAATATATTCTTGGACATATGCACTGGACCAAAGCGAAGGTATTGGCCGCTAACAATAATTACAAAATGGCTCTGGCTTACGCTAACAAAATGAAGAATATCAATGGCGGTGAAATCAATTACTATAGCGAAGAAAACGAATTCGAAAAGATAGATATTCAGATGGCTCATTGGGAATCTAAACAGTAGCTTGATTTTCACCAAGCAGGACTCAGTTCTTAGTACTAAGTGAATAGTTTCCAGTTCACGATTTTCAGTTGAACGATTTTTTTTAATTCTATACCTTATAGCTAATTTAGGTTTTCTTTCCATGTCTTAAATAATCCATTCTTTCATGTGTAATGTTTAGGACGGCTTCTATTTTTTAATGCAAACGTTAAAGCTGGTATGAAAAAAATATTGAAATGGATATTAATTGTAATAATTATGTTTTTAGTAGGATTATTTGTGGCTACCAAGATCATGAGTAAAGACATACCTACAGGTAAATCAGGTCGAGCAGCTGAAGCCCTTGCAGATAAAATATTAAATAGACTGAATGAGCCAGCTTGGGATTCACTGCAATATATAAGTTGGACTTTTTTCAGAGGTAAACATCATTATGTTTGGGATCGAAATAACAATACAGCTCTCATTGAATGGGCAGATTACTCGGTGCTAATGCAACTCGACAATCATGATAGTACAATTGTTAAAAAAGGTAACAATTTAGTCCAAGTCGGAGAAGGTTATGAAAATTTGAAACAATCGGCGTGGGCTTTTTGGTGTAATGATTCATTTTGGCTTTATGCCCCCTACAAAATCCGTGATAAAGGAAGCAAGAGAACGCTAATAGAACAAAATGGAAAACAAGGTCTTTTAGTCACTTACCAAAGTGGGGGTACTACTCCGGGAGACAGCTACCTTTGGTGGGTAGACGAAACTGGTCTACCAACTTCATACGATATGTGGACAAGTATCATTCCTATCAAAGGGATGAATGCAACATGGATCAACTGGGAAACGTTTCCAGGAGGGGCTATGATAGCTAAAACCCATAAATTAGGACCTGTGGAAATGTCAGTATCTAACGTAAAAGTTGGGTTGACTTTAGAAAGCGTTGAGACTTCTAAAAATGAATTTTATAGATAAAGTCATTAATTCTTCATAAAAAGATAAATTTACAGGAAGAAACAGTTTAACGTAAATCACTGAATTAAAATTTGGGGTTAGAGTTAAGACAACGTAGGATATATTACCGACTCATATTATTACTTCTAAGTATTAAATGTCAAAACTTCCTAAGGATAGAAAATTCATAGATCTATCCGACTATGGTCGACCTATCGCAAGATGGATTGCCAACTCATTTAAGCATACTTCAGTAACGCCTATTCATGTTACATGGATGTTTGTAGTAGCAGGTTTGATAGCAACTTATTGTATACTTCATGCACAGTATTGGGCAGCATTATTCTTCCTTACCTTAAAGTCGACTCTTGATGCTGCTGATGGTGAACTATCCAGAGTTAAAAACACACCAAGTTATACAGGTAGATATTTGGATTCAATAGCAGATATTATTCTCAATTTTATTTTCCTGCTCGCTATTTGGTATGTTACTGTATCATCTATTTGGATGATGCTATTTGCCTTTATCGGAATCCAGTTACAGGGCACATTATATAATTACTATTACGTCATATTACGTAATCAATCCGATGGAGACATGACTAGTAGAATACTAGAAGTCGAAGCTCCAACAGCGCTTCCAGGAGAAAAACAATCGACTGTTAATCTATTGTATACAATATACAATAGTCTCTATATTCTATTTGATAAGACTATTTATTATTTAGATAGAGAAGCTGTCATTTCTGATAATTTTCCAAAACCATTTATGACGATGTTATCCACTTTTGGTCTTGGTTTTCAGTTATTGATTATGGGGTTCTTGCTAGCAATTGGTTTGATCGATTATATCCTCCTATTTTTTATTCTCTACTCAGTCTTGATTTTTGTTTTCATTGTAATTCGAAAATGGATCAATCGAAAGTAACGATGAAATACATCCATTTTATTGACGTTATAATTTTTTAGAAATCAACTTTATACGTTATGACTAAGCCTTGGACTCCAATAAGAATTACAAAGTATTCCTTAGTTTATTTCGTTCTATTATTTTGTTTAGTATTTGTGATTTTGGCACTCAGACCCATCACTACTCTGCATATGTCTCACTGCATATCTACATCTGGAATCGTACAATCCATAATAGCGCACGAAGGATCTAAAGATATCAATATACGCATCGATGACGAAGGTCGGTACTATATCAATCGAGGCCTCGAATTAGGACTCACAGAAGCCGATCTCAAAAATAAAATACTGGGCGAAGAAATCATTATTCATTATGCCGACCATTGGACACCATTAGATCCGAGTGGTTTAGGAAGACATGTGGCAAGAGTCAGTTATGGCAACGAAATTATCTTTAATAAAATAATAGAGTAGTATGATTATGGCTACGAGATAAAGAAAATGACAATACATTAAGTTATCTGCAGGTTTACCACACAAATGAAAAAACCCTTACAAACTAATATAAGTAACTCCTAGTCCTCCATACTGCTCCTCAGGATGAGAAACTTCTATGATATCTGGATATTCTTTGAGCTTTACTAGTACTGCTTTTCTTAATACACCACTTCCAACTCCATGTACAATCGTAAGGCTATT
>OBMK010001853.1_pt1 | contig 17099 bp, 14 predicted proteins | sample 1539081 | NCBI WGS metagenome assembly OBMK01 (sample SAMEA3355528, study PRJEB22509) | marine metagenome | biome: marine; feature: river plume; material: water | place: USA | collected 2010-08-07 | depth 0.5 m | reverse complement strand
CTTATTGAGTCTATCAGGATCGAAATCTAAGAAAGTACCACCGGTCTCAAAATGCTTCTTAAACACCTCTCCTGTAGGTTTCGAGCTCGCACCAGAGAATATCTTCAATGTATTGCCACCTTAGATAGAGCCAACACTTAGAATAAACTTGATTGCTCTAGCTCCCAATCTTGCCAATCCAAAACCAGTCAAGGCAGTAATGATTGCTTTACCTTATGTTTCTTTAAAAATAATATCAGAGACCTTGCACAATTGACGCATCATATCTGGCTGTATAACACTCACGGCAAATAGATCAGGAATAGGTATAAAACCAGCTCCCATAGACCAAGTCCTATAATTTTTAATTGCCGAATTGGCATTACTTGTTCTTATCTCTTGATTTTCGCTCATAGTGCATGTTTGATTTTTCCTAAACTACTAATATGAGCGCTAAAACAGTCTATCTAGTTCTATTATCGATGAAATGTGCAGAAGTAATGATGAACTAGAGTCTTTTGAAAAAGCAAAGAGAGCCATCTCAAACGAAATAGCTCTCTGTTATTTAGTCTTTCAATAGTGTTTAGTCTAATTACACACCTAAGTAGTTCTTCAATAATTTTGATCTACTTGCTGATCTTAACTTATTGATAGCTTTGTCCTTGATTTGTCTTACTCTCTCTCTAGTAAGCCCAAATCTCTCACCGATATCCTCTAATGATAACGGATGCTCTACTCCAATACCAAAATATAACTTTATTACATCACATTGACGTTCAGTAAGTGTACTTAATGATCTTTCAATCTCAGTACGTAGAGACATATTATACTCTAACGCTTTATCAGTTTTATCAGTTTTACTATTTTCCAATACATCTAATAAAGAGTTATCTTCTCCATCAACGAAAGGTGCATCCATGGATACGTGTCTAGCTGCTACACCTAGTGTTGTCTCTACTTCTTCCGTAGGGATCTCAAGCAATTCTGCTAATTCATCTGATGAAGGCTCTCTTTCAAACTCTTGTTCAAGTTCTGAGAATGCTCTATTGATTTTGTTAAGTGATCCCACTTTGTTAAGTGGAAGTCTTACAATACGAGACTGCTCTGCTAATGCTTGCAGTATCGATTGTCTAATCCACCACACGGCGTAAGAAATAAATTTGAAACCTCTCGTTTCATCAAATCTCTGAGCAGCCTTAATAAGTCCAAGGTTACCTTCATTAATAAGATCTGAGAGAGATAAACCTTGGTTTTGATATTGTTTGGCTACAGAGACTACGAATCTTAAGTTGGCTTTAGTTAACTGCTCAAGAGCTAGCTGATCACCTTTCTTAATTCTTTGAGCTAAATCCACTTCCTCTTCTGGAGTTAAGAGATCTACTTTTCCGATTTCCTGCAAGTATTTTTCTAAAGATTGGCTTTCACGATTAGTGATCGATTTAGTAATCTTGAGTTGTCTCATAGTAATATTTTATAGTAAGGGTGTTTGTCCTTAATGTTTTATAATCAATTCACATAATAATCCAATATATTTGATAGATGTCTCATAGGTTTCAAAGACATTTTTCACACTATTGTAATCATTTTGTTTTAATATGATAGTCTATTCCTAAATACCTCTCCGAATACCGTACCATATTTAAAATCTCAAAGAAAAGCAAATGTACAACTAATATAAATCAGATTCAACTGACGATAGTTCATTCATTTAAAACGTAAGCGTACCGGCCTTCAATACAAGTATTAATTTAATCTCACCAAAAAAAGTTCAATTCCTTTGATAATTGGAAAAAATATTTCTTATTGCGTTCACAACGTATGAATGAAACTAATAGGTTTATAGCATTCAGTATGTTATATATATATAAAATAATACTTAATGAAACGTGTTTCTTTTGAAATGGAGTTTATTTTTAGGGCTTCTCCAGCCATACTATATACATTCTTGACGACCCCTGCATGCCTCGTAAGATGGTTTTGTGATGGTGTTGATATCAATACTGATGTATTCACATTTACTTGGGATGGAGCAGACGAAAATGCTGAAATGCTCGATGATATCCAGGAAGAAAGAGTAAGATTTAGATGGGAAGACGCTGATGAAGGTGAATATTTAGAGTTTAGAATGTATAAATCTGGTGTCACTAACGAAACTGTGCTAGAAATTACTGATTTCTGTGATGATGACGAAGTAGATTCTCAAATGGATTTATGGAACACTCAATTAAAAAAACTTAAGACAGAGTGTGGCGGTTAGAATAAAAAATACCTGTAAACCTTACTAAAAACTTACTTCATATCGATATATTAGCATTACTTGCTTTTTTCAATCTTGGTTTCATGTCTTTTAGCAAAATTTTAAGTGCATTCGCCGACTTTTATTTCAGATCGATATGTTATCAATATCGAACAAATACTTTATCGCTATGAGTCTAACTATTTTACGCTCTGCACTGCTGGGATTAATTATTCTGATGACTGGACTATCTAGGCTTGTCGCTCAGATAACAAACACTGATTCTACTGGACTTGAAAAAGATGTAGAAATCATTCAATATGATCACTTACCTACCGATCTTAAAATCAATGATATTCTTGTTGCTAAAGGCAATAAAATATGGGCAGCTACAAACAAAGGAGTATACCAACTCTATGCTTCTAGTAGCACTCCTTACATTTCAAGTCAATACACTGAAACCTTAGTAGAAGGAAGACCTGGACAAATCTGGGCTGCTGGAAACGATGTACTATACAACATAACTAACAATACTAAACACCAAATGCCTGCGAAAGACATTATAGTGAATGATATTGCTTATCAAGGGGCTAAGGTCTGGTTAGCCACAAACAAAGGAATATATACATACAATTCGAAAGTCGATAGATTTAATCAATTTACCGAACGTAACTCTAAGTTGAAGACTAACACTATAAACTTCATACAAGTAGATAATGAAGATGTGATATGGGCAGGAACCTCTAATGGTTATGTACGTATTAAAAATGGAGATTGGGATGCGGAAGACAAGGGGTATGATGTATTACTTTCTAGGTATAATAAAGAAGGACAGTGGATGGTAGCTACGGATGACATGTGGCTTATCAGCAATTACAACCGTAAGTTTCCTATAGGTCTAGATGAAAGTTTATTCCGAGGTACAGTCAACGACTTTGTGTTAGACGGTAAAGGTAGACTATACATGGCCTCAAATATATTAGTGAGATATGATCCACAAATAGAAAAAATAGAAGTTTATGGTGCTGAGGTTGGAATGCTTGCTAAGCGTACACTTAGTCTTGCGTGTGATTTAAATAATAACATTTGGATCGGAACGGAAAATTCTGGATTATTCAGAATCGTATTTGCAGATATCGCTGATGAGCAACTAGCCGCAGAGGCTGTCATAAATAAAGAAATAAGTTGCGCTGGCAAAGAAGATGCAAGCATCAGGTTGACAGTAACGGGTGGCAAAAAACCGTATAAATATGCATGGAGCGATCCTGATCTATCTGGCAAAAGTGCATATAAACTCAAAGCAGGTATATATACTGTAACCGTAACAGATAAAACCAACACAGAAGTAATCTCAACTGTAGAAATTACTTCACCAGCCCAAATAGAAATCTCAGTTGTAGAAACTCAACGTATAAGTAGTGAAGGAGCCAAAGATGGAGTCATTGAGGTAGCTGTTTCTGGAGGTTCTGGAGAGTTAAGCTATAAATGGAATAATGGTAAAACAGGCATGAGAATAACAAGGTTAACCGCTGGACAACTAATCCTAACAGTGACGGACCAAAATGGCTGTAGTATAAAAAAGGGACTCTCGGTCAAGAAAGCAAAATCATTTCCAACTATAAATGCCAGTCAGCTTACAATAGGTCAAACACTCCGTATCAATAACTTATACTTCCTTGCCGATAGCAGTGGTATTACTGATGATAGTTATGAAGTAATGGATGAAGTTTATGACTTCTTAAGAGCGAATGACAATGTAATTATAGAAATAGGTGGCCATACCAACACTATACCGTCAAATGCATACTGCGACAAGTTGTCAAACGAACGTGCTCGAAATGTAGCAAACTACCTTTACGAAAAAGGCATACCTGAGAATAGACTTACTTACAAAGGATATGGTAAAAGAGAACCTATCACGCAAGATCGGTCAACGGTAGGTAAGCGTAAAAACCAGCGAGTAGAAGTTAAAATATTAAGCATACAATAGCCAGATTCAGAAATTTTATTAAAAAGTAAGACAAAGAACATTATGAGGATTATCTTCATGGGTACGCCAGATTTTGCAGTACCCTCTCTTGATATACTAGTTCAGAATGGCTTGAATGTGGTAGCTGTAATTACGAGTACTGACAAATATGGTGGTCGAGGTGGTAAAAAACTTATAGAATCCGCCATAAAGAAATACGCTGTATCCAAAGAAATCCCTGTTTTACAACCCAAAAATCTCAAGAATCCAGAATTTCTAGAAGAACTAGCAAGCTATAAAGCTGATCTGCAACTTGTTGTAGCATTTAGAATGCTGCCTGTAGTAGTCTGGGACATGCCAAAGCTAGGTACTTATAATCTACATGGCTCTCTCCTACCTCGCTATAGGGGTGCTGCACCTATTAATTGGGCTGTAATCAATGGAGATAAATATACAGGTGTAACGACTTTCAAACTAAAACATGCTATAGATACTGGAGATCTGATGTATCAAGAGAAGGTGCAAATTACAGAAGATGACAATGCTGGCTCAGTACATGACAAGATGATGATAGTAGGTGCTAATTTGGTACTTAAGACAGTGAAGAGTATAATTAGTGCGGATTATCAAACCTTTCCGCAAGACGAGTCCCAAGTATCTAAAGCTCCAAAAATATTTCATGAGACGTGTGAAATAGATTTTAACAAATCATCAGATGAAATCTACAATTTCGTAAGAGGGCTTTGTCCTTATCCTGGAGCTTGGATGACTTTGGATGGACTAGAAATGAAAGTGTTTGATATAGAAAGAAGCTTTGAAGACAATATAGCAATTGCTGGCACGATCATAACTGACGATAAGAGATACATCAAAATAGCCGCATCAGACGGATATATTATGCTCAATGACTTAAAACTACAGGGTAAAAAAAGAATGGATGTCAAGTCTTTCCTAAATGGGTATAAGATGAATGAAGCTTTTATTGCTTCTGAAGGTTAGTACGAAATTAGAACTTTAGCATCATAATTTTCAAAATCTTAACGATAAAATGCTTTGTGCCATTGACGTTACTCATGGAGCTACTTTGCAGATCAATATTGTAATCTATAGTACTTGCTGCATAAACTGAATCAGAACCATAGAGGGAAAGATATGAGAAGCATATAGTACTAAGCACCAACAAACAAATAAAAAGTGTTTTTTTTACTATTGACTTTTTCATCCTCGGATATTAATGGTAATTAGATATTTATAACGTCTATAGATTGAACGGTATATGTTTTTGAAAAGTTACAACTTTGTTAAAATATTAAAAAAAGATCGACAGGAACTATAAATCAAAATTTGAATGTGCTGAATCAATAACAGTACACGATTGGTAACGATTGCACTGTGAGCTAAATAAAATAGGGCACTTAGAGCAACAGGAGAATGTAAATAATATTATACTTTGGTCTGAGGATAGCTTCCAAGTGAGATTATCCTGCTAAATATTAAATACATAAAGATCTTATTCCAATGATAAAAATGATATCGACCCTCGGCAAAACAGCAATCTTCTCAGCATTATTCTGCTCACTATTGTTCGTCTCCTGTAAAAACGACTCTAGTAAAACCGATATGTCACTACCTGCCAAAACGGAAACGAAGGTTGCCAAAGAATTTGCACTACCTTCTTGGGCAAAGGCTGCCAACATTTATGAAGTCAATATCAGACAGTATACTCCAGAAGGAACTTTCAATGCATTTACAAGCCATTTACCAAGACTGAAAAAAATGGGCGTCGATATTCTTTGGCTCATGCCTATCTTCCCTATCAGTCTAGAGAAAAGAAAAGGTGGACTAGGTAGCTACTATGCAGTATCTGACTTTCGAAACGTAAATCCAGAATTTGGGTCGATGCAAGACATGGAAAGTCTAATAACTGCAGCTCACAATCTTGATATGAAAATCATCCTCGATTGGGTGCCTAATCATACTGGTTGGGACCATGTCTGGCTCAAAGATCATAAAGAGTACTATACGCAAGACAACAATGGCAATGTAATAGACCCAATAGATCCTGGAACTGGCAAATCCTGGGGATGGACAGATGTGGCTGATCTCAATTACGATAACAAAGAAATGAGAGCTGCAATGATAAACGATTTACTCATGTGGGTCTCAGATAAGAAGATTGACGGATTTAGATTTGATGTAGCGCATAATGTACCTAATGACTTCTGGGAAGATGCTAAGACCAAAATACTTGAGGCCGATAGCAATCAATTTTTGCTTGCGGAAGCTGAAATCGCTGAACAGATGAATAATGAACTTTTTCATATGGCTTATGGATGGGAATTACATCACATAACTAACGATATTGCCAAAGGAGAAAAAGATGCCACGGACATAGATGCATGGTTATCAAAAGATAGTGCAGAGTATAAGAAGGGTATCAAAATGCATTTTACATCTAACCATGATGAGAATAGTTGGGCAGGTACTGTGTTTGAAAGAATGAAAGATAGCCATAAAGCGTTCTCCGTATTGGTTAGTACATTTGATGGGATGCCTTTAATCTATGGGGGTCAAGAAGAGCCTTTAGATCGAAGGTTAGAGTTTTTTGAGAAGGATGATATTGGATTCAAAGATTATGAGTATGCTGACTTTTATACAAAACTCAACATGCTCAAGCACAATAACGAAGCGCTATGGAATGGATCTCATGGTGGAGAACTAGTCAAACTAGCCGATCACAAAAAGATATATGCCTTTTCTCGAGAAAAGAATGGAAATGAAGTAATTGTAATGATCAACTTATCAAAGGATAACCAAACATTTGATCTAACAAGAGATATTGATCAAATGAGTGAGCTATTTACCGGAATCAAGTCTACTATCAAGCAAGGTACGACTGTGAATATGAAGCCATGGGAATACAAGGTATATAGCAAGTAACAAATCCAATAAAATCTAAATTACTACTTAACAGAAAACTCAAAAAAATGGACAAGAAGCCTAAATTATCTTTTTGGAATATATGGAACATGAGTTTTGGATTTTTGGGAATTCAATTTGGATTTGCATTACAGGGTGGCTCTATGTCTAGGATTTTTGAAACTCTAGGAGCTGCTAAAAATGATATTCCAATGCTTTGGATATTTGCTCCATTGGCTGGATTAGTAGTCCAACCGATTATAGGATATATGAGTGATAGAACATGGAATACCACATGGGGGCGACGCAAGCCTTATTTTTTCATTGGTGCGGTCTTGGCTTCTATTGTACTCGTATTCATGCCATACTCTCCAGTACTTTGGGTAGCTGTTGGAAGTTTACTTCTGTTAGATACTTCTATCAACATCAGCATGGAGCCCTTTAGAGCATTAGTTGCAGATTTGCTTCCTGACTCGCAGAGATCGTACGGCTTTGTAGTTCAAACTTTAATTATTGGTATAGGTACTTGGGTGGCTAGTCAGTTACCCAAATTTCTTTCAGGCCTTGGAGTGAGTAATGTAGCCGCAGATAATGTAATTCCCGATAATGTTAAACTATCATTTCTGATCGGAGGTATTATATTTTTCCTTGCTATACTATACACTATTCTTACCACCAAAGAATATCCTCCTGAAGACATAGAAGAATTTGAAAAAGAAAAAGAAGAAACTGCAGGTGTCGCGCATGGAGTCAAAGAAATAATGGCAAACTTAATGGCGATGCCTACTACAATGAAAAAACTTGGAGTCGTTCAGTTCTTTAGTTGGTTTGCATTTTTTACCATGTGGAGCATGTCCAACCCTGCATTGACAGAGCATGTATTCGGAGCTGCTAAACCTAACAAAGACTCATTTGATCTTGGCACAAATGGTAAAAGCGCTACTTACGACGCCGCTAATCTTGCTTATAATAATGCATCGGATATGATATCCTCAGCTATGGGAATGTATGGCTTAACTTCTATGATATTTGCCCTCGTTCTTACCATCATTGCCAGTCGAATGACCATCAATAGAAAATGGACACATCTAGTATCTCTCGTAGTCGGTGGACTAGGTTTTATACTAATGCTATACACTAAAGACGAGACTATGCTAAACATTTGTTTCGCCTGCATAGGTATCGCTTGGGGAAGTATATTATCTATGCCCTATGCTATGCTATCTAGTGCTATTGATGCCGATAAGATGGGACTCTTTATGGGACTCTTCAATATGTTTATCGTATTACCTCAGATTCTTGCTGCAGTTGGACTTACTTGGATATATACAACATTTATTGGTGAGGCAAGTATCAATGCTATGGTACTTGCTGGAATCTGTCTTATTATCGCTGGACTGAGTAATTTATTGATTACTAATCCTAATGCGATTAGGTATCAAGGAGAAATATAATTCTTAAGGACGAATATCACATTACATATTACAATAATATGTAATGTGATATTTCATTTATTTAGTGAAAGATTTCATACTTTTAATATGATTTCATATTGAAGTGAATTAGATTGGCAGTATGCCTACTATGTGAACCATCTACTATGTAGATATAAATAGAAAAGAATGAAAACATTCCACCTCCACACAAAAAACCCTAATAGAAGAGAAATACAAATGATAGCCAAAGAAATTAACTCTGGTGCTATCGTAGTCATACCTACTGACACTGTCTATGCAATAGCTTGTAAACTAACCAACAAAGCAGGAATCAATAAAATATGTCGTATTACTGGCAAGAAAGAAAAACAAGCGAAGATGACTATAATTTGCTCTGATCTGAAGCAAGTATCAGATTATACAATGTCTTATAGCAATGATGTATTTAAGACAATGAAGCGATATAGTCCAGGTCCATATGTTTACATTTTGAATGCCAATAAATTTGTCCAGAAATACTTTAAAAACAACAAATCTGAAATAGGCATTCGTATCTCAGGAAACGAAATAATACAATCGCTCCTAGAGTTTATGGATGAACCATTAATCACTACATCTCTCAACAGGGATAATACTGCTGGGTACTATACCGATCCTGAAAAAATAGAAGAAGATTACAGTGCTGAATTAGACATTATGATAAACGCTGGACCAGGAAGTATTGGAGAATCCACAATCCTAGATTGTACTGGAGACGAAATAGAAGTAATCAGGGAAGGACTAGGTGAATTATCATAATTGCACAGAAAAGACCAAATAATATCGATTATATATCGATTAAAAAACAAATAATTTTTTCAAAAAAACCTTTTATCACTGACTTAGTTAAATTAATAAAATTGAATTTTAGACGCTTAACCTAATATACTATATTTGGAGTAACAGATATTATAATTTTCCTATGCACCTAATCTAACATAAGACATTGTTAATGATGGGTTTAGACGGACTTAATAATAGCAAAGTAATTAATAGTGATATTGATTACTTTGTTTTTTTAGTTGAAATTGATTGTCCTAATTACTCCATATATATTACACCAATTATTATAAGATGTATCAAAAGATATAATGATGCATTTAGTTATGTTTTTAGCTGTGAATAAGATTTACACAGATCACACCTAGTGACATCTTTGGAATGGATTAAGTAAAGAAACTTAACGCTAGTTCTCTCGGCTGTAAGAGACATACTAACTTATTAATCTATTCTTCTACCTATATAACTCCTTGTTATCTACATACCCTTGAGCGCCATCTTTAATGTATGACTGTATCATTTCTGGACTTATCGGTTTGACCTTCTTCGCTGGTATTCCAGCATATATATATCCTGACTCTAGTACTTTACCACCAGTCACCACAGCACCTGCAGCGACAATTACATTAGACTCTACTATCACTTCATCCAGTACTATAGCTCCCATACCTATCAATACATCGTCGTGTATTGTACAGCCGTGTAAGATCGCCTTGTGACCCACTGTTACACCATCACCGATGATCGTATCTATCCCTCCAGTGCTACCATGCACCATACTGTGATCTTGGATATTTGTATTGTTCCCTATCTTAATAGTATTCACATCTCCTCGTATCACTACCTGAAACCAAATACTACTACCCTCTCCTACAGATACATCTCCAGAAATGGTTGCATTGTCAGCTACCCATGCCGATTTGGATATCTTAGGAGAGATTCCTTGGAGATCAATCAGATTTGCCATAATTATTATTTTGTATTGCTAACTGGAGTAAGTTTGTATCCCTGCTCTCTGAGTAGATTTATTACTCCTGTTTTGCCAGCCAAATGTGCAGCACCGACTGCAAAGAATACTTTTTTAGTTTTCATAAGATCAGACATTACAGGAATCCAATTTTTATTTCTTCCTGTCAATAGGATATCATTACTTCCTTCACTTCCCATTACTTCATCTTCATCAATCATCTCTAACATCGCATTGATATTTTGAGAGAGATACATATCCGTCATCACTTTGAAATCATCATTCTCACTGTCTCCAGCTTTTAGTGCATCTACTAACATCTTCGCTTGATCTTCGTAAGAGATAGAGTCGAATACACTCATCTGAAATTCGATTGTCTCCAGACCTGACACAAGCTTATTAGCATTATTCGCCATTTCAAAAAACTCCATTTCATAACTCTTGATACTACCATTTTGCATACCACTAGGATCTATATCATATGCAAATACGGTTAGAAAAGCAGGTTTAATACGCTCAAGCATCATCATAGGTAATCCTAATTTCTCAAATTTAGATTCGAGTAATTTATACTCTACAGCATTTAGCAGATCGCTTATCGTCATTCCATCTTTCATAAATGCCTTGGACATCAATCCCATCATAGTCCCCATGTCACTCATTTGATTCATGTCTATCTCAAAAACTACTTGATCTGCAGCATCGATCGCAGACATTGTGCCGCTCGGTAGAAAGAAATCATCTGCCTTGATCATATGTATCGTTCCATATAGATAAGATGAAGCTACCGATCCATTCCCTTCGATCTTCCAAAGCAAACTATTCTCTAATGGCTTGTATTCATTACTAGCCATAGTCATCACCGCATCCTTACTAGATCTGCATGATAACAATATTAAAAACACAAAGCTGAACAATAGTCCCTTTGCGATGTACATATTAAATTTATTCATAATATATTATTTAAACATTCTTTATTGTAACGCTCTTTGTCTCACTACTTCGTAGAGTATGATACCTGTAGCTATAGATACATTGAGCGAATCAAAATCAGTAGCCTGAGGAATGATTACCTGAGTATCTACTAATCTCATGATATGTGGCCCAAGCCCCTTATCTTCTGAGCCCATTATAATTGCTATCGGTATAGACATATTTACCACGCTTATAGTTTCCGTAGCACCTAGGTGTGTAGCTATTACATTCACACCGAAGGATTGCATATATCGTATACTATCCTGTATATTCTTGACTCTACAGAGCGGAATCTTCAATATTGCACCTGCCGAACTCTTAATCGCATACTCCGTAATACGCGCACTGTCCTTGGCAGAAAATACTATAGCATGTACACCCATCACGTAGGCAGATCTCGCTATTGCTCCGAGATTACGTACATCACTTACACCATCTAGCATAAGTATTAGCGGCGTTTCTCCTTTTTCATATATGAATGGAAGGATATTTTCTAGATCTTGGTACTCTACCGCAGATATAAATGCCACCACACCCTGATGATCTCTGTTGCCTACCATATCATTGATCTTACTGGCTGGCACCTTGGATAGAGGGATTTCGTGCTCTTTGCAAAGTTTCCTAATAGTTACTTCTACTTCTCCTCTCAGTTCTTTATTGAGATATACCTTCTCTAGCTCTACTCCAGAGTCAAACGCCTCTACTACTGGATTTCTGCCTATTAAAATTTGATCTTTCAATGGTATTATTTTCTTGTATTACTAATAGAATGGTTAAAAGCATATTATCAATAAGCGTATTTCTCTATTCCTTTGATTCAAAATCCTCTCTTAGTCTGTTTTAATAAGGACAAAGATCAGCGATACTTTAACTAAAATGTCCGTATGGCTAATTTATTCTATAGTAAACATACAGTTATTATTACCATTGTTGTAATTTCCATCCGCATTCAATACTCCTCGCAACTAGGCATGTATTGATGTTACTTAAACTATGTGAATTAACAAACTAAACCGCATCTAAATGAAGATTTTTACAAGCTTGCTCTTTAGCATATTCTTATCAGCGGGTACCATGGCTCAGAGCCAAATATCCAGTAAAGCAGTCCAGCATCTATCGGACTCATACGAACAAATAGGCCTCGAAGCTAGTGATATAGAAAACGTAATCGTTGATCATGCCTACACTGACGACAAAGGAATAAGTTTTATATACCTGGTACAAACTCACGAAGGAGTACCTGTATACAATGCAATCATGACCATTGCTATCAGCAAAAAAGGAAAAGTTATGACTACGGCAAATAGATTCATACATGACCTGAAATCTAAAGTAGCATCAACGGATACTAATATAAGTGCAGTAGAAGCTATTCAAAATGTAGCGAAGCATTTCAATATAGAAACAACAGTATCCGCGCTTAGAACAGATAGCAAGACTGGTGTTTCTTATTTTTCAGCAAATGAACTATCAATTAGTGAAATTCCTGTATCATTTAAATATGAAGCGGATGCTGAAGGAAAACTACGTAAAGCATATGATCTATCTATAGACATGAAAGAAAATGCTGATTATTGGTCTGTTAGAGTAGATGCCCAAACAGGTAATATTTTATCTAAAAATAACTGGACAGTATATTGTAATCACGATCATAATAAAATGTCTATTAGTGACCATAGCTGTAAAACTGACTTCATCCAACACACTAACGCTAGACATAATAGTGCTGTTCTAGGAGATGGAGCCTCATATAGAGTATATCCATTTCCTGCAGAGAGTCCACTTCAGTCAGATCCTGTATTACTTGTAGATCCTTCAGATGCAGAAGCTTCTCCACTTGGATGGCATGATACTGATGGTATGGATGGTGCAGAATTTACAATTACAAGAGGAAACAATGTACACGCATATATTGATTCACTAAGTAATAACAACTCAGTAGGTGGTGAGCCAGAAGGAGGCGAAAATCTAGTATTTGATTTTACTCATGATCAATCCAATGAGCCAAATAAAAATACTGAAGCCGCTCAAGTGAATTTATTTTACGCTAACAATTTCTTACATGATTTCACTTACAACCTTGGTTTTAATGAAGTTGCGGGTAATTTTCAGGCCAACAACTACAGCGGAGAGGGAAATGATAGTGACTATGTAAGAGCGGAAGCAATTGATGGCTCAGGAGTAAATAATGCCAACTTCTCTACTCCGCCGGATGGAGGTAGTGGACGTATGCAAATGTACTTATGGGATAACCCAGGTGGAGCAAGTTTCGCATCAATCAATTCCCCAGCAGAACTAGCTGGTACAGTAACAACTGTTGGTGAGGCTAACTACGGACAACCAATAGCAGAAGGTGCAGCTCCTATTTCCGGAAAGGCCGTATTGTATTCTGACGGTACTCAGTTTGGGTCTCAGGCATGTAATGCTGCAACTAACTCAAGTGAACTAGCAGGAAATATAGCTATCATAGACAGAGGATCTTGTGAATTTGGCCGTAAATCACTGAATGCAGAAGAAGCTGGCGCGATAGCTGTAGTCATCTGTAATATTTTTGGTGTGTCGGGTGGTGATGGAGAAGAAGTTATCACACTTGGTGGTGGTGCCGATGGTGGCCTAGTAAATATACCTACCTTAATGTTTCAACTATCAGTTTGTAATAACATAAAGGCATCTATATCTGCTGGTATTGATGTTGATCTCTCTTTTGTTTATACAGGATTTGATGAACCTAATGAATTAGATGGATCGTATGAAAATGGTATAATCGCTCACGAATTTTCTCATGGTATATCTAATAGATTGACTGGAGGTGCTAATGCCGCAGGATGTCTACAGACTTTTGATACTGATGCTGACGGCATGGTTGATTCAGGTGAGCAGATGGGTGAAGGATGGAGTGACTTCATAGGAATGATAGCAACTATCAAAGAAGGAGATAGCGGAGCTGATGCAAAACCGATAGGAGCTTACGTGAGAGGTGAATCAGGTATACGTAGATATCCTTACTCAACAGACATGGAGATTTGTCCATTGACATATAACGATATAAGAGTAGGTGGACCAGCGGTGGATGCTGATGATTCATTTGCCCCACATCCAATAGGTGAACTTATCGCAGCTATTGGCTGGGATCTTACTTGGGCACTTATAGATCAATATGGTCTAGACCCAACATGGCAAGATCAGACCTCAGGTAACTATATTGCAGCGAGGCTCGTTATCGACGGCATGAAACTGCAACCTTGTCAACCTGGGTATGTAGACGCAAGAGATGCGATCTTATTCGCTGACGAACTTAACAACGATGGAGTTAACGTATGCACCATATGGGAAGTGTTTGCTCGTAGAGGATTAGGTATGATGGCTGACCAAGGATCTTCATTAGATCATAGAGATGGTACTGAAGATTTCACAGCTATGGAGACTTGTATTGAAAAGTTAAAAGTAAAAAGAGAAATAGCTGAACTTGTTCAACCAGGAGCTACACTTACAGTAGATGTAGAAGCAATTAATCACATACCTGGAGATGCGATAGCAACTCTCATTACAGAAAAACTTCAAGAAGGTCTATCGTATGTAGATGGTTCTGCACCATTCCCAGCAACTGTAAATGGGAATATCGTAACATTTGATATTGGTATGTTAGAGTATAATCAACCTATAGAATTCTCATATAAAGTAGCCGCGTCTGTAGATGTTAGATCTGTGAGCTTTAATTTAGAAGACCTAGAAGATGGCGGCGCTAATTTTGAATTTTTTGATCTAGATAATGGATTTAATTTCTTTTTCGAAACGGAAGGAAGAAATGGGACTAGAGCACTAGGAGGCGCTGCACCAGATACAGAAGTAGACTTTGGTATCATCACACCAGCATATGACATACCTACTGATATAGAGGTACCTGCTCTAAGATTCTGGCACAAGTATGATCTTGAGGCATCATCTGATGCAGTATTCTTAAGTATATCAACAGACGGAGGTGATACTTGGGAATATGTAACTGACTTTCTTAAGAATGGATACAATGATGACATCCAATATGGAACGTTCGCTATTCCTGCTCTTAGAGCTTTTTCAGGAAGTACTAATGGTGAATTTATTGATAGTTACGTAGATTTATCAGCTTACAAAGGTGAATCTATTAAAATCAGATTTAGATTAGGTACAGATGATAATACTACAGTAGATGCTGACTTCCCAGGTTGGATTATAGATGATATCGAGCTTATGGACCTTACTCAATATGAAGTAGAGACATGTATCGGTACTCTTGCAGATCCGGAGATCGAGTGCAACGCTAGTACTACGATCATCGTGGATACCAACTTAGCTACAAGTACTAAAGACGCTAAGAGCGATATCTATGATATGACATTATATCCTAATCCGGCGAAGACTAAAATATACTTAGATGTTTCTTCTCCAATATCAGAGATTGTGCAAATTAAACTTACTAGCATAGAAGGAAGAGTAATCAGAACATCTGCTGCTCGGCTTAATAATACTATACAGACTATCGGATTCAACTTGGTAGACATAGATAGAGGTATGTATCTCATGCAAGTTCAGTCAGAAAATGGACTGAGTACGCGTAAGTTTGTGAAGAATTAACAGTAACTAAAAGCACTTATTAGCTAAGTACAAAGCGCATAAAAAAAGCGGCTGCATCATTGATGTAGTCGCTTTTTTATGCTATAATCTAAGGATAAATTCAAATAAATAATTTGAGAGACAATGATTAATGGAAAGAGTAAAATCGAATTAGCAAAGATCTATATGAATATTACCAGAGTCAGAAAAAATAAGTCGCGACAAATTATTTCAAAAAAAGCACTTTTTCAAAAAAAAAGCAACTACATAATGTAGCTGCTTTTCAATTTGCTATACTTTTTCTTTCTAACTAATAGATGTCGTTCTTGTTTGCTTTATGAGAAGCTCGATTGTCTTATTGAGATTTCTGATCAGACTTGATTGGTCACTCATCTTAGTTTGCATATCCTTAATTTCTTCGTGGAGCGCGTTACGCTCATGTGATGGAGAAGATACAAAGTTAGAAATAACAGATTCAACTCTCCATACTTCCTGAACATCATCTCCATCTACTATATATGGCTCATAATAATTATTATCTGAATACAATTCTAACGTACCGTTTATTCTAAGGCTATTTACTACCCTTTTTATAAGGACTTCTGATTGTGTAACAACGATATATACCTGATTAGATCTTAGACTACGGTATTTCATTTCTGAATCAACGTAAGAACATACTACCTTATCAGAGGTATAGAGTGTTGGCTCCATACTATCTCCTGACACATCAAAACATCTGTGTGTACCATGTTGATACTTGTATCCTGGCAATGAGAATGTCGGTAGTTCCTCAAGATATATAGGGCTGCTCAAATGGTCGTTATAACCAGCTTGGGCCGCGACAGGTACATAGGCAATTCGTTCTTCCTGTTCATTATTAGTAATGACTGTAAGTATGCCTCCATCTACAGATGTACTAATCATTTCACCAAGACCACTAAATAAAAAGTTCGGATTGAGGTTATAAGTTTCGATCGTCTTTCTGACGAGTTCGAGAGTTACGTCTCTTTTTAACTTAAGTATCTCTCCCATACTCTGAGGTTGAAATCCTAAACTTTGCGAAAACTGTCGTATCGACCGGATACTACCTTGCTCTTTGAGAAATTCTACACAGTGTGAAAACCTCTTGGTTACGATACTATTCATTATTCAAAGTTGGTGAAAAAGTATTTTACAAATTTTTAAACTCTTAATTCTGAAAGAGAT
>OBMK010001849.1_pt1 | contig 17112 bp, 14 predicted proteins | sample 1539081 | NCBI WGS metagenome assembly OBMK01 (sample SAMEA3355528, study PRJEB22509) | marine metagenome | biome: marine; feature: river plume; material: water | place: USA | collected 2010-08-07 | depth 0.5 m | reverse complement strand
CGATAACGATGCACCGTGCGCGCGGCACGGGCCTGTCGATCGTAGCGATTTATCCCGAAATCAACCCGGTAAATCAACCGTTCGGTGGCACGCCTGCTCGGTGCTGTCGAAGACGTGGATCAGTGCCTCTGGCAGAACGACGTGCACCGCTTGACCCACGGTTTCACGGGTGGTGCCATCGACGCGGACGGTGATCGCGTTGTCATGCCCGCTGATGTCAACGTAGATGAGTGATGCTTCACCCAACTTTTCGATGTGGCTGATGGTGCCGGGCAGGCTGTTGGGCGCGGGCTCAGTGGCCAGTTGCATGTCCTCGGGGCGGCAACCCAGATGGACGGCATCGCCGGCGCTGAGCGTGTGCGTGTCAACGCAGGCTTGCAGGGTCGATGTACCAACGGTGATGGCACTGCGCTGTGCGTCTGGCGCGGCGAGCGTCGCTGGCAAGATGTTCATTTTGGGTGAGCCGATGAACTCGGCAACAAACAGGCTAGCGGGCCGGTGGTAGAGCGTCAGCGGGCTGCCCACTTGTGCGATGGAGCCGTGTTTGGTGATGCGGTCGCCGGTGTGCAGCAGCACGATTTTGTCGGCCAAGGTCATGGCTTCAACTTGGTCGTGCGTGACGTAGATCATGCTGGCCGAGCCAATCCGCTGATGCAAACGCGCGATCTCCAAACGGGTCTGTACGCGCAGGGCTGCATCGAGGTTAGACAAGGGCTCATCAAATAGGAAAACGCGGGGTTCTTTGACGATGGCACGGCCAATCGCAACCCGTTGGCGCTGTCCGCCCGAAAGCGCTTTGGGCAGTCGATCGAGTAGGGGGGTGAGTTGCAGCAATTCGGCGGCTTCATCCACCTTGCGTGCAATGGCCTTTTTGTCGGAGCCCAACACTTGCAGGCCAAAGGCCATGTTTTCGCGCACCGTCATGTGCGGGTAAAGGGCGTAGCTTTGAAAAACCATGGCGACGCCGCGCTTGGCGGGTGGCAGGTCGTTGACGCGCTCGTCCCCAATCAGGATGTCACCACTTGTGATGTCTTCAAGTCCTGCGACCATGCGCAACAAGGTTGACTTTCCGCAGCCGGATGGTCCGACGAAGACACAAAACTCACCGTGTTCGATGACTAAATTGGCATCGTTGATGGTCAAGGCTTGCGGTGTGTAACGCTTGCTGACGTTTCGAAATTCAATTTTTGACATGGTGACAGGATCTGGTTTTTAGGACGCCGCGAAAATGCCGCCCCACGGTTCAAAGTGCACAACACCTTGTTTGATGACGGCACCGCTAACAGCGCTATCACCGACGGCGCAGGCTTGTGCAAATTCACTGCAAAGCGCCCACTGCAAGGGCTCATTGCTGAAGTTGAAGGCGCAGAGCAGTTTTTGCTCGGCAGACTCCCGAACAAAGGCCAGCACTTGGGGGTGCGCTGGCAGGAGGTGCATATCGCCGTTGATCAGCGCGCTTTGCTTCCGGCGCCAGTGCAGCAGGTGCTGGTAAAACTTCAGCAGGCTGCCTTCGGTATTTTGTTGTTTGTTGACGGCCAATGGCAGATGGGTGTTGGCCACTGGCAGCCAGGTTTTGCCCGTGCCGAAGCCGCCATTCGCGGCACTGGCGTCCCAAACCATGGGGGTTCGGCAGCCGTCACGGCCTTTAAATTCGGGCCACATGGTGATGCCGTAGGGGTCTTGTAGGTCTTCAAAGGCGATGTCGGCTTCTGGCAAACCCAGCTCATCGCCCTGGTACAAGCAGGGGGTACCGCGCACGCTCATTTGAAGTGCTGCCGCGAGTTGCAACAAGCGGGGGTCTGGGTGGGTGCCGCCCCATCGCGTGGCGACCCGCGTGACGTCGTGGTTAGACAGTGCCCAGCAGGGCCAGCCATCGCCAACCACACTTAAAAAGCGCGCAAACAGCTGGTGCAGGTAGGGCGCTGTGTGTTGCGTACCCAGCAGGTCAAAGCAATACGCCATGTGGAGTTTGTCGCCACCGCGCGTGTATTCAGCCATGCGCCCAATGCCGTCGTCGTCGCCAATTTCACCGACCATGGTGGTGTTGGGGTAGCTGTCGAGCAAGGCACGCAAGCGCTGCAAGAACGCGAGGTTTTCGGGCTGACTTTTATCGAACTTGTGCCATTGCCAACCGTAGGGGTTGGCCGCGTTCACTGCTGGGTCTTCGCCAGTTGGGCGTCCGCGTGGTGGATTAGAGGCAAGTGATTTGCTGTGGAAATAGAAGTTTGCGGTGTCAAGGCGATAACCATCGACGCCCAGATCGAGCCAGAAGCGGACGTCATCGAGCAGGGCCTGCTGGACATCGGGGTTGTGGAAGTTGAGGTCGGGTTGCGAGACCAAGAAGTTGTGCATGTAGTACTGCATGCGACGGGTGTCCCACTGCCATGCGCTTCCACCAAAGATTGACAGCCAGTTGTTGGGTGGGCCGCCGTCCTCGTTGGCTTCTGCCCATACGTACCAGTCTGCTTTTGGGTTGTTTTTACTGGCGCGGCTTTCTGCAAACCAAGGGTGTTGATCGGAGGTATGAGACAAGACCTGGTCGATCATGACCCGTAAGCCCAGTGAGTGAGCCCGCTCGACCAATGCCTTGAAGTCGTCCAAGGTGCCAAACATGGGGTCGACATCGCGGTAGTCCGAGACGTCATAGCCGAAGTCCTTCATGGGTGACTTGAAGAAGGGCGATAGCCAGATGCCATCGGCCCCTAATTGGGCAATGTACTCGAGGCGTTGCGTGATGCCAGGTAAATCGCCAATGCCGTCACCGTTGCTGTCCTGATAAGACCGGGGATAGATTTGGTACAAAACGCCACCACGCCACCAGTTGTTATTGGGGGCTTTTGAGATACTCATTTGGATTTAGCCTTTAACAGCGCCAGCCGTGAGGCCAGACACAATTTTTTTCTGAAAGATGAGAACAAGAAGAACCAGCGGCAACGTCACGAGCACCGAAGCGGCCATGATGTTGCCCCACGGAATGTCGTATTTGCTGGCGCCAGAAATCAGTGAAATAGAGACCGGTACGGTGCGCTCGTTGTTGTCGAGCACGAATGTGAGTGCAAACAAAAACTCGTTCCACGCGGCAATGAATGCCAATAATCCAGTTGACACCAATGCGGGCCACAACAGTGGCATGAACACATCCTTGATGATGCGGAAGGGGCCGCAACCGTCCATGATGGCGGCCTCTTCAAGCTCTTTGGGTAACTGCTTCATAAAGGTGGTCAGCACCCACACCGTGAATGGCAGTGTGAAGATCATGTACGGCAAGACCAAACCCAGCGCCTTGTTGTAGATGCCCAATGCGCGGATGAGCTCGAACATACCTGCCAAGACGGCGACCTGCGGAAACATGGAAACAGCCAATACCGTGGTGAGCAGCAAACCGCGTCCCTTGAAGCTGATGCGCCCTAATGCATAGGCGGCGCTCACGCCCACGAGCAACGACAAGGCCACCACCAAGACGGACACCATGATCGAGTTGAGGATGTGGCGACCGAAGGGTTGCTCGGCAAGGGTAAAGAGGGAAATATAGTTTTTCAGCGAGACGCTGCTGGGCAGCAAGCTGGGGTCAAACAGCGCTGAGCCCGTCTTAAAAGACGTTGATATGGCATACACAAATGGGAACACCGACACCACAACAACCAGTGCTGCCAGCGCGTAGATCGAGAAGGTTGCGAAGCGACTGCGATGCATCAGTCTTCTCCCAGTTTCATACGTCCGATACGGATGTAGGCAACCGTACACAGGCCGATGATTAAGAACAGGGCGGTGGAGGCCGCCGAGCCATAGCCCATGTAGCCGTTGTCAACCATTTCACGGCGTACAAATCCAGACATGCTGATGGTGCTGTTGCTGTTCGAGGTCAGGACGTAGATGAGGTCGAAAATCCGCAACGCGTCAAGCAAACGGAAAATAACCGCCACCATCAAAGCCGGTTTAATCAGTGGCAGCGTGACGCGCCAAAACAAGCGCAAGGGGTGAACGCCGTCAACGCGGGCGGCTTCATAGCAATCTTTGGGTAGCACTTGTAGCGCGGCCAATATCAGCAGCGCCATGAAGGGCGTGGTTTTCCAGACGTCGACAGCGACGACTGTCCACAAGGCGAAGTCAGGGTCTGCAGTCCACGCCACTTTCTGCGCGACGAGGCCGAGGTCGTAAAGCCATTGGTTGATGACGCCGAATTGGTCGTGCAACATCCACCCCCACATTTTTGCGGAGACGATGGTCGGTATGGCCCATGGCACCAAGACGGCTGCACGGACCCAAGCACGTCCTTTGAATTCTTGGTTGAGTAACAACGCGACACCAAGACCCAACAAGGTTTCTATCGTGACGGAGACGACAGAAAACTTGAGGGTGTTGATGATGGAAATACCCCAATCGCTTTCCCAAAAGCCATCGGTGTAATTGGGGTTGGCGAACAGCCCGTATTCGCCGAAGTAGTTTTCGAGGCCAACAAACTTTGCTGCATCGAGATCGTTGATGTTGGCATCGGTCAGGCTGAACCAAATGGTTCGCCCGAGCGGCCACAACGCAACCACAATCAGGACCAACAGCATTGGCGATAAGTAAAGCCAAGCGGTTTTGGTTTTGGGGTTCATTGTGTTGCTCGGGCCGTTCGCTTAAGCGATGATTTACCAGGTCTTACCGCGACGGACTTGGTTGAGCTTGCCTTCAAGCTTCTTCAAGCTGTCTTCTGCACTGGTTTTGCCTGACAGTACGTCGTGGGTGGCGTTCCAGAATGCAGCTGACACTTCGGGGTACTTCAGGCCTGTTGCTGTGGCGGGACGCGGTACCGCGTTGGTGAACACGTCGTACAAGCTACCGAAGAATGGGTTCGCGGCCAACACGTCTTTGTCGGTGTAGAGCGATGCGATGGTCGGGTTGTAAGACCCTTTAATGGCGCGCTCTTTCTGGACTTCAGGGCTGGTCATGTACATCACCAAAGATGCGGCTGCCTCTTGGTTCTTTGAGTACTTTGAAACCGCCAACTGCCAGCCACCCAATGTGGCGGCGTTCTTGCCGTCAGCGCCGCCTTTAGGCAGAGCAGAGACACCAATCTTGCCGGCGATTTTGCTGTCTTTACCGTTACCAAGCGACCAGGCGTAAGGCCAGTTGCGCATGAAGGCGGCGTTGCCGTTTTGGAACACGCCACGTGCCTCTTCCTCAGCGTAGTTCAGCACGCCCTGGGGTGCGATGGTGCCAATCCAAGACGCCGCTGTTTTGAGGGCCTTGACCGCACCAGGGTTATTGACGGTGATTTTGCCGTCTGCATCAACGATGTTGCCGCCGTTGTAGCTGGTCAACCATTCAACCGCATCACAGGTCAAGCCCTCGTAGGCCTTTGCTTGGAATACGAAGCCTTGGAAATCATTGTTGCCCGCAGCGCGCTCGCCGTCCTGGATCTTCTTGGCGACAACGGCTAACTCTTCCCAAGTGGCGGGGGCTTTGGCGTTGTACTTCGCGAGCAAGTCTTTGCGGTAGTAGAGCAAGCCAGCATCGGTGAACCAGGGCATGGCCAGCAGTTTGCCGTCAACGGTGTTGTTTTTCACGATGGCGGGGAAGTGGTTTTTCTCCGCGCCGTTGCTGTACTTCGACAGATCAACCAGGTGATCCTTGATCACGCCAGGCCACACGACGTCGACGTTGATCACGTCGAGATCGGTCGATTTGGCGGCGAACATCTGGCGGAACAGCGCCAGGATGTCAGTCGTTGAATTGGGGATGGTGAAGAGTTTGACTTCGTTGCCCGTTTTGGCTGCCCACTCGGATGTGTGCTTCTTGCAGAACTCAAAGTCTTGGCCGACAGAGCCACAAGAAATGGTGATGGTTGCGGCCTGTGCGCTGGCCATAAGGGCGATGGGCGCGATGGCTGCCAAGACGGCAGATTTCAATTTGAAGGTCATGGATGTCTCCAGTAAGGGTTGGGTGCTTCGGCGATGGACGGATTGGACTTCGCCGACATTTGTGATTAAATTTAAAATGCAATCGATTGCAAATTAGGTAAAACCCTTATAAGTAATTTTTTAGTACTAATTTTAAAGGAGGGTGCTTTCGCGAGCCACGAGCGTCGTTGGCAGGGTGATGGAGTTGACGTCGGTGTTTTGCAATCGCTGTCGCATCAACGTGACCATCGCGCGTCCCGCTAATTCGGTGGGTTGTCGAATTGACGTGAGCGTTGGGTGGATGTGGGTCGATAGGGGAATGTCGTCGTAGCCCACGACTTTGACATCGCGGGGGACTTTCAGCCCACGCTCCTGTAGCGCCGCGATGATCGTGAGGGCGGCCACATCGCTGGTGGCAAAGACACCGTCAAATTCGATTTTTTGGTCGATCCATTGACCGATGGCTGCACGCAGCGCCGTGTCGCCAAACAGCAGCGGCATGTGGAGGCGCGGGTCAAAGGACTGCCCAACATCGGTCAAGGCCCTGACGAAACCGGCATGACGCAGTTGGACCTCGGGGTGTTTGATGTCCCCTAAGAACGCGACGCGTTTGCAGCCGGCTTGCACCAAGTGCTGACCCGCAAGCAAGCCGCCTTGAAAGTTATCGCCGCCGACCACGGGGTAGTGACTGTCTGGCATGCGCGCGCCCCATACGACCATTGGCGTACCGCGGTCATACAGCTCGTTGAGTTGGCTGTGGTTGGTTAATTGACCAATGATCAGCAAGCCCGCGACTTGGCCTGTTTCGTAGAGCGCAGCAAAATTTTTCGCGCGATCGGGGGTGACGCGCGTGATCAACATGTTCATGTCGAGCTCATCGAGTGCATCTGCAATATGCCCGACCAGGCTGAGTATGAAAGGGTCGGAAATGGACTGTTTGCTCTCGCCCATGATGACCAATCCCATGGTGGGAATATCGCGTTTGCGCAGGCTGGCGGCACTTTGGTTGACTTGATAGTTCAGGCTCTGTGCAAGCGCCTGAATTTTCTGGCGCGTGGCCTCTTTGATCAGGGGGTTGTCAGCGAGCGCGCGTGACACGGTCGAAGTGGAGACTCCCGCCAAGCGAGCCAGATCGGCCATTTGGTAGCGATCGGTGGGGAGGCGGTCTTTGCGGCTGGCCATTAGAAAAAGGCTGTGTCTGTTTGCGCTAGCTCACGGACGGCAGCGTCGTTCGGTTTTCGGTCATGGCCTTGGCGTCAGCGCCTGCGGGTTCGGCGCCCACTGCGAGTCGGCGCTCGGTGCGCAGGCGTCTGAAACTCTTTTTGCCATTTTTCAGCCAGCCGAGTTTAACCCAGCGTCGCCAGATGAGCAGGCCGCGCAGGCACTCATCGGCGACGTAGATGCACCAGATGCCAATCAGCCCGAACCATTGGCCAAACCAATAAGAGCCAAAACCCAAGATAAAGACAATCGAGGCCACGCTAACAGCCAGTGGGTAGTGCAAATCACTCACCGCGCGCAGCGATGCCAGCACCACCATGTTGAACACACGGCCGAGTTCGAGGAAAACCGATAGCCACAAAAGCGTACACGCCATGCGGATAACGTTCGCGTCTTTGGTGAACAGCGGCATGTACCAAGGCGCGAGCAGGGCAGCGAGCAACACCAGCGTGCCTGAGGCAATCAGGCCGCTACGCGCCCCTTTGGTAACCACCTCGAAGGCCTGTTTGAAATGGCCTGCCCCCACCATGCGACCCGCCATGATTTCGCAAGCCCAGCCAATCGACAGGCTGATGAGTGAGACGTACTTGAGCGTTTGGAGCGTGTAGGCATGAGTCGCCAATTCGGCGACGCCCAAACGGGCCGTTGCGCCAAGGGACACCAAGAACGCCAATCGGTAGCAGAGCTCCAAGGTGGCACCGGGGATGCCGACTTTTAGCACCGGCTTTAGGATGCGGGCGGGCACCCGCCACCAGTGTTGCCGTTGCGGCTTGAGGGCGAGTTTTGATTGCCAGAACCAGAGATGCGCTGTGACACCCAGGGCGCGGCTGATGAAGAACGCGATGGCGTAGCCGTTGAGCCCCATGCCCGACCAACCCCAAAAACCCAACATCAGTAGCCAGGCCAGCAGCAAGTGGGTGCCGTGCATGACGACCATCACCATGAAGGACTCTTTCGCCAGTAAATTGGCGCGCAAATAGGACGCCATGCTGAGGTTGTAGGCATCAAGGATCAGCGCCGGCGCCAACAGCATCATGTATGCCGTTGCGATGGGCCTGACCGCCTCAGGCGCGTTGAGTGCGCTCAAGGTAAAGCCGTTACCGAACAGCATCCATAACGCCGCCATGACACCCACCCACGTGCTGGCACCCAAGCCGCCCAGTGCGGTTGCCTTGGCCGCGGCGATGTTGTTGCTACCGAGTTGTTGGGTGACGCCGACCCCCACGCCAATTGCCAAAATGCGGAATAAGACAGCGAGGGATTCTTGAACTTGTTGGGTCAGGCCAAACGCGCCCGCTGCAGCGTCGGACGTTTGCGACGCCAGGTAGAGGCCGCACATCGCGACGCTGATACCGAGCAAAAATTCACCCACGATGGGCACCGCGATGGCATTTAAGCTGGGGCGAATGTAGGCGGTATTGGTGCTGTTGCCGCGCATGGTGGCTTAAATGGCTCGGTAAAAAAAGTCTGTCTGATGTTAGCGCCCCTGACAGCTTCGCCAAAGGTTTTCTCGTAACATCGCAACGAATCGTTGTTTCAAATCATCAAATGGATTGGAGTTTCCATGAGCTTTTGTTTCCCGCCCGCAGCGACCCGCAGCTTGGCCATCGCCGGACAAACAGACCGTTTCCCCGTGAACCGTATTTTTTGCGTTGGGCGGAACTACGCCGCGCACGCCATCGAGATGGGCAAGGATCCCACGCGCGAGGCGCCGTTCTTTTTCATGAAGCCACCACAAGCCATCATCGACGCCAGCGCACCGCAGGACATGCCGTATCCACCCATGACGAAGAACCTTCATCATGAGATTGAGCTGGTCGTTGCCATCGGTAAGGGGGGGCGGGACATCGCCGTTGCAGATGCCCTGAGCCATGTGTATGGCTACGCGGTCGGTTTGGATATGACGCGCCGTGACCTGCAGGGTGAAGCCAAAGACAAGGGGCGCCCATGGGAGTTTGGCAAGGCGTTTGCCGGCTCTGCGCCCATGGGCATGCTGCGCACCGTCGCTGAAATTGGTCACCCCAGCAGCGCCACGATTGCCTTGACGGTGAACGGGCAACCGCGCCAGTCATCGAATATTGACCAATTGATTTGGTCGGTCGCCGAGTCGATCGCGCAGTTGTCGCAGTACGAGGCGCTGGAGCCAGGGGACTTGATCATGACGGGCACCCCTGAGGGGGTCGCCGCGGTTGTCCGAGGCGATGTGATGCAAGGCCACGTGGACGGCGTTGGTGAGATCACCATCACCGTCCGATAGGGACCGATCGGGTTAGTCGGCCAGCTCAGCGATTAACTCGATTTCGACGCAGCACCCCATGGGCAGCTGGGCAACACCGAACGCGCTGCGTGCGTGCGCGCCCACCGTGGGGCCGAACACGTCGCCCAAAAGTTCTGAGCAACCATTGGTTACCAAATGATGCTCGGTGTAGTTGGGGGCTGAGTTCACCAAGCTCATGACCTTGACGATGCGTTTGACGCGATTCAGGTCGCCACCGGCCGCAGCCTGCAGGGTGCCCAACAAGTCAATGGCGACGGCACGGGCCGCCAATTTGCCGGTGGCTGTGTCGGTGTCCGTCCCGAGTTGGCCGACCCATGGCGCGCCATTCTTTTTGGCCACATGACCGCTCAAAAAGACCAGACGACCCGTTTGAACGAACGGCACGTAGGCAGCGGCTGGCACAGATACGGGGGGTAATTCAATGCTCAATGCTTGAAGTCGCTCGTAAACACTCATTGGAATCTCCTTTTAGAAGCGCTTAATTCTAGGGGAGAGGAGGGTGCGTGTTCGACCCCCATCAACCTGTATCGCCGTTGGCATTCCTTTGCCTGGCGCCTGCTTGGATCATTGGCACCGCAATCGCCGTTGCACAGACGTCACTTTGGCACGCCAACGTGTACGCCGTGTTTGCTTGTGGCATCGTGTCCCTATGGTGGGTCAACCGGTGGGTGCCGCGCCAAATTGTTTGGGTGATCGTGGCACTGAGTTTGGGATTTGCCAGCGCCGGCTGGCAGGGGGCAAGCCGCAATGCTGCAGGGATCGCGCCTGACTTGGAGGGCGTTGACCAATGGGTGCGAGGGCACGTCCAGAGCTTACCCAGCACATCAGATGATGGCATGCACACGCGGTTTATTTTTCGTGTGGCTGATCGGCGGGATGACCAAGGCGCTTGGTTGCCATGGCCGGTTGATTTGCAACTGGCTTACTACAAACCGCGCAATGCGGATGGGCGCCGCGATATCGAGGCTGGCTCGGCGTGGGTTTGGCCTGTGCGTTTAAAGGCGTTACACGCGCAACGGAATCCCGGTGGGCGGGACAGCCGTCTTGGACCCTGGTCTGCTGGGGTTGTGGCGCGGGGGTATGTTCGTGCGGTGCCGGTGCCGGTGCCGTGGGCGGGTGGTCCGAGCGGATCGAGGGTGTTGCGTTGGCGTGCGGCGGTAAAGGACGCGATCAATCGGCACTTACATGCGGCACCACGGGTGGCGAGCCTCGTGTCGGCGCTGACGGTTGGTGATCAAGGGGCCATTCAATCAGGAGATTGGCGGCTATTCAGGGTGACAGGTGTGTCGCATTTGGTCAGTATTTCTGGCTTACACATCAGTCTTTTCGCTTGGTTGGCTGCAGCGGTTTGTGGCGGCCTATGGCGTGTGGCGGTCATGGCGCGCCTGCCGGGCATCGATGCGACTCGACACGCGCTGTGGGCGGGGGTGGGGGCCTTGATTTTGGCAACCGTTTACGCGGTTTTTTCTGGCTGGGGTTTGCCCGCGCAGCGCACCATTTTCATGCTGGCCTGTTTCATTGGTTTGCGTTTGTTGGGGCTTCGTTGGCCTTGGTGGGTCACCTGGTTGATCGCGATGGCCCTGGTACTGATGGTTGAGCCATGGGGGCTACGCCGCCCGGGCTTTTGGCTCAGTTTCATTGCAGTGGCGACGCTGTTCGGACGACCTGACCCGATTCAAACGGTGCGCTCAGGAAACCTCTGGCAGCGCGTTGTGTTTGTTTTGGTGACCCAGTGGCGCCTGACGCTCACACTCGCGCCCCTGACGTGGTTGTTCTTTGGACAGATTTCAATCATTGGGCTCCTCGTTAACGCATTGGCCATTCCGTGGGTCACGTTTCTCGTGATGCCGTTGGCGTTCACAGCGGTTTTCAGTGACGCACTCATCGCACCGCTTGTTTGGTTTTCACAGCGCTTTTTTACGGGTCTTGAATGGGCGGCCTCGGTACCTTTTGGCCTCTGGCAGCCCGGCTCATTACCGATGCCGTTGCTGGGTGTCGTTGCTGTTTGGGCGCTGTTTGCTTTGTGGTGGCCAAGGGGCCTGGGGCGATGGTTGTTACTGAGCGCCTTGTTACCACTGGCCCTCTATGCGCCTGCGAGGCCCGCCGTTGGCGCCTATCACGTGCTGGCCTTTGACGTGGGGCAAGGCAGTGCGATTTTGGTACGCACAGCCCAACACACGCTCTTGTTTGATGCGGGCGCGCGTTACGCCAGTGGGTATGACATTGGCGAGCAGGTGTTGTTGCCCTATCTGATACAGACGCACGAGCGCATTGATCGGCTGATTTTGAGCCACGCAGACAGCGATCATGTTGGCGGAAGCCGCGCGCTGTTGCAGGCGCCATTGACGGCAGATGCAGACGTTTTGGCGTCTTTCCCAGTGGGTGACCTTCCCTTCCAAAGCGCAGATCAAGCGGGCTTGCCGACGCAGCCTTGGCAAGCGTGTCAGGGGGGTATGCGCTGGCAGTGGGACGGTGTCTCATTTGAGGTGATGAGCCCCGCGCCCATGACCTTTGGGCCGGCAGGTGCCAACGTTTGGCTCGTTGATGAGCCGAGGCTTCGCAATGGCCGCTCGTGCGTGTTGCGAATCAGCACCCCAAAAGACGCGGTATGGCTGACCGGGGACATGACGCGGGCGGGAGAGGTTGGGGTTTTGCAGCGTCTGGAGGCATCCGCATTGGCTGGCCTCTTGGAGAACCCAAAAGCGTCGAACCGACTGGTGATGGCGAGCCACCATGGCAGTCAAAGCGCAAATTCTGATGCGTGGCTGGCGGGTTTGCAGCCGTCTTGGTTGGTGGTGCAGGCGGGTTATCGGAATCGGTACCGCCACCCAGCAGCCGCTGTGCAGAAACGGTGGGCCGCTGCCGGCGATGCGTGGGGTACGCGGTGGGTTGAGACGGCGTGGTGTGGCGCTGCCACTTGGCAGAGCACCGCAGCAGACACGCTGGTGTGCGAGCGAGAGGCACATCCCAGATCTTGGCAGCACATGCCGCCTTAGCCGGCATGGTGATTGCCCCGTTGAGAGACATTGCGCATCGTTTCAAATTCGGAGAGACTATGCCCCTTGTGAGTGGGCACGGGCCGCAACGTTTACGGCGCGTCATTTTTTATGGTCTGAATGAGCTGACCTGATTGCGAACATCCAAATGAGCAAACAACACAAAATTGTCATCGTCGGTGGTGGCGCGGGCGGCCTGGAACTCGCAACTCGGTTGGGACGTACTTACGGTCGGCGAAAGCGTGCAAACATCACGCTGATTGACAAAAATCGCACGCATATATGGAAGCCTAAGTTGCATGAAATTGCCTCTGGCAGCATGAATCTGGGCGACCACGAGGTGGATTACATGGCGCAGGCGCACTGGAATCATTTCACCTTTCGAATCGGTGAGCTTAAGGGGCTGGACCGCGACAACAAAACCGTTGAACTCGCGCCCTATGTGGATGAGCAGGGCAGGGCGGTTACGCCGACGCAGTACATCGACTACGACACGCTCGTGATTTGTATTGGGAGCTTGAGCAACGACTTTGGGACCCAGGGTGTCAAAGCGCATGCCTTGAAGTTGGAGACGCAGCATGACGCCAAGTCGTTTCATTCCAGGATGGTCAATGCGTGTATCCGCGCGCACAACCAAACTGCGGTGATTCACAAACGCCAATTGCATGTCGCCATCATCGGCGCAGGCGCAACGGGTGTGGAGTTGGCGGCGGAGTTGCATCGGACCACGCGTGAGGTGGTGGCCTTTGGCCTGGACCGGATCGATGTGGACAAAGACATCAAGGTCAGCTTGATTGAGGCGGCCGATCGCATCCTGCCCGCCTTGGTGCCGCGCCTGTCGAAAGCCACTGAGCAACTGCTCTCACGCTTGGGCGTTCAGGTGCTCACAAGTTCTAAAGTGATGGAGGTGTTACCCACGGGTATTCGCCTGGCCGATGGCCGGGAAATCGAGTCAGAGTTGGTGGTGTGGGCTGCGGGGGTGAAAGCCCCGGACTTCTTAAAAGACTTCAGCGGACTGGAGACAAACCGAATCAACCAATTGGTGGTTCATGACACGCTCCAAACCACGCGCGATGCCGATATCTTCGCCCTGGGCGATTGCGCCGCTTGTCCCTGTGCAGACGCTGATGGTGGCCGCGGAGGCATCGTGCCGCCGCGCGCGCAAGCCGCGCACCAACAGGCCGAGCACATGTGGCGACAAATTCATCGCCGCCTGGCCAACAAGCCCCTTAAGCCTTATCGCTACAGAGATTTCGGCTCGCTGGTCTCGCTGGGTAAGTTCAGCACGGTCGGTAACATGATGGGCGGCTTGGTTGGCAAGAGCCTGATGATTGAGGGGTATTTTGCAAAGCTCATGTACCTGTCTTTGTATAAGCTGCACGAGCTGGCCATTCATGGCTTCCTCAAAACCACCCTCTTTACCGTTGCACGGATGATCACCAAACAAACCAATCCGACGGTGAAGTTGCACTGAACGGCCACCGTTAATGAATATCAACGCAGATTACGACCAGCGAGTGGTCATCAACCACAATGAGTTACCGTGGGTTGAGAGCCCAGCACCCGGTGTGTCGCGCCGGATGCTCGAGCGCACGGGGGGTGAGGTTGCAAAGGCAACATCCATCGTTCGCTATGAGCCCGGCTCGGCGTTTGCGACGCATGGCCATGACGGCGGCGAAGAGATCTTCGTGCTGGACGGTGTTCTCAGTGATGACGCGGGTGATTATCCAGCGGGCACTTATCTGATGAATCCGCCTGGATCATCCCACGCGCCCCACAGCAAATCGGGTTGTACGCTGTTTGTTAAGTTGCGACACCTTGGCCCGGATCAGGTGGCGCGCGAGGTCGTGGATACGACGACCGAGCCGTGGCTCCAGGGCATGGTGCCGGGTTTGAACGTCATGCCATTGATGCGCCAAGGGACGGGCTCGACGTTGGTGCGCTGGGCACCGGGCACCTACTTCAATCCGCACCGACATTTTGGCGGTGAGGAGATCTTTGTCGTCAGCGGTGTGTTTGAGGATGAGCACGGCCGTTATCCGGCGGGCTCATGGGTCAGGAGTCCACACATGAGCGCGCATCAGCCCTTCAGCCAAGAGGGGTGCACCATCTTTGTGAAGACTGGGCATCTGTGGGCTTGACCACTGGCTAGACCGCTGGCCTGCCACTGCGCCAACCGAAAGCGACGAAGTAGTTGGCGACAGAAGCGATTGCTTCATGGGTCCTGCCGCGCAGATCGATGCGGCCATCTTGGTCGCCATCCACCGCTGCGCTGACGGTTACGGGTAAAGGCCGCGCAGGTCCCGCGCTTCAAGGATTCGCGTGCAAGAAACAATGAATGCCGCCGTTCTTAAGCTGACGCCGTGTTCCTTCGAGGTTTGCCAAATGTGGGAGAAGGCTTCGCGCATGATTTTGACCAGCCGAGCGTTGATCTCGTCTTCACTCCAGAAAAAGCTGGAGAAGTCTTGAACCCACTCAAAGTAACTCACAGTGACGCCGCCCGCGTTAGCGATGACGTCCGGGACGACCAAAATATTGCGATCAGTCAAGATGTCATCGGCTTGCGGTGTTGTGGGGCCGTTCGCACCTTCGATGATTAAGCGTGCTTTGATTCGGAGGGCGTTTTCTTCCGTGATTTGTTGCTCGAGTGCGGCAGGGATCAAGATGTCGCAATCGACCTCCCAAAACTGGGTAGGGTCCAAGCTTTCGCCGGCCTCAAATCCGGCGATACCGCCATTCCGTTTGACGTGCGCTTGCAGGGCGGCGACGTCAAATCCCGCTGGCTCATAAAGCGTATCGGTGTGGTCCTGTACCGCAACGACTTTTCCACCAGCCTCAACAAATAACTGGGCGGCGACGCTACCCACGTTACCAAAGCCTTGGACCGCAAGGCGCGCGCCCTCTAAAGACAGGCCAATGTTGTTCGCGGCCTCTTGACCCACTGTAAAAACGCCCCGACCGGTCGCCTCTCTGCGGCCAAGTGAGCCACCCAAAGCAACGGGTTTGCCAGTGACGACGCCCGTCGCTGTGCTACCTTGGTTGATGGAGTAGGTGTCCATCATCCAGGCCATCACGCGTTCATCGGTATTGACATCGGGCGCAGGAATATCTTTCGTTGGGCCGATGATGAGCCCGATCTCACTCGTGTATCGCCGTGTCATGCGCTGTAACTCGCCGGCAGATAGATTGCGTGGGTCAACGCGTATGCCGCCTTTGGCCCCGCCGAATGGCAGGTTGACGGCGGCATTTTTAACAGACATCCAGGCGGACAGCGCCATAACCTCCGACAAAGTCACATCTTGGTGAAAGCGCACGCCGCCCTTTCCAGGACCTCGTGAAATGTTGTGCTGAACACGGTAGCCTTCGAAGTGCGCAATCGTGCCGTTGTCCATATGGATCGGCACATCAACAATCAAAATACGTTTGGGCCGCTTGAGCGTCTCGACCCATCGCGACAGGCTACCCAGGTAGGGGGCGACACGGTCGACTTGTTGCAGGTAAGTGCCCCATGGACCGAGGGCATCGGCTTGCAGGTACGACGAAATAGGGTGGGCGCTGACCAGGCTTTGCGACATTTAAATCTCTCTTGTGAGGTGGGGGTGATCGACTGCCGGAACGATAAGCACCGGCGCTCGTTTTGTCCAAGGCTGGTTTGGACTGAATCCATGCAAAATTTGCATAGAAAGCACTTCGACCTCGTTTTCAACCCACATAATCTGGCGGATGGAAACCAAGTGGCTGGAAGATTTTGTGAGCTTGTCGGAAACGAGAAGCTTCAGTCAATCGGCAAGGTTGCGTCATGTCACGCAACCGGCGTTCTCACGTCGTATTCAGGCGCTAGAGGCTTGGGCCGGCGTTAACTTGGTTGACCGTAGCGCATATCCCATGGGGCTGACTGATGCGGGCCGAACCTTTTTGGCGCTCGCAATTGAAATGCTTCGGACGCTACAAACGTCCAAAGCGATGTTGCGTGGTTACGCAACCAACAGTGAGGGTGTGGTTGATTTCGTCGCGCCGCACACGCTTGCACTCACGTTTTTTCCGGGTTGGATCGCGGGATTGCAATCGACGTTTGGTGAGGTCAAGAGTCGGCTCACGGCAATGAATGTGCACGACGCGGCGCTTCGCCTACTCGCTGGTGGTTGTGATTTTTTAGTGGCCTATCACCATCCATCGCAACCCCTGCAATTAGATCCCAATCGATTCGACATGGTCGTTTTAGGGCAAGAGGTTTTGGCGCCGTTTTCCAAAGTAAACGCCGATGGCAAGCCGCTCTTTACCCTGCCCGCGACCGCTCGCAAATCGGCACCATATTTGGCCTATGCGCCAGGCGCTTACCTTGGTCATGTGACTGAATTTTTATTAAAGGGGATTCAGACCCCTATTCACCTACGCCGCGTTTACGAAACGGATATGGCCGAGAGCCTGAAGACGATGGCGCTTGAGGGGCATGGCATTGCGTTCCTACCCATGGGTTCGGTGCGCAGAGAGTTGAGCGAAAACAGACTCGTCGAGGTGCGTTTGCCCAAAGGCCCCTCATTGAGCGTCGAGATGGAGGTACGGGTGTACCGTGAGAAGCAGCAAACGCTCGACGTGACAAACGAAAGGGCGGCATCGCTGTGGCAACACCTGATCGCGCAAGCCGCTAATTAGTACGGGCCGTGACCTGACGCTCGACCGCCTTACCCAACTCAATCACCGCCAGGGCGTAGTAGCTGCTCCAGTTGTAGCG
>OBMK010001830.1_pt1 | contig 17209 bp, 16 predicted proteins | sample 1539081 | NCBI WGS metagenome assembly OBMK01 (sample SAMEA3355528, study PRJEB22509) | marine metagenome | biome: marine; feature: river plume; material: water | place: USA | collected 2010-08-07 | depth 0.5 m | reverse complement strand
AAACTGTCATCAGTTTCAATAAGCACACAACTACTAAACTGTCGTTGTGGTGTACGCACACCTGCCATAACTGGCGTAGGCAAGGAAATTTTAAATGTACTAATAGCATCATAATATGCTTTTACATAACTCATTCTTGTTTCTGCTGGATACTTGCTAAACAATGTTGCTGAAATCATCATGTATGCAACTTGTGGTGTTTCAAATATTTCACCACTTGCTCTATTCTGTACTAGGTACTTGCCACGAAATTGTTCCATAGCCGCATACGTTAATACTTCATCTCGTTCATGATTGATATAATCGTTTAGTTCGTTGATATCTTCTTTTGTATATAGATCAGTAAACTCAGTATCGTAAAACCCGTTGTCTATATTATCTTGTATTATATCACATAAGCATGGAGGTGTAAATGTTCCATAAACTTGTTTACGCAAATGATAGTTAATTAGCCTTCCTGCTACATATTGATAGTTTGGTGTTTCTTCTGATATAAGGTCTGCCGCACTTTTAATAAGTGTTTCTTGTACATCTTCTGATGCAATACCGTCATAGAATTGAATGTTACTGTTTATTTCAACTTGACTAGCACTTACCCCAGAAATATCTTCACATGCATATTGTACTACTTTGTGTAACTTGTCTATATTTAAATCTTCTAGTGTGCCGTCTCTTTTCTTAACTTGCATGTGTGTATTTTTCCCTGCTATTTCTGTATTGTAAAGTAATATTTATCGCAGAATAATTCTACTATAAAACTATACAAAAGTCAATAAGAAAGTTTATTTTTATTTAATTTATGTGTTTGAAATACAGTTGCGTTTTCTTTCACAAATTCCCAACTTTCTATCTTACCTGATGTAAAATTGTAAACGTTATTATCATCTAGCAGTACTATACCAGAGTCTCCGTTTATGTTATTACTTATCACTGGAAAGTATAATTCTTCACTAGTAATGAAACCTTTATTAATCAGTGTAGATGTAAGTAGTAATGTAACACCTGTTTGGCATAAGTAACCTTCTGATAAAATTTCAAAAGGATCTGGCCAACTTTTGGGAGTATAATAATCTAGATAACGTGAAAGTATTATAATATTAGAAAATTCTTCAACAACAGATTCTATAGACAAATGTTCTTTTTGTCTTATCTCTCTCCAAATTCGTAATCTATCTGATGCGTTATGAGTCTTTAGAAACATCAATCATTATGTTAAAGGTGCGTTCCATTTTCTTACAATATATTTCATATTGCAAGATTCACTAACACTACTAACTGCTGTTAATGTTAAAACACTACTGGCTACATTTGCCTGGAATTGAACATTTCCTGTTACACTACCAACTGCTTTGTCAGTACCATAATCCTGTATAACTACGTCTGCAGGTTGTCCTGAACCATAGTCATAACTTGATAACTGTAACAGTCCAACTTTTCTGTATAAGTTAGCACCATTTCTAAAATCTAAAGAATAATCAATTACAAAAGTATCATATGTAGTCATATCAAAAGTTTTAATGTTGGTATTTGCAGTTGCCGGTACACTTGCTGTTTCTGTTGAGTCATATCCTACATCAGGTAATCCACTTGCGGCACCTTCCGCAGTTTGTAACTGAATGTTATTTTTTACATTTGTTAAACCACGTGAGTTGACAACTAGACTTCCTAAGCCACCTGAACCAGGTGTATTATAAACATTGTATTCAAAATATAATTTGTTTACAAGAGTTGAGAAGTTTCTGGCTTCTTCATTACTGTTAAAGGATATCTCTGTGCCTTCAGTATTAGTATTTAAACTGTATGTACCTATAGCGGCTTTAACTGTTGTGTTACTTGTATATTCTTGATTAGTATCTACTGACACATACATATTAAGTGCCGGATCTATCATTGCTTCGTATAAGAATATTTCTAATTTTGCTTTGATTGAGTCTTCTTTAGTATACGATTTTGGTGTTAATTTAAGTTTACTTAAAGTAGTACCATCTTCATGAAGTGTAAAATCTAAAGGTGTGCTACTTTGAGCAGATTTATGAGTAAAGTAAACTTTTGAAGAGGATACTTGGTTACCTGTACTTGTATTATATTGCGGTAATAGTTGTAAACTCTGCCAAGGTGTAGTTGTTATTGACCCAGTTGTGATATTACCTGTATTGTTTACTATGCCTGTAACTGTGCTTAATGCTGTTGTAACGTTACCACTACTAGATGCACCAGAGATATCAAACTCTAAAATCCTTGTATGACTTAATGTACCTGATGCGGCTAGAGTACCAACTGCTGTATAAGTAAAATGAGTTGCGTTTGCGGCTGTTACAGGATATACTCCGTCAACATCTGAATCACTTGCCCCTGTTACATAAACTCTGTTAAAGTTATTTGCTGTTGTAGAGTAATAATTGTTTGCATTTGTGTATGCAACTCTTACAGATTGGCCTGCTGTTGTAAAATTAGCACTATCTTGTTTTTCGCTAGTTCTACTTGCTAATAGTCTTGTTAAGCCTGCCATTGTACTAACATTTGCAGTACTACTTGAAATAATCGCTGTATGTTTATGCTGTAATCCAATATAGCCTGTGCCTGTTGTTGCATTAACAAGTATTAAATCTGTAGGTATTTGTAAAAATGTAGGAACATCATTTTTATTATAAAAATTTGTTAGCCCAGTATAACTAGGTCTTATGTTTTGATCACTACTACTAGCACCATCTAATGATCTAATAATAGCAGAGTTACCATAATATGTAATTCCTATGTCATCACTAGTTAGTGGGACCGTTTTAAATGTTATAGTATGGTCGTTACCTAAAGTTGTTCCTGATGTAAAAATGTAATCTTCTGTTGTTAAGTTACCTATAGATGCTGTAGTATTTCCTACTAGTACGGTACCATTTTTTACAACTGTTAAATCATCGGCATCAAAAGCCGCATTGGATTCTATACTAACAACATTACCAGCACCAACAGTACTTTTAAAAACATCTCTTGAATTGTTAGTGGCACTAACATCTGATTGGCCAGTATATGTAAAAGCCTTTGCTGTTCCGTCTAAACCATCTAAACTTGTATTAAAACGTCTGTGAGGAACTGTAAAACTTATTATTTGATTACCAGTAATACTGTCTACTATCTGTTTTGCATTATCTGTGTTTTCAAATATCAATACTTTGTTTTCAGTAGAGTTAATTTCTCCGCCACCAATAAACACCTGTCTGCTATCAGTTGATAAACCAATTTCACCAGAGCGAAGTGGTTGAGGCAAGTCTTGTTTTAACCCTCTACGATTTTGTATTCTTGATACTACTACTGTGTTATTACTTGTTGCCATACTAAATAAGTCTCCTATTACCTAGTATTTATCATTTTGCGAAAACTTTATGAAACCTTTGCGTAATAATCTGCTAGTCGATCTGACCATTTATTACAATATTCCTCAAATTCATCACCTTCAATGGTATATTCAGCAAATTTGCCTTCTCTGTCTACCATAAGTATTACTACTTTGCTGATTTCTGTACCCATCATTTCATTATGTGCTAATGCGTATGCACAACCCTGCATAAAGTAATCTTCAATCCATTTACGAGGTTTAATCTTTTTAGCAGTTTTAAAATCAATGATAGCATCTTGTCCTTCGTATACTCCAATAGCATCTGAAGTACCTGCATATAAACCTGCCGCAATTAATCCTACTTCAACACCCCAAAGTTCATCTACCTTTGTGAGTCCTTTGTCTATCATTTCTTCCAGCATGTTTTTAGCCATAATGCTGATGTGATTATTACCTTTTATTTCGTAATCTTCTTTTAATACATACTTTTCTATAGCATTGTGTACTTTAGTGCCTAATCCTGCCGCCTCTGAGCTTATACGATTTGCTTCTGCGTCACCTACACGTTTACGCCAGTTAAGTAAACCAGTTTTATCACCTGTTTCACTTAATACTGTTGTTACACTTGGTACTGGAATACTGTCGTCTCCAACGTATTGTCTTTTACCATTTGATTGAGTTTCTCTTCGCAGAGTGGGGTATTCGAATTTGTTTATTAGCATTAATTGTTTTTAGTTGTTCGTTATAATTCTATTTACCAGGATATGTTCCAAGTAATAGTATTATTTGAACTAGAATTAGTTAAAATGGAAATACCATACCCTAAATCGGTAAAGTATTTTTTAACATAATTAATTTGATCTAATTTTGTGGGATCTGTTGTAGTTCCGTTCCAAACATAGTAATAGACATTACTGTTTGTCATTGTTGATGATGATATAATATTTGCATATAAAACACCATTATCTATATTTGCAAAAACTTCTGATTCAATAGTTTTTATTTCACCATGTATTACTACATTGTTTCTAGTATTAGCTCGTGCCTGAGTGGCATTTACAAAAATATTAGCCATTATAACTCCGCTTTAATATCTGCTAGGGCTTGATCGCCTGCCATATTTCCTACATCTACTGAAGGCTCATCTACATCTGTGTCTATATCAGCACCCAACTCATCTTTAGGTACAATAACATCATCGTCAATACTGTTAGCAAATCCACTAGTTTGGACTACTAATTTTAATTGGTCCATGGATAAATCAGGATAACCATTTGCGTCTAAAATCTTTAGGAGTTTTTTCGTTGATATTTTTTTAATATCACGGTTCATAGCAACTGTTATAATATCTTGTACTTTTGCTAGTAATCCTGTATTAAACGACTGGTCTTTTTCCGTTACTGATATAACCTCATTAATGAGCATTATTAACCCTCTACAGGTGCTCTACCTAGTGGCTCTTCTTCTGGTCCTGCCGCCGCTGGTTCGTTAATGTCCATTTCTGGTTCTGGCATATCCATATCATCAATTGGGCTGTCTGCTCCAATAGGATCTTCTATATTACCCATCTCATTACCACCTAATGACATTTCCTGTCCAGTAATACCACCTACTAATTGGTTAACACCATCTTTTGCTTGTTTAGTATTATCTAATGCGGCACTTAAAACTGTTTCTGCTTCTTCTTTAAATTGAGCGGCCTTGTCAGCACCAAACTCATGTATCATTTGATCTGCAATAGCAGGAATGTCTTCGTTTACCATTCTGCCTAGTCTTTCAACGTGGTCCTGAATGTCGTCTGCTAATGCTCTTACAGCCATAACAACTTCGGCTTCTTCTACTGAAGTGCCTTCAAGTTCTTCATTTAATAGTTCGTCTATAATACTGTCAAACATACTTTCGTTTTTCTTTTCTGTTTTGTCAAGCATATCTTTAACTTCGTCTGCTGACATGTTTATCTTTTTACCAATCTCTTCGTCGCTCATGCCTTTGTCTCTGAGACTATGGCCAAATTTTGTTGCTTCGTTAGTTTTATGTTGAGCAACTTTGGCTCCAAAGAATTTAATACCATTTGATAAAGCATCTTCTTCTAAACCGTTAAGGAAGCCAACAACTGAGTCTCTGCTCTTGCCTGATACTTCAGCAAACATGCCTAATTTTTCTTCTATAGCATCTATGCTTGAAGGGTCTGTAAGTTCAAGACCTACTTCTTTTGCCAGTTCACTTAGTAGGTATTCGTTTAAATCTGTACTAGGACCTTCTGTTGCAATCTCTTCTAATGATTCACAATTACTATCTTGCATATATTGTTTTGCCGCCATCATTACAATAGGAAGTGCCCATTCTTCGCTGTGAGCTGTTGGACCTTTTTTAAAGTTAACCATACAGTTTGTTACTGCTTCTGATTCTGTACATCCGCCATCCATCAAACTTTGTACTTCTGCACATAGTTTTTCTTTCATTTGCACATTTGCTGGTGACTCTGCATACATTCCTTCTGCAATCATAGTCTGCATAACATCTTTTATTCCAAGATATTTTGCATATTCAGGCTCTAACTGAAATTGCTTCTTTGTATCTTTTAATTTAATGATAGCCATTTCTGACATCTCTAAAATAGTTTGAAGTTTTTCCTTTTTAGGGAATGATGACTTGATTGACATGCCAAACTCTTCACTTAAGAGTTTATTGATCTTTTTGATCTTTGCTTGTCCTTGTTGATTTAAATCTCTAATAAACATAGTTTCTTCCTAAAGTATATTCTATATACTCCTTATTTATCATTTATAGATGATTTTTTGTCTAAAAATATGAGAGTTGCAGTTTTGCTTCCTTGATCATATGTAAACTATCCTGCATTCTGACACCTGCAGTAAACACCTTTACTTTGTCTTCACTAGTTTTAATAGTATGCTTGTAAAATTGTAAGTCCATGTAGTGTTTAAAGTACTTGTCTACATGAGTTTGCATGTGCTTTCCGTTAATTTGTTCTTTTTCTAAATTAAAGTTTTTACAGGCCTGCTCAGCCATTTTTAAAAAGGGTACGTTTTCTACAACTACAGATCTATCTATGTAGTTTACAATATTATAACCTGGGTCTGTTTTCTTAATAACATATACGTTGCGTTTAGCAACTTTTTTGGCTAAACCATCTAACTTGTTAGCAAGATGTGTTTTATTATATTTTTTCCTTTTGTGGGTATATTTTGTAGCCAACTTGTTCACCTTTTTGTATTTTTTGCAGTACGTCTTTTTTATAAAGTTCTTCTGCAATATATTGCTCTCTTTCGTTTAAACTATTTACACTTACAAAGCCTGTAAGGTCAACTTTATTGAAAATTCTTGCTTCAGTACTACTGATAAGATTTAAATACTTGTTTTTGTCTTTAACTGCTCTCATATTAACCGGCGTGCATTGCCGCCATATGTTTTTTATATTTTTTGGTGCCTTTCTTATGTGGAGATTTTCCTTCAACATACTTGTCCAAGTATTTGTTTTGTTGATTGGGCAATAACTGTTTGAAATCTTCTTCTGTTTTGCCTGGATTCTTACGTAGGTATTCTTGCTTTCCTAATTCATATGGTGAGTTGGGTCTCTGCAAATATGGAACTTGATCTTCTGTTGCTTTTTTCTTTTTGCTATATACACTAGGATTAGGTCTTTTTTGCATTTTACCCATAGGTTGAGCAACTGTGGCCATGCCACCTGCTGTTGTTGTTTCGTTTATTATATCTCTTATAAGCATACAACTATTTATCTATCCAATTAATATTTCTAATTTAGAAATAATATCGCAGGCAATGTTATTATGTGTTTGCGGGCCATAATGTCCTATGTCTCTAGCCCAATCGTGTTGAGAACTAATTGTTTCAATTTTATTATGTATTACTAACGGCAAATTATTTTTTAAACAGAAGTATTTTATACTATTAAGTGCTAATAACTCTCCAGCCCAAATATTTGTATCTTCGTCTACTTTATCAGAAACAGAATAGTTTATCCTTCCCAAAGGAGGTGTAAAGACTACTACTGCATCTATGAGACTGATATCTAAATCATCTTGTAAAAATAACATTGTATACAATGCAGAAACATCTAGGCCTTTGCCTGGCAATCCATAATTAAAACACTCTTTACCAAAATGTGATGATACCCTGTGTGCAAACGTTTGTTCCTCATGTAATCCTACTCCAAAAGTATGACTACAGCCTAAAAATAATATACCCTTATCTGTAATGGTATCTGTATTTTTACATCTAAAGCCATTTACATTTAAATTATATTCTATTTGTACAGGTTCGCCTTGCTTATTACTCCATCCTAATTTATATAATAGAGACTTTGATGTTGGGTCTGATAAATGTTTATTAAATAGTTCTTGAGTATCATTGGGGTACCACTTTGTCGTTACATGATAATCTTTATTTTCACTATATGTGCCTTCATTATTTTCCAAAGGCATATAATTTGCAAAGTCTTCAATAAGAATTTTTTTAAATGAGTTTAAGTCTACAGTCATGCAGATATTTAGTTACTTTTTCTTTTTACCAGCCTTCATGTTGGCTAACCAATGAGCCATTCTTTGCTTTTCGCCTGTGCTGTTCTTTGCTGTTTTACGCAAACTGCTTACACTTGCTTTGGTGTTTACACCGCTACGTTTTGCTAGGCCCTTGCGACCCGGCTTTTTACCGTCTTTAAAGTTTTCAGTTGCCATTAATCTGTCACCAACATCAGTGACTGTTAGATTAGTGTATTGTGTTAAGTTATCCCAAATCTTTCTACCGCTAGGTGTTTGATGTCCATCGCTGTATAGTTTTCCGTATTTCTTTACTAAGTAAGTATATACATCTGTGGACTTTACTGTGCCGTTTGATCTAACATTACCTACAGCAACACCGTCCTTGTATTTGTCAAATGCTATATAGAAAACTGGTTGATCTTTAGCATCTACTAAAAACATCAGCGAAAGGTTACCTTTTGAGAATGTTACTATATCGTAAGATCCCAGCCTGCCTGCTTTAACTGGCATGCCAAATTTTGGTGCATGTTCCCGATAAAAGTAATCAATGCTATCTTGTTTGCCTTTGGAATCCAATTTCATATCAGCAAAGTCTTTGGGACCTTCGTCTATTTGTACATAAGTACCCTCTGGTAATAATTTGAACAGTTTAGTACCACCTAAAACTTTAGCGGCTTTAAATTGGCTCATATTGTCAAACCCATCTGGCTGATCTTGATACATATCTCCTGCTTTGGCTAAAGGTATATCTTTTTTGCTTTTCTGGTCATAAGCAACGACTCTTTTGGGATATCGGGCTGTTATACTGCTCCACATTGTTTTAGCACTAGGCGTTTGTGAAAAATCGGAATATATAGGGACACCTTTCCAGGCACTAAAAGCCAAATAAAATTTAATTGCTTTACCTTGTCCACGTATCTCTGGATCCATTCCAACACCAGCAACTCTATAACCGTCTTCAAATGGTTTGAGTTTTAAAAACCCTAGTACATTTTTTTCTTTGTTAGGTCCAGTTTGATTTGCTTTAGGATTGTGTAGCATTGTTTTTATAAACTTTTGCCATATGCTTTTTTGTCTTGGTGTTTCCCTGCTAGACACACTCATACTATTTGCATAAAACAAATACAAATCTCCATTAGGCATCTGTACTACTTCTGTTTCAGATTGTATATTTGGAATCTTGCCTAAACTTTTACCTGGTCGGTAATCCATTTCAGGATCATAATTATATTTGGGTGGCTTTCTATTTGTAGCATTGTTGTATGCATCGTTGGCATCTGGGTCGTATGAGCCTGCTGGTCTAATTATAGGTGCTTCGTACACACTCTTTTTAGGTAGACGTTTTAAGTCCTTTTCACGTTGCTTTAAGTCTGCTTCTATGCCTTTCATTAATGCACTTATGTCTTGTGACGCTTCGATAGTTTCCATTAAACTATCTACTTTAGACTTCATTTTTTCTTCGTATGTTGGTTCCTTTTCTGCTGTTTCACTAAAGTATTCAATAAGCTCTTCTATAGTTGCATCTACTTTAATTACTCTTACTTTTTTTAATTCTAAACCACATGCGACATCATACCTGTGATGTCCATTTACAATATAATTATTTTTATCTATGACTATAGGTCTTATACTGCCATCTGCAAAGCCACTTTTTGCTTTATCATGATAGCCTTTTACTCGTTGACTTTGTACTGGCTTTAATTTGTTTAGACTAATTTTACCTTTTCTAAATTTAAAAGGAGAGTTTTGTAAATTACCTTTTCTGATCTGAGGCATAGTATTTCTATCGAAATTCTTCTCTTGCTCAGGTCTATCTTGTAATTCAAACAGTTTCATTTTTAATAAACGCCTTTACCGAAATCAAAACCTTTAGTTTTTTTCTTTTTCTTTTTCTTCTTTTTACCTGGTACCATACTGCCTAAAAATGCATATCCTCTTGCAGGACTAGGCGTGGAATCAGCGGAACCAGTGTCACCACTGCCTGCAGACCCGCCGCCTCCACTTGAATTTCCATGAGCGCCGCCACCTGAGCTATTGCCAGGTCCAGCACCGCCACCAACACCAGCACCTGCACCTGAGCCTGCACCGCCACCTGCTCCAGCACCACCGCCACCGCCGCCGGCACCACCGCCACCGCCTCCGCCTCCACCGCCACCGGCTTCAGCATTTAATGGTATTCTGTACATGATGTCTATAAATTCTTCTACTGCTTCTTTTTCTTCCCCTGTACCTCTATCAGTCAAAAATTCCGTATATATTTCTTCTTTTTTATACTTAAATACTTTTTCCATATGGGTAAAAAGAGACAGCAACCCGCCTTGGTTATATGCGTTTACGGCTTTTTCCTCGTTGCTCCAATCCTTTTCTGGTCTATATAAAGGTATTATAACTTTGGGCGGTGTACTAGGTATAGTTTGAGGTATACCTGGTAATGTGGGTTGATTTATTTCTCTTAATTTCAAGATCTAACTCCTATTTGTGGGTAAGGATATATATTATTTGTACTGATAAAGTAAATTGTATTTACATTTAGGCTTAAATCCTGTACCTCTTCCTCTGTTCTTACATAATGCATAGTCTTTGTTTTCTTATCCATAAATAAGATACCTTCAAGGTCCCCTTCACTTCTTTTAATATTTAGATAGTTCATAATATTATATTTACCATATACTTGTCTAAATTCTGCATCGTTTCCTGCATCCATCAATTTTACTAGATAATTTATTTGTTTTGTATTTAGGCCTGTATTAGTTGCCTGTAATATACCTGCTGTACTGCGTAATGCTTTTTTCTTTCTTGCTGGATCACTTGTTAGTTTAGGATTCTGTAATAGGCTAATATGCATCGCACTATTTAATCCTGTTGCTGGCATATTAGCAACCTCTTCTATATCAGCAAAGTCTAATTTAAATCCTTCCACTTTGCCTGACCAAGTTGCATCTGGTTGTACATGATAGTCCTTAAATCTGGCATCTTTGGCTGTTTTAGTTTTTAATTCTACATGGCTTCCATTAATAAGTAAGTCTCCTTTACCTTTACCTGAGCCAATACCTGTAATTTTAGAACTCAGTGTAGCAAGTAAAAACTCACCAGCACCTATACCCTGACCTATAACGTTGGATAGATCATCAATAAATTCAGTAACATACCCTTCCGTTCCATATCCTCTAAATACATCTGGGAAACTATATTTGCCACCTGATAAAATTTTATCAGTATCTACAAGTTCATCTTTCTTCCATTTAGCCAGTAATTGAGCACGTTCTAAATTTGTCATTTCTAAACTGGCAATCATTTTAGCAATCTTTAATTGATTCCTTTTGACTTCAGTATCATCTATGTCGTCCAAATTAGTCATGATACTTTTCAATCTACCACCTACGCCCATATCATCTAACAAACCATCTATATATTGAACAATTCTATCTGTTTGTGGATCGTCGTCAGGTAAGTTTTGTATCTTATCAACTACATCATCTTTACTCTCTACTAAATTTACTTGCTTTCTTATACTAGGGTCTAACTGTGATTTTATATAATTTCTTAAAACATTCCTTAAATCTGCTTTATCTCCGCCTTGTCCTCTTATTGCTCTAAAATCTGATAACATTTGTGGTACTGGTAAAGCCCAGTATGCCTCCATTTGTTTTCCAAGGTCTCCTGCAGGCATTGGCTCTGCAAGTAGTTTGTTAAGTAAATATGGTATGCTGTTGTCTGGTAATGCATCTACATTAACTTTTTCTAGTATAGTAGACTTATCTAATATAAGCAACTGCTCTTCTAACGTTAATTTATCAAACTTTTTAAATACACTTTCATTATTTAAATTACTTCTACGTGAGGCCGCTAGTGCATCTTGGAAACTATTAAATGGCCCATCACCATATACAAAAGCCTTCTTGAATGTAGTTAAAACTGTTTGTTTAAAATCATAAGGATTGTCGTCATTAATTAAGAATGCTACCAAGTTGTTTACTTCGTCACGTGCTAAATAATTTTGCATACCATTCTGCATCATCACATCAAACATACCAAACTCACTTCTTGCTTTATCATATGAATTTTGATATGGTCTATCATCTTGACCTTTTGGCAAATTATTATTGTCTATATCTAATTTTACATCACCATCTAAAACTTTTTTCAATACTACCTCTAATGCTACTTTAAAACTACCGTATCGGTCTTGCTTCATTACTTTTGCAACGATGTCTTTCATCTTTTCTGGATATAAACTCCAATCAAATGCATCGAATTGCTTTTGGTGTGCTCCGTCGCCATTCATTGACCACATTGTTGCACTACTTCTGTTTAATGGCTCACCACTTTCTGGATTAGTTGTTATATCATCTGCTACAAGGTCGGATTGTCCTTTTACACCTTTTCTGCTATCGCCTTTATGTGTAATTTCTATACCTATGTTTTTTAACATTCTGTAATGGTCACCGTCTAAATGTATAAACCTATCCTCGTCTTGTAAATCTTCAAATGTTACACTATAAAGACGCTCAAATGCCTGTTTTATTTTCTGATACCCTGATTTCCTCCAGGTGTGATAATAATTTTTTGCTTGTTCAAAAGTTTTTATTAATTCAAGTCCTGATGTAGCATCTTCGACATCACTCCAATGACTAGAAGGTATTGAATAAACTTTGCGTCCTTTATTTAACTCATCATTAAAATGTTCTAAATGATTTTCTAAATATGCCGCTCTGTCGTCGTAATTTTCGTCACTTATAGTTTCAAAAAATTCTTTATCCATATAAGCCCAACTATGCGATGGAATATTATATGTTGCTTTAGATTTGCCTCTAATATTCTTTTCAAAATCTTTATTACGTTTGTCTAATTGATTTTTATTTTTAATTTCTGTTTTTAAGTCTAAGAAACCTTCCTTTTGGAATATCTTATCAAATGCTGATAAAAATTGTTTTATTGCGGCAAATCTTTCTTTTAGTAATGCTTTTATTTCTGATTTTTCAAAATAGCGAGGTTGTCCATTTTTTGCAGTATAATGATCACTTAGATTTATAGAACTAATTACTAAGTCATCATATGATTTAGGAAAGTTATATGTATCATCTTCAGGGTCTGACATTTTAGTTAGTTTATCTAAATCATTGTTCCATCGGCTTAATCTATCATTAGGTCCAGCACCTCGATATGCCAGTCCTAAAAATTCTGCACCATCTTGATCATTGTCTTTTAAACCTAGTTCTGTTTCAAAATTTATTGGTTTTAATGCTGTTAAAAATTTATTACCTATAGATGATAGTTGCTTTACAATGTTTTGGTATTTGTCTTTGTCGTCTGTTTTTAAATCCTGCAAATGATCCATTCGGTCTCGCATTCGCTGTGTCATTCTCATCTGTGCAACACTTTCATAACTGTCATCGCTTTTAATATTCACATGGTGTTGCGGACTTGTAGGATGTTTATAACCTTTATATGGCTCTAAAAATTTAATTAGTTCCTGTACTGCATCTGGAGATGTAATTTTACCAGCAGTCATAACACCCTGAGAACCATAACTTCCATGTTTCATATATCTAGCAAATTCGTTTTCTTGTCTTACATTTTTTTGTATTGTTTCAATTGCATCTTCTATGTCTACTTTGTTCATTGTAGGCGAAACTTTACTTAATATTTCTGTATATTGGCCTTGCATACGATTATCTTTAGAGTCATCAGACATAAAGAATTGCCACGATTTTTTAAGTATTTCATCAACATTTGCTGGTGTTAAATATTCTTGCCCTTGTATAATACTTTGTTTAAATAATAGGGTTATGCCTTTCGTTAACCTAACAATATTTTCTTTATCACTTCCATTAAAGTTGAAATCATTCATACTTCCTATTGCAAGTCGTTCTAATTCTTTAGTATTTAATTTTAATTCTTTTGTATACTTTCTGAATTCTGATACTGCTTTTGCATTTGGTGTGCTTCTTGATTTACCATCAGCAAGATCTCTTGCTAGAATTGTTATTGCTGAAGAAAATCTTTCCTGTGCTTTTTTTAATTCACTTTGTGCTCTTTTGCTTGGTGCAATAGAATCTGGCTGTATGAAACCAGTTACTGCTTCATCTTCTTCGGCTTCGCCCATCCAACTAGGATCTTTGCCAGTGCCTTTTTTATAATCTTTAATGCTTTGTTTCCATTCTTTGTCAGCATTTGGTTTTGACAGTTCGTTATGTGATTGTAAATAATCAACACTAGTACCTAATAATCTTATAACTTCAAAGTAATCTTTTTTACCTACAATTTCCTTTGCTTGGTCAATCACAGGATGATCAACTGTACCTTCATAATCTTTTAGTTTTTTAGGATCTACCTCCTGGGACTTACGCAACAATCTACTAACTGCTTTTACATAATCTTTTCTGTAAGCATCTTTATCATAACCTGCTTTCATCACAGTAGCATATCTCACAACTGCTTTTACAACCTTTTCATACATTGTTTGATAATCTGAGCCACCGGCTATTCTAAACTCTATAAGTTCATTATTTGAGTCTCTGTCCTTGACATCCTTAAAGTGGATAGTATTAAATTTACCTGTATCTATTCCTTTTGATAACATTCCCTCAAATTGCTCGAAACTCTTTGCGTCACCACGTTTCATACCTTCGGCATATTTTAATATATTATTATATTGGCTTTTTGTATAACTGTTTCTAAGTCTACCAAATTCTGCTAGTAAGTACGGGTCACCTAACAGTAATGCCATTTTTAATTTGTTAAGTTCTTGGCCTTCCCTTCTACCGTTCTCATCCACAGGAGCATCTGGTTCTCCTTGCCAACTCATTGTAACGTGAAGTCCTGTAGAATTGTTTGTACCAAAGTTACGTTCGCTCCAGTCAAACAAACTTTTCATTTCTTGTAGCATTTTTCTGGGACTATCAAATACCGGTGATATAAGTTCTGCACCAGTACCTTCATCAGGTTCGATACTGCTATCTCTCTCAACTGCCCAACCTGTAGTAGTATTAGTCTCTCCGTAATCTCCTGATTCCGGAAAGTCTTGGAATTCACTGTTATCTCTAATCCATATCATTAATTCATCTGCCACACCTTCAACATCGCCACCTCCACTAGAATAATCATAACCATAATCATCAAGGAAACTACTCATGTAACTGTAGTTGTCATAGACCCAATCGTCCATGCTGAAATCACCTTCTGCTAGTTCTTTGGCTTCGTCACTTAGATCATTTTCTTCAGCAACTTCATTTCTTAACCATTCTATATATTCTTCTTCATATTCTTCTTCAACAAATTCTCTTACCCAATTTATATACTCCCAACCATCTTCTTCACGGTTTTCGTATTCTTTAGGATCTTCCTCTTCAAAATTGTCTTTGTATCTTTCTACTGCTTCTGAACTTGGACCACCACCACTATCAATAAAATCGTTTAGGTATTCTTCATCTTCTCTGACCTCATTTACTTTGTCAGTTATTAGATCATCAAGGTATTCGTCTTGTCCTTTTTCATATAACCAATCCTGATAGGCTTCGTATGCAGATTCTGGTAAATCACCAAATTGATATTCAATATCACCGATTGACATATCATCAACTTGTGAACTACCTTCGCCATCTACACTAAAGAAAAAAGTTTCTGCTTCAAATCCACATTTTACAGGTGCATCAAAGGCCTGAGTTGCTATAGATCTGTGATTAAAGTTTATTTCAAATAAGTTTGGATTTGCTTCTTTTAGACGTTTTCTAGATAATTTTTTAATCTTGCCTTTAAGATCTTTTATCTTTAATTTTTTACCTTTTCTTTTGGCAATGTTAGAAAGTTTTCCGGCAAATAAGTCTTGTCCTGAAGAAAACCCTTTCTTTATTTTGTCCATATATGATGATGATGCATCAAGTTCTGGTTCTGGAACATCTATTAATTGATTTCCTTTTACCTGTTGTACTGCATCTACATCTTGATCTTTTGGTATCTCTTCTAGAGAACCATCTGCGTTTTTAGTAATAAGTGCTTCTGGTCTATTACCATCACCTACTATGGAAATTGCCTTTGCGGCTGTTCCAGTTTTTTTATTAACTACTACTGACCCAACACTTACGTCTTTTGCTTTCATTTGAGTTATAGTATGTTTGGAATCTGGTGCGTTGCCGCCTTGTGAAGTCGTTTTTTCTTTAGATGCGTCTGAGCCTGCTACCGATTTATTTGCTTTAGCATTACCGCCATGTCCGCCACCGCCTACAGTACTTCCTCCACCAGAGGCTCCGTATTCTTTTAATAAATGTTCTAAAGTTTTTACTTCACTAAACTTCATTACCTTCTCTTATTAAGTGCCGCCACTCTCTTACTTTGGATATTATGTCTTTTTGTTCTTCTGGATTTTCTAGCCATTCTAGAACCTAATCTTGCTTTCGTTTTTTTCATTGTTAGGCGTTTTTTAAAATCTATGGGTGCATTACACTGACTTGCTGTACTCACAACTCTGCCTTTGCGTCTACCACTTGTACATCTGATAGCACGTTTAATTGAATTACCCATTTTACGCCAAACCATTCTGGCTTCTATAATAGGTCCATCTGTAAATTCTGCTAGTCTCATAGTATTTTCATTAACAAACCAACTACAGTTGTAATTAATGTTGTAAATGTTAATCCAACAATAGCAATAATCCAACTTTCTAATTTGTTTAATCTTTCTTTTGTAATTTCTTTAAATTCTCTTAGCTCTGACGATATTGATTCTATACGAAGCATGTCTGCTATAATATGTGCTTCAATATTACCGCTTTCAACATAAGGTTTAGGCGTTAGTGCTGGTTCGTTTTTCTTAGGCATGTTTTACTCTATAATAAGTCTTGTTTACTAAATTCCATATTTACTGAACTTTTTGTGTTTATTGTTCCACCATTCAGTACTATTCCATCTAATTCATCTTTTAACGTGTCTAATGTGTGTACCCCTTCTCTCTCAAAAGCAAATTTAAAAATCCAACCTGCTCCTGTAATACTTGGTGCACCATAGTTTTCAATTAATTGGGCACCTGTACCATCTAATGGTACTGGATTATTCATTACAACTGGTTGTGCTCTTAGCCCTATAACCTGTACTACACTTTCAAAATCTTTTTGCGTTGCATCACTGTAATCACCTGTCCTTGTGATATCTAATGATGTGAACAAAGTATAATATTCTATATTACTTGATAGTACTTCACTACTACCCATTGCTCCGCTTCTTTGTCCTGTAACCATATCATCTCCAATATTGTGTATCTGTGTCGACTATTTATCGTCTTTGCAAAATTATTATCCAGAAATTGTACTCATAAAAAAAGGCAGTATAAACTGCCTTCTTTTGTAAAAACTAAGTCTTAACTA
>OBMK010001825.1_pt1 | contig 17229 bp, 20 predicted proteins | sample 1539081 | NCBI WGS metagenome assembly OBMK01 (sample SAMEA3355528, study PRJEB22509) | marine metagenome | biome: marine; feature: river plume; material: water | place: USA | collected 2010-08-07 | depth 0.5 m | reverse complement strand
CTCCCTTAAAGTTTCCCGAAGTCTGCCATGGGTGGCGTTCCAGAATATCGGTAATTCGGGCTCTTTCCAGCCGTTAGCTGCGCAACGTATAAAGTCCAGTATTTGGAAAAGATGACATTCCCATAACCCTCGTTTTTGGCACAGGCGCAAACTACCTTGAATGCCGCAGTCAAGAACCACGTTCCAAACCTTTGTGGTTGATAGAGGTTTTTGGCTCATTTTTGGTGGTGGCTCTTTGTCTAGGCAACCGTATTGTTTCGTCTGTGTTCGCAGCAGAGGCTAAAGCAAAAAGCCCCCGCACATGCAGGGGCTTTTTTCAGTCTATCGCGCTGGGCGTTACTTTGGCATTGGCCCGATCAGCATGACCATTTGGCGGCCTTCCATTTTCGGGAAGTTTTCGATCTTGCCAGCTTCTTTGGTGTCTTCGGCAACACGCTCTAGCAATTGGCGACCCAGTTCTTGGTGTGCCATTTCGCGGCCACGGAAGCGCAGGGTGATTTTAACCTTGTCGCCACCTTCCAGAAACTTGAACACGCTGCGCATCTTGACTTCGTAGTCATTGCTATCGGTGTTCGGGCGGAACTTAATCTCTTTGATCTCGATGATCTTTTGCTTCTTACGCGCCTCAGCTTCTTTCTTCTGAGTTTCGTATTTGAATTTGCCATAGTCCATGATTTTGCAGACAGGCGGGTTCGCGTTTGGCGAAATCTCGACAAGGTCGAGCCCTGCTTCTTCTGCCATTTCCATGGCGCGCTCTGGTGATACAACACCTGCGTTTTCGCCGTCCGCACCGATCAAGCGGATATCGGACCCGCGAATTCGTTCGTTGATACGGGGGCCAGTGTCACGCTGTGGTGGTGCGTTATGAGGTCTGCGTCCTATGATCTTTATCCTTTAGTCGTTGATAGAAGTATGCAACCCGTAACCTAGACTTCGCAGGCGCGGCATTCAACCCGCAAAAAAGTGCCGAAAGGGGTGAAATTCCCCTCAAAAGTGGACTTCCCCTTCATGTTACAATCTGACATAGGGGCCTTAAGGCTCACTGGGGGCCAATGTATGACTAAATTGGAAGGATTTCACCAATGAGAGCAATTCTTATTCTTATCGTCGCGGCGATTCTCGGCTTTTTCGGCTATCAGTATGCTGCAAATGGCAAAGGTCCAGGCGATGCGATTTCTGCCTTGACTGGCGACGCTAATGAAATGGCTGACGGCGCTGCAACGGCTGCATCGGATGCGGCTGACACGGCTGCTGAAGCTGCAACAGACATGGCAGACGAAGCGACTGCTGCTGCGGAAGAAGCTGCTGCTGCAGCCGTTGCTGAAGTTGAAGCTGCTGCTGCGACTGCCGCTGCCGAAGCTGCCGCTGCTGAAGCTGCCGCTGCCGAAGTTGCTGCTGCCGAAGCTGCTGCTGCCGATGCTGCCGCTGCCGAAGCTGCCGCTGCTGCACCTGAAGGTATGGCTGCATTGCTGACACCTGAAGGCTTTGACGCTGATAAAGTTGCTGAGATGATCAACGGCTCTGAGCTGTCTGCGGTTCAGAAAACTGTTCTGACTGGCGCTGTTTCGGCTGTCAAAGAGAACCCAGCATTGCTTGAGGCAACTCTTGCACGCATCAAAGAAGCAATGGGCATGTAAGCCTGAGGCTACTTACCAATCGCAAAAGGGCCGCGTCATTGCTGACGCGGCCCTTTTTGTTTGTCGTGTTGGTGGATTAACCGACGAAGGCCTTCTCGATCACGAACTGACCTGGCTCGGAGTTTGCACCCTCATGCAGGCCCGCTTTTTCCATCAGTGCCTTAATATCAAGGTTGAATGCGAGGCTACCGCAGACCATGGCGCGGTCTGTTTCAGGGTTGAGCGCAGGCACGCCCAGATCGCTGAACAGCTCGCCATTTTCGATCCGGGTCGTGATGCGCCCCATCTTGGGCGATTGCTCGCGGGTCGTGGTCGGGTAGTAGCGGATCTTGGCGAGGTTTTCTTCCCCAAGCAGCTCGATCATCATCTCGTCGGCCATGAGGTTTTTGATCAGATCGCGCCCGTAGGTGAGATCGGCCACGTCGCGGCAGGTATGGGTCACGATGACCTCATCGTAGTTCTCATAGGTCTCTGGTTCGCGCAAAAGCGAGGCGAAGGGGGCAAAGCCTGTGCCTGTCGCAAAGAAGTAAAGCCGCTTGCCCGGAAGCAGGGCGTCATGCACCAGCGTGCCGACAGGCTTTGGCTTGAGAATAATCTCGTCGCCGACCTTCAGGTGTTGCAGTTTCGAGGTCAGCGGGCCGTCTTGGACCTTGATTGAGTAGAACTCCAACTCATCATCCCACGCAGGCGAGGCGATGGAATAGGCGCGCAGCAAGGGCCGCTGTTTACCCGTCTTTGGATCAGGGTCGCCCATCAGGCCGATCATCACGAATTCACCCGAGCGGAACCGCATCGTCGCAGGCCGCGTCACCCGAAAGCTGAAAAGCGTGTCGGTGTAATGGGTCACGGCGGTCACGATCTGCGCGTCGGGCAGGGCGGGTACTTTGGCGGCTGTCTCAATGTTCACTGGTTTTTGCTCTGTCATATGTCAATCGGCGACCCGTTTAGCGGGCCGCCCTCCGTTTAGTCTTTGATGTGGATCAGGGAAAGGCCTAGCCGCGAAGTCGCGCCTGATAGTTGTGCGATTGCCAGTTTGCGCGAGCAAGCCATTGGGCCTCGGGCTGGCGGGCGGCGAGATCGTCATCGATTTCGACCTCGTCAAAGCCGGACCTGCGGGCCATAGCGTATTGATCGGCAAGGATGTGACCCTTGGCGCGCAGGCGGCCTTGGAAACCAACGCCGCGCAAGAGGGACGCGAGGGTGAACCCGCGTCCGTCAGCAGACGTGGGAAAGTCGATGCGGATCATTTTGGCGTTGGCGAATTGCGCGAGCGCGTCAGGGGCCGTGTCGGAGGGCAGATCAACAGCGCTTTTGCAGTCATTGGCGGGCCTGCTGTCTGCGTTGCGAAACCCATGCGCCCAATCGTCAGCGGCAAATCCTGTGTCGGTGATAATCACGCTCATGCGGCGACTCCTTCGCGGGCAGGTTTGCCGTTTTCAAAATGAATGCCGCATTCGGTTTTCTCTTGTCCTTTCCAGCGGCCAGAGCGCGGGTCTTCGTGCTCGCCCACGCGTGTGGTGCAGGGCATGCAGCCGATGGAGGGGAACCCTTTTGCGACAAGCGGGTGGCGCGGCAATTTGTGCTTGGTGATGTAGGCAGCGATATCGTTTCGGGTCCAAGTGGCCAGCGGGTTGATCTTGATCTTGCGGTCGTCTTTTTCAAAGTGCGGGATGTCGGCGCGTGTGCCCGATTGGAACCGCTTACGGCCAGTGATCCAGCCGCCGAAATCCGCCAGCGCGTCTTCCAAAGGTTTGACTTTGCGCAGGTGGCAGCAGGCGTCTGTGTCCGCCTGATGCAACAGACCATCGACGTCGTTTTTGAGGATCGCGTCGCGCTTTGGCGTGATGACGCGGATGTCAGTGAGGCCAAGCTTTTGCGCTACATCCTTTTGATATTGCGAGGTTTCATCAAAGAGCATTTCGGTGTCGATGAAGATCACAGGGGCGTCTTTGTTGATCTGCGCGACCATATGCAAGAGCACGACACTTTCCGCGCCAAAGCTGGAAACAACGGCTGTGGGGCCGATGTGCAGGTCATCGAGCGCGTGGCGCAGGATGGTTTGTGCGTCGGATTTGCGGTGCAATAGGTTGCGGCGTTCTGCGAGTTCTTTAAGCGGCATTTTGAGCGGCCTTTTCTGGGTAGAGAATGTCTTTGAAAGGTGCCTCACCGAGGCGACGGTAAGCTTGCAGGAAGGTTTCTTCTTTAGACATTCGCAAGGAGAGGTAGCCCAAGACCAAGCGTTCGATGGCAGGCACGATTTCGTCCGCGCCAAAGCCGGGGCCAGCGCGTGTCCCGATTGTTGTGGATTCCGTGCCGTCGCCACCAAGGGTGATTTGGTAGTTCTCGACGCCAGCGCGGTCGAGGCCGAGTATACCGATGTGGCCCACATGGTGGTGACCGCAAGCGTTGATGCAGCCCGAGATTTTGATCTTGAGCGGGCCTACTTCGTGCTCCAGTTTCAACTCGTCAAAGCGTGTCGCGATTTCTTTGGCGACAGGGATGGAGCGCGCGGTGGCCAGCGCGCAATAATCCATGCCCGGGCAGGCGATGATGTCGCTGATCAGGCCGATGTTTGCAGTCGCGAGGTCCACGTCGCGCAGGGCTGTGTAGATGGCTAGCAGGTCGGACTTGTGGACATGCGGCAGGATCACGTTTTGCTCGTGGCTGATGCGTAACTCATCGTGGCCGTATTTCGTGGCAAGGTCCGCCATGACGCGCATTTGCGCAGATGTCGCGTCGCCCGGTGTCGCACCATGTTGCTTGATCGAGATCGACACGATTGCATAGCCGTCGGCGCGGTGCTCGGACAAGTTGGTGTCTGTCCAAGAGCGGAAGGCAGGGTTGGCCAAACGGGCGGCGTCATAGCCGTCGGTGGATTTTACCTTGAACGCAGGGGGCGCAAAAGAATGTTCGATTTCTGCAAGGAATTGCTGGTCAATACCGCCAAAGAGGGGCTGAATTTGTTCGAAACGTTCATTTACGAGTTCTTGGATTTTGTCGATCCCGTTCTCGTGAAGGGTGATTTTGATGCGTGCCTTATACTTGTTATCGCGACGCCCGAGCAGATTATAGACGCTCACAATTGCCTCGCAATAGGGCAGAAGATCCGCCTTTGAGACAAAGTCGCTGAGCACTTTTCCGATCATCGGTGTACGGCCAAGACCGCCGCCAACGATGACTTTATAACCGATCTCATTTGCCTCATTGCGCACAACTTGGATGCCGATATCATGGGCGCGGATCACGGCGCGGTCGGCTTCACAGCCTGTCACGGCGATCTTGAATTTACGCGGCAGACCTTGGAATTCGGGGTGATCGGTGGACCATTGGCGCAGCAGTTCGGCTACTGGACGCGGGTCCTCGATCTCGTCTTTTGCGGCACCTGCGAAATGGTCGGCGGTCACGTTGCGGATCGTGTTGCCAGAGGTTTGGATCGCGTGCATGCCGACGTCAGCGAGGTCTGACAGCATGTCAGGCACATCGCGCAATTCTGGCCAGTTGTATTGGATGTTCTGGCGCGTGGTAAAGTGGCCGTAGCCCTTGTCATATTTGTCGGCGAGGTGGGCAAGCTGGGTCATTTGTGCGGAGTTGAGCGTGCCGTAAGGGACGGCGACGCGCAGCATGTAGGCGTGCAATTGCAGGTATAGACCGTTCATCAAGCGGAAGGGTTTGAACTCGTCTTCGGTCAGGGAACCGTCGATGCGGCGCGCGACTTGGCCGCGAAATTGGGATACGCGCTCACGCACAAAAGCCTCGTCGAAGTCATTGTAAACATACATGATTTAAGCTTCCTGCTTGCCGTGAGAATAGTTGGATGGGCCGCGTGTGCGGAAGGCCTCGCGGAAGTGTGTTGGCGCGGGGCCGTTGTTGGTTTTCTTGGCCTCGGCGAGGTAAACGCCGACGACGATGGACTGGTCCGCTTTTGCCTCAAGCAGGCGGATGTCGCCGTGCGCCTCGTCGGTGATCAACTCGGCCTCTGCGATGTTGCGGGACCATGTGTTGTCTTCTGTAAACCAGATCGCGTCGCCTTCAAGCAGGGCATTAGCGGTGATGACTTTGGGTGTGAATGCGCGGGACATTAGATGGCCTCCGAAGCGTAGAATTGCGATGTCACAAGGCGTGCACTGGGCGTGCACAGCGCGTGCACAGGGAACGGGATGATTTGCGCGGGGTCAGTGGCGGCGATGCCTGCGATGAAGCCGATGGAGACACCAGCGCTGAGGATGGTTTCAGCCTCTTCGTTGATGCGGCCAGAGCCATGCTTGAGGCGGACGACGTGGGCGCCTGTCGCGATGTGGGCGAGGACCAAAGAGGCGGCATCTTCTGAGCCTGCGTCGAAGATTGTTGCCTCGCGGCGGGCCAGTTCCAGGATTTCAGCCGTGACGCGGCCGTCGTGGATAATGACGTCGGCCTTGTCGATGGCTTTGCGGGCTTTCAGGGTCAAAAGGTCCGCGTCGCCAGTGCCTGCGCCGACGAAATCAACGTGGCCTGCTTTTGCGGCGGTCATGATGTGCCTGTCGAGGAGGGCCTCAAGAGCGGGGAGGATGCCAGCCTCGCCATGGGCGTCCATCGCGGCGGGGCCTGCGGTGAAGTAGAATTCCGACCAGAAGGCACGGCGTTTGGCGCCCATCGGCAACACTTCGACGGCGTGGCGAAAGTTCTTGCCGGTTCTTGCGAGTGTGCCGAGAGAGGCGGGCAGGGTCGCTTCTAGATCAGCTTTGATGGCGCGGGCGAGAACTGGCGCAGCACCTTCGGTCCCGATCGCAATTGTCACAGGATCGCGGTCCACGATTGCTGGTGTGATAAAGGCGCTGTCGTGCAGGTTATCGACGATGTTGACGAGTGCGCCCTCGGATGCTGCAATGGCTGCGGTGCGGGCGTCTTCGATAGCGTCTTCATCGGCAGCATAGAAGAGAACGGCGTCGGTAACGTCGCCCGTTTGTAGCGCGCGTTGGGTAAGGGACAGCTTGCCGTCTGCGGCCCAATAGAAGATTTCGGGGGCGGCATTTTCCGCGAAGACACAGATCTTGGCTTCGGTCTTCATCAAAAGGCGCAATTTTGCGAGGGCTGCGTCGCCGCCGCCAGATAAAACGATGCGCTTGTTTTCGATCGCAAGAAAGATTGGAAAGTGCTTCATGGTCCGTATCCTCTAATTTCAGACCTCAATATAGAACAATTGTTCTGTATTGTGCAGTATGCTGCGGCTAGGTAAGGACAGTTGTTTGGTTTACTGCGCAAATCGGAGTAATCTTTCCAAGTGAATGGAGAAAACAGAATGTCGGTGCGAATAGACGAGATGGATCGGAAGATTTTACGGGCGATGCAGGCGGATGCGGCGCAATCTTTGGACGAAATCGCGAAGGTTGTGGGGTCGAGTAAGACGCCTGTCTGGAATCGTATCCGCAAAATGCGCGAGGCGGGGATCATTGGGCAGCAGACGGTGATGCTTGATGCCGAGGCGCTGGGGTTCGAGGCCTGTTTCTTTGTGCTTATCCGCACGTCCGAGCACGACAAAGGCTGGCAAGAGCGGTTTTTGGCGGCGTTGATGACGCGGGCGGAGGTGCAGGAGGCGCACCGATTGGCGGGGGATATCGACTATATTCTCAAGGTGCGGGTGCAAAATGCGCGGGCCTATGACACGTTTTATCAGGCGCTAATTTCCGAGGTGAAGGTGTTCAACGTGACGGCGCTATTGTCGATGGAAGAAATCAAATCGACGATTGCATTACCAATTTAGATTTGGCGATTTAGGCCTGCACCATGAGGGTTTCGAGGCCGTGGAAATGGTAGACGTCAGCGTATTTCGGTGGGCTGGCGAGGCGTAGGTTGGGGCAGCGGGCGAAGAGGGTTTCCAGCGCGATTTGCAGTTCTAGCCGTGCCAAGGGCGCACCGACGCAAAAGTGGATACCGCCGCCGAAGCTGGCGTTTTTCGGACCCGCGCGGGTGGGGTCAAATTGGGTTGGGTTTGCGTAAGCTGTCGCGTCACGATTGGCGGCGGCAAGGAGGCAGCCAATTTGGTCGCCGCGTTTGAGGGCGTGACCGTAAAACTCCATGTCTTCATAGACGTAGCGGGTGAACATATGCAGTGGCGGGTCGTGGCGGATGACCTCTTCGACGGCGGTGGGCGTGATGGTTTTATGCCCGATTTCGAGGAGGGTTTTCACGCCGTTGCCAAGGGTATGAACGGTCGCCTCGTGGCCCGCGTTGAGGAGCAGGATGCAGGTGGTGATCAGCTCGTCTTCGGTCAGTTTATCACCCGCTTCATTGGCCGCAATCAGCGTTGAAATGAGGTCGTTAGCCGGATTTTTACGTTTGTGTCCGATATAATCACGGATGAAGGCGCTAAAGGCCTTTGTTGCGGCCATTGCGTCGGCCTCGATCTGGGGCGTGCGCTGTGGTTGATACATGGCAACCATGGCGTTGGACCATTTGAGCAAGTCGTCGGCGTGGGTCTCGTCTACGCCAAGAAGGCGCGAGATGATGCGTACGGGCACGGGCTGTGCGAAGGCGGTGAGCAGATCGAAGGGGGCCGACGGGAACCTGTCGATGGCTTGATTGCATAGATCGGTAATGTCGGGTGCTAAGGCGGCAATTGTGCGGCTGGTGAAGGCGCGCAAAACGAGGCCACGCAGGCGGGTGTGAACGGGCGGCTCTAACTCCAGCATGGAGTGGGATTCGATTTTGTAGAAGGGCGCGAGGGCCTCGGGGATAGGCCGCGCAAATTCGGGCGGGCATTCGCGGCCCATGCGTTTGTCGCGCAAGGCGGCTTGGGTCGCTGCGTAAGAAACGGTGCAGGCCATGCCGTAGTCGTCCCAATAGAACAGATCGCCCGCGGTGCGGGTGCGTTCATAGAACGGGTAGGGATCTTGCACGAAGGCGGGATCTTTTGGATTTTGCGCGAAATGTTCCATGGCGCAATCTTTGGCAAGGCTCGCTGGTCAATGCAAGAGACGGCAGCTAAAGTTGTCGTCATGACAGCCACTTATCGCAACAGCTTTATCGGGATTGCCGCCTATTTGATGGCGGTGGCTGCATTGGTTGCGGGGATTTGGTGGTATGGGTATGGCGCGGGGCTGGCGCAGCTTGGCAAACGCGCAGAATCGGATTTGGCCTTGGCGGCAAACGGTTTGGTGGGCGAGTTAGAGCGGTTTCGCGAGTTGGCAGTTTTGATGGCGGATCATCCGTTGGTTTACGCGGCACTTGAGACCCGGAACGATGAAGAGGCTGTGACGCCGGTTTTGCAAGAGATTGCTGATAAAACGGGAGCGATTGAGATTGCGCTCGTGGATGCGTCGGGCAAGGTTTTGGCGGCGACACTTGGGGCGGATGAAAGCCCTTTGAAGGGGCGCGCCCATTTTGAGCGCGCGTTGGATGGTGCCTTGGGCATTGATCATTTGTTGCGAGCGGGCACTGGTGAGCGGATTTTCGTCTTTGCGGCCCCTGTTTTTGCCGATGACGGACCAGTTGTCGGGGCGATTGTGGTGTCAGCGGGCGTTGAGGCGGTTGAGGTCGCGTGGCGGGCAGGGGCGCCAGTTCTGTTCTTTACCGACGGGGCGGACATGGTGTTTGTCGCATCGCGGTCCGAGATGGTTTTGACCTCTGTTAAAAGCGGCAATTTCATCGACTATGATCAGCGCCGCGTGCACGGTTTTGACATTTGGCGCGTTGATGGCGGGCGGTATTTACCGCGTCATGCCTTGCACTTGACCCAAGACTTGCCCGTGATTGCGATGCGTGGCGAGATCATGATTGATACGGCCCCTGCGCGGCAATTGGCGTTGTTGCAGGCAGCGGCGGCAGGGGCGTTGTGTTTGGCGTTTGGCGCGTTTGGATTTCTGGCAACCCAGCGCAGGCGCACATTGTCAGAGGCAAATGCGAAGCTCGAGTCGCGGGTGAAAAGCCGCACAGCACAGCTTTTGGAGGCCAATACAGATTTGCGTCGCGAAGTGGCAGAGCGTCGCGCGGCGGAGACCAGTTTGAAAAAGGCGCAGGCCGATCTGGTGCAGGCGGGAAAGCTGTCGGCCTTGGGGCAGATGTCGGCGGGGATTAGCCATGAGTTGAACCAGCCGCTAATGGCGATCCAGTCGTTTGCGGAAAATGGGGTTGGCTTTTTGGAGCGCGGAAAGACGGAGGTGGCGGCGCAGAACTTGGGCCGTATCTCGGAACTGGCGCATCGCATGGGGCGGATTATCAAGAACCTGCGGGCGTTCTCGCGGCAAGAGGTTGAGCCATTCACGGATGTTGATTTGGGCAAAGTTGTTGATGCGATGCTTGAGTTGTTGGAGCCAAAGATCGCCGAGGCGGGCATTGCGGTTCATTGGGCGCGTGGTGCGCAGGTTATCGTGCGCGGTGGCGAGGTCAGATTGCAGCAGGTGCTGTTGAACCTAGCGTCCAATGCAATTGATGCGATGGAACGCAGCCCGCAGAAAATTCTGACAATTGATGTTGGGCGCGTGGGCGACAAGGTTGTGGTTTCGGTGAGTGATACGGGGCCGGGGATCAAGGAGCCTGAAAAGATTTTCGATCCGTTTTATTCGACGAAAGCTGTCGGCGCAGGTGAAGGGATGGGGCTTGGCTTGAGCATTTCATACGGGCTCGTGCAAAGCTTTGGCGGCGCTATTCGGGGTCGTAACTTGGACGAAGGCGGTGCTATATTTACCGTCGAATTGATCCCTTCTGCTATGGAGCCTCGCTTGTGACCAGTCGTGTTTTGCTCGTTGATGATGACCCCGCGATCCGCGAGGCGTTGGGGCAATCCTTGGAGTTGGAAGGGTTGGAGCCTGTTTTGGCTGGGTCTTATGTCGCCGCGAAGGATTGGTTAACGCCTGATTTTGACGGTGTTGTTGTCACCGATATTCGCATGCCGGGACGGGACGGGTTTTTCCTGTTGGATCATGCGCGCACTGTTGATCCTGATTTGCCAGTGATTTTGCTGACGGGCGAGGGTGATATCCCGATGGCCGTGAAGGCGATGGGCATGGGCGCGTTTGATTTCCTAGAGAAACCCTGCGGACCGAGGCCGTTTTTGGCAGTGGTCACAAAGGCCCTGAAATCGCGTGCATTAGTGTTGGAAAACAGGCGCTTAGCACGTGTTGTTGAGAAAGGCGACGCGGCTGAGCGGATGCTGTTTGGCCAGTCTGTGATGGCCCGCGAGCTGCGTGCGCAGGTCCGCCAGATTGCCCACGCTGGCACCGATGCGTTGATTTCGGGAGAGCGCGGTTCGGGGACGTCAAAGGTGGCGGAGGTCATTCATTTGTTGTCGGAACGTGCGGCGCGTCCGTTTGTGAAGCAGCCCTCGGGCGTGTTGGACGCTGACGGATTGGGTCGTGCCTTGGAGGCTGCCGAGGGTGGCACTCTCTATCTGGATGAAGTCGGGCGATTGGCTGCGGATGTGCAAGCGGCGCTGCTTGGGCATATTGAAGCGGGGCTCAATCTGCGAATTTTGGCGGGCACGACGAAGGCCTTGGATGAAGAAGTTGCGGCAGGTCGTTTGCAGGAAGACCTGTTTTACCATTTTGATGTCATGGCTGTGCGCATTCCGTCGTTGCGTGAACGCAGCGAGGATATTCCGATCCTGTTTCGTCACTTTGTGGCGCAGGCCTGCGAGCAGGCGAATTTACCGCAACCCGAAATCGGTCAGCAGGTGATCGCGGGTTTGATGGCGCAAGATTGGCCGGGCAATGCGCGGGCGCTGATGAATGCGGCGATGCGCTTTGCAATGAGGCTAAGTGATGCGGTTGACGACAAGGGGCAGGGCTTGGCTGAGCAGATGGCGCAAGTTGAACGGTCCTTATTGATTGCTGCATTGCAGCGCCATGAGGGCCGCGCGGGTGAGACCGCGCTTGAGCTGCAACTGCCGCGCAAAACCTTTTACGACAAGCTAGCCCGCCACGGATTGCGCGCCGAAGATTTTCGCACGACTTAGACTTGTGCGAAATCCCGCACTGTTAGCCTTAACGGCTGTGTGGATTTCCGCACAGATCTATTGGCCGCCACTGAGTCTTTTTTCTAAATGCATATTTTTCAATGGTTTAGGCGTCAAAGGTTAATCGGCAAAACTCCGCTTGCCAGTTGACTTCGTTGTGCGCTGTAATGCGGCATCTGGCCCGATCTTGGGGCTGTGACTTACGTTCTGGGAGGAACTCACATGAAATTTTTGAAGAAAGTGGCCGTATTGGCCGCAATGTCCGTTGCTGCAAATGCTGCAAACTCAGAAAGCCATTCAAACGGCTGTGACGAGGGCGAAGTTGTCGTCAAGTTCAGCCACGTGACCAACACTGACAAGCACCCAAAGGGTATTGCTGCACAGTTGCTGATGGACCGCATCAACGCGGAAATGAACGGCACAATGTGTATGGAAGTTTTCCCGAACTCCACACTGTATAAAGACGAGCAAGTGATCGAAGCATTGCTTCAGGGCGACGTGCAATTGGCTGCACCTTCCTTGTCATTGTTCGAGTCGATCACAAAGTCTTACCGTTTGTTCGACCTTCCGTTCATGTTCAAGAACATCGCAGCTGTTGACGCGTTCCAGTCGTCTGAAACTGGCCAAGCGATGAAAAACAACATGCAGCGTCGTGGCCTTCAGGGTCTTGAGTTCTGGCACAATGGCATGAAGCAGATTTCTGCGAACAAGCCTTTGGTCGCACCAACAGATGCAAACGGTCTGAAGTTCCGCGTGCAGCCGTCCGACGTGCTTGTGGCACAGATGGAAGCGCTTGGCGCGTCCCCACAGCCAATGGCGTTTTCCGAAGTTTACGGCGCTTTGCAGACTGGCGTTGTGGATGGTCAAGAGAACACATGGTCCAACATCTACGGTCAGAAGTTCTTTGAAGTCCAAGACGGTGTGACTGAAACCAACCACGGCATCATCGACTATATGGTAGTTGCGTCGGTTGATTTCCTCGACAGCCTTGATCCAGCGGTGCGTGAGCAGTTCCTTACGATCCTGAACGAAGTGACTGTTGAGCGTAACGGCGCGGTTGGCGCAGTTGACGATGCGGCACGTCAGTCCATCTTGGACGCTGGCGGCAAAATCGTTGAGCTGACACCAGAGCAGCGTCAGGTTTGGGTTGATGTGATGAAGCCAGTATGGACTCAGTTCGCTGAAGAAGTTGGCCAAGAGAACATCGACGCCGCACAGGCAATCAACGAGTCTATGTAAGTCTAACGACGTATTGCGCGGCCCGAGCAAGACTTGGGCCGCGCTTTTTGCAAATGCAGTTTGGGGGAGACAGCGCATGAGCGGCAAGTATGAAGCGACGGGGCCAGTGGGCCGATTTGTCGATACGTTTGAAGAGTCAGCGATTGCGGCCCTTTTGGGGATGATGACTTTGCTCACATTTACCAATGTGATCATGCGCTATGTGTTTAACAATTCTATCATTTGGAGCCTTGAAGTTGTGACCGCCATGTTCGCTTGGCTGGTCCTGTTTGGGCTTTCTTATGGGTTCAAAGTGACGGCGCACCTTGGTGTTGATGCGGTCACGAATATGCTTTCGCCAGCTCTGCAAAAGACGGTTGCGTTGATTGTCGGCGCGTTTTGCATCTTTTACGCGATGCTGATTTTGAAGGGGTCTTGGGACTATTGGGCGCCTTTTGCGGATCTGCCGCCAACGACGGGGCGCTGGTTCCCGACGGGGCTCGATTATGCCGCTAGGGGCCGTAGTTTCTTTGAAACTGACCAAATCCCGATGCTGTCATGGATGCGCCCGCTTGAGGACTGGATCAATTACGGCGAAGCCTATTCCAAGATGCCACGCATGATCCCCTATACGATCCTGCCGATTGGGGCCGCGTTGATGCTGTTCCGTATCGTGCAAGCCGTCGGGCGTGTCTGGACGGGTGCTGCATCCAGCCTGATCGTCAGCCACGAGGCCGAAGACGCTGTCAAAGAGGCTTCGGCCTTAAATAAAGGGGCATAAGCCATGGAAGTTCTTGTTCTCTTTATCATGATCATCAGCTTGCTGTTGATCGGTGTGCCGATTGCGGTCTCGCTTGGCCTATCGTCGATGATCTTCTTGTTGGTGATGTCCGATACCTCGCTCGAGTCGATTGCGCAGTCGCTGTATCAGGCGATGGCGGGCCACTATACGTTGCTGGCTATTCCGTTCTTTATTCTGGCGTCGAGTTTCATGTCGACAGGCGGTGTGGCCCAGCGGATTATCCGTTTTGCGATTGCTTGTGTGGGACACCTACAGGGTGGCTTGGCGATTGCGGGTGTAATGGCCTGTATGATCTTTGCGGCGCTCTCAGGGTCTAGCCCTGCGACGGTTGTGGCGATTGGGTCAATCGTGATCGCGGCCATGACACAAGCGGGCTATACTAAGGAATTCGCGGCAGGCGTGATCTGTAACGCGGGGACTTTGGGTATTTTGATCCCGCCATCGATTGTGATGGTGGTCTATGCTTCTGCCACGGATGTATCCGTGGGCCGTATGTTCCTAGCAGGCGTGATCCCCGGCCTTTTGGCAGGTGTGATGCTGATGATCACCATCTATGTGATGGCACGGATCAAGAACATGCCAAAAGGCGAATGGCTGGGTTGGGGCGAGATTTTCTCCAGCTTCCGCGATGCACTTTGGGGGTTGATGCTCATCGTGATTATCATGGGCGGCATTTATGGCCATCCGTGGATTGTGAACGGGGCGCTTGGCTGGAAGCCGGGTGCGTTTACGCCGACAGAAGCCGCTGCTGTGGCCGCTGTGTACGCTTATATCGTGGCGACGTTTATCTACCGCGATATGGGGCCGCTGGCCGCAAAAGATGGTCGCAAGGCCTCATCTTTGCTGCGCAAGCCTTGGGTGCTGGTCACCGGGTTCTTTCATATCGATACGCGTAAGACATTGTTGGAAGCTGGCAAACTGACCATCACCTTGATGTTCATTATCGCCAATGCCTTGATCCTCAAGCACGTTTTGACCGACGAGCAAATCCCGCAGCATATCGCGGATGCGATGTTGGGTGCGGGCATGGGGCCAGTGATGTTCCTTGTGGTGGTCAACGTGATCTTGCTCATTGGTGGGCAGTTCATGGAACCATCAGGCCTTATCGTCATCGTTGCACCGCTGGTGTTCCCGATTGCGATATCCTTGGGTATTGATCCGATCCACCTTGGCATCATCATGGTGGTGAACATGGAGATCGGAATGATTACGCCGCCTGTGGGTCTCAACCTGTTTGTGACTTCTGGTGTCGCCAACATGCCGATGATGGCCGTGGTCCGCGCCGCATTACCATTCCTTGCCATGCTGTTCGTGTTCCTGATTATGATCACCTACATCCCGATTATCTCGACCTATCTGCCCACGAAGTTCATGGGTCCAGAGTTGATCGTGAACTAAAGGGGCGCTTGCGCGCGAGATATTATAGTTTGGTGAGAGGCCCCGTCTGGTGAACAGGCGGGGCCTTTTGCGCTACATGGTGGAGCCTCCGGCGGGAATATTTGTGGACATAGAAAATCGGGGGCGGGGTTGCAAATTGGGGGTGTGCCGCGCATTGAGGCGGGAACGAATGACGTGAGCAGATGATACCACGGATTGATGCGGCCAAGCTTTTGGCGGGTGAGGCGGATGCGATGGCGTTGGCGGCCGAAGCCGCGACAGGTGTCGGGTTTATGACCGTTTATAATACGCCTTTGACTGGACCGATGGTTCAATCCGTGATTGACGCCTATGCCGCGTTTTTTCACCTGCCCGCTGCGGCCAAGTCTGGCTATGATATGTCGGTGACGGGATCAAACCGTGGCTGGGGTGCGGGCGGCGCAGAGCAGGTCGATCCTGATGCGAACCCTGATTATAAGCAGGTGTTTGATTGCGGGTTTACTCTTGTTGAGGATGATCCGATTGCCGATGCGAACCTATCGTTTTATGCGCCGAACCTCTGGCCGCATCAGCCTGCGGGTTTTGCCGAGGTTTTGCAGAATTACTATTTGCAAAGCACTGATTTTGCGCTGAATTTGCTCTGTGCGATTGCCGAGGCTGTTGGCGAGGATGGGGAGTATTTTCGCGATAAGTTTACCCGTCCGATGGCGCTCTTACGGGGGAATTTGTGATCAATTTTGGCGCGATGCTAGAGATGTGGATGGGTGGCAAGATCAAGGCCACGCCGCACCGTGTAATTGGCACGAATGCCGAGCGGATTTCGGTGCCGTTGTTTTTCAATCCGAACCATGATGCGGATGTCGCACCGATAGGGTCAGGACAGTCGATTGATGCTTGGGTGCATTTGAAGAAGCGCTATGACGAGACTTATGTGCACCTGCAAAAGAAGTAGTTAGTCGCGTAAATCGCTGAGCGCGCGGCGGCCTAATTCGCAGGCCAGTGTCGGGTCTTCGCGTGCTTGATCGGGCAGGGACCAATAGGGCATATTGTGGAATTGTGTGCCGCCGTCATCTGCTAACGCATTGGCAAGGCTTCCTTTTGTCTTGAGGTAGATGGTGCCGTCGCTGCTGACGAGGCTGAAAACCGTGCCGTCGTAATAGAGGCAGATGCCGCCGAACATTTTACGGTTTGTAATAGGGCCTAGATCCGAGAGCAGGTCGATCGCGAAGGCAATGTCTGCGTCGGAGATGCTGCTCACTTTGGCGCGGTGATGGCATCGTTGAATTTGATCGACTCGCCGCAACCGCAGGCGTCGACGACGTTCGGGTTGCGGAATTTGAAGCCTGATTCCAGCAGCGAGGTCTCGTAGTCAATTTCCGTGCCAAAGAGGAACATTTGCGCCATCGGGGCGATCATGACGCGGGCGCCTGACGTTTCAACAACTTCGTCTAGAGGGTTGATTTCACTGACGTATTCCATGGTGTATTCCATGCCCGCACAGCCGCCTTTTTTCACGCCAATGCGCAGGCCTTCAGAGCCGTCTTTGGCCATGAGTTTTGCGATCTGTGTGGCGGCTTTGTCAGTGATCGAAACCGCTTGTTTTCCGGGGATGCCGAACATGGGAAGTCTCCTTACCCTTTTAAGATAGGGTCGTGTGCGCACTATTCCAAGCCCTTTGGTAGGGCGTTGAAATACTTACATAAAACCGAGCTCTAAGCGGGCCTCGTCGGACATCATTTCCATGCCCCATTGGGGTTCAAACGTCATGGCGACGTCGACGTGTTTCACGCCAGGGAGTGGCTCGACCGCGTCGGCGACCCAACCGGGCATTTCGCCAGCGACGGGGCATCCGGGTGCTGTGAGGGTCATGATGACGTTCACGGCGTTTTCGGGCGAAATATCAATCGTGTAGATCAGCCCCAGATCGAAAATATTCACTGGGATTTCAGGGTCATAGACGGACCGAATGGCCTCTACGACGGTGTCGTAAAGCGGGTGGTCTGTGCTTGAGGGCGCGATCAGTGGTGTGCCTTCAACGGGGGTGCTTGCGTCTGTCATTTTGGTCTGTCCTGCTATTCCTGACTGTTCATATAGGGTTTAGCGGGGGGGCCGTAAAGGGCGGTGACATACGTGCACGGGGTGTGCACCGCGCGTGCACGGGGAAATGGCAGCATTGAGCTCAAATTATCAGATCCTGCTCCACGCGCGAATATCATGTGTGGATGGCTCCTGCATAGCAAGACATATTTGATCAGATTTGTGCATTTGTC
>OBMK010001809.1_pt1 | contig 17338 bp, 12 predicted proteins | sample 1539081 | NCBI WGS metagenome assembly OBMK01 (sample SAMEA3355528, study PRJEB22509) | marine metagenome | biome: marine; feature: river plume; material: water | place: USA | collected 2010-08-07 | depth 0.5 m | reverse complement strand
AGACGACTAAGCCGAGACACCCTAGCGGAGGTCTCGGCTCAGCAAATACCGGTTAAGGCTTATTCGAATATCTTCGCTACAACACCCGCGCCTACTGTGCGGCCGCCTTCACGGATCGCAAAACGTAGACCTTCGTCCATCGCGATTGGGGCAATCAACGTCACTTCCATCTTCACGTTGTCACCAGGCATTACCATCTCAACGCCCTCAGGTAGCTCACAAGCACCTGTCACGTCTGTCGTACGGAAATAGAACTGTGGACGATAGCCTTTGAAGAATGGCGTGTGACGACCACCCTCGTCCTTCGACAGGATGTACACCTCAGCCTCAAATTTTGTGTGTGGCTTGATCGTGCCCTTCTTTGAAAGAACCTGACCACGCTCAACGTCTTCACGCTTAGTACCACGCAGCAAGACACCCACGTTCTCGCCAGCACGACCTTCGTCAAGCAGCTTGCGGAACATCTCAACGCCCGTACAAACAGTAGTCGTTGTATCGCGGATACCTACAATCTCGATTTCGTCGCCAACGTGCACAATGCCGCGCTCAATACGACCAGTCACAACAGTACCGCGACCTGAAATAGAGAACACGTCCTCGATTGGCATGAGGAAGGCTTGGTCAACGTCGCGTACAGGCTCTGGAATGTAGCTGTCGAGCGTATCGACGAGCTTCAACACCGATGCAACACCGATGTCTGACGCGTCGCCCTCGAGCGCCTTCAGTGCAGAACCAATAACGATCGGCGTGTCGTCGCCTGGGAAGTCGTACTGGTCGAGGAGTTCACGGATCTCCATTTCGACGAGCTCAAGCAGCTCTGCGTCGTCAACCATGTCTGCTTTGTTCATGAACACGACAATGTAAGGCACGCCAACCTGACGCGACAGCAGGATGTGCTCGCGCGTCTGTGGCATAGGGCCGTCTGCAGCCGAACAAACCAGAATGGCACCGTCCATCTGTGCGGCACCAGTAATCATGTTCTTCACATAGTCAGCGTGTCCAGGACAGTCAACGTGTGCGTAGTGACGGTTTGCTGAATCGTATTCAACGTGTGACGTTGAAATCGTGATACCACGCGCCTTCTCTTCAGGGGCATTATCGATCTGCGAGAAATCACGCGCCGAGCCACCGTAAGTCTCTGCGCAAACCTTCGTCAGTGCCGCAGTCAATGTTGTCTTGCCATGGTCAACGTGTCCGATCGTACCGACGTTTACGTGTACCTTACTTCTTTCGAATTTTTCCTTAGCCACAATACCACCTCATCTTGCTAAATTAATTTGTTGTTACTGGCTTACGCCTTGATGACCGCTTCAGCTACGTTACTCGGCACGATGGCGTATTTATCAAACTCCATCGTGTAAGTAGCGCGGCCTTGCGTCGCAGAGCGGAGATCGGTCGAATAACCGAACATCTCTGCCAGAGGTACTTCAGCGTTAACGACTTTGCCCGAAGGACTGTCGCTCATGCCTTGCACCATGCCTCGACGGCGATTTAAGTCGCCCATTACGTCACCCATGTAGTCTTCAGGTGTCACCACCTCGACCCGCATGATCGGCTCTAGAAGAGCAGGGTCAGCTTCGAGAGCGCCCTTCTTCAATGCCATCGAACCGGCAATCTTAAACGCCATCTCGCTTGAGTCGACATCGTGGAACGAGCCGTCAAACAACGTTACGCGCATTGCGAGTAAAGGGTAACCTGCGAGACAGCCGTTCTTCATCTGCTCCTGTACACCTTTATCCACCGCTGGGATGTATTCGCGGGGAATGACACCACCGACGATTTCGTTCACGAATTCGTATTCTGCATCCGGATCTAGCGGCTCAAGACGAAGAACCACGTGACCATACTGACCGCGACCACCCGACTGCTTAACGTGCTTACCTTGCACTTCGACAGTCTTGCGGATTGTTTCGCGGTAGGCCACCTGTGGCTTACCGATGTTCGCTTCGACGCTAAACTCACGACGCATACGGTCAACAAGCACGTCTAGGTGAAGCTCACCCATGCCCGAGATGATTGTCTGGCCAGATTCTTCATCTGTTTCAACACGGAAAGACGGATCTTCCTGAGCGAGTTTGCCTAGAGCAATACCCATCTTCTCTTGGTCTGCCTTAGACTTCGGCTCAACAGCAACCGAGATAACAGGCTCTGGGAACTCCATCTTCTCGAGCGTCACGATACGATCGAGGGCGCAAAGCGTCTCACCCGTTGTGACGTCTTTAAGACCAATAGCCGCAGCGATATCACCCGCCAGCACTTCTTTGATCTCTTCACGTGAGTTCGCGTGCATCTGAACCATACGACCAACGCGCTCTTTCTTTGTCTTGATCGGGTTGTACACCGAGTCACCTGAATTAAGCTGACCCGAGTAAACGCGGAAGAACGTGAGCGTACCAACAAACGGGTCTGTCGCGATCTTGAAGGCAAGCGCCGCAAACGGGGCTTTGTCTTCTACTTCGCAGGTAACCACAGTGCCGTCTTCGAGCGTGCCTTCGATCGCCTTCACTTCGGTAGGCGCCGGCATATAATCGACTACAGCGTCGAGTACCGCTTGTACGCCCTTGTTCTTAAACGCAGAACCGCAGAACGTTGGAACGATTTCGCTCGCCAGTGTGCGAATACGAATGCCTTGCATTATCTGCGCTTCGCTAAGCTCGCCTTCTTCAAGGTAAAGCTCCATTAACTCCTCAGTCGCCTCGGCAGCACTCTCAACGAGCCACTCGCGCCATTTGGCAGCATCCGCTTCCATGTCTGCGGGAATGTCTTCATAGGAGAACGAAGTACCCTGATCTTCTTCACTCCAGCGGATTGTCTTCATCTTTACGAGGTCGACAACGCCCTTAAACTCGTCCTCTGCGCCAATCGCTAACTGCATTGGAACAGGATTCGCACCGAGACGGTCTTTAACTTGCTCTACCACTTTAAGGAAGTCTGCGCCTGCACGGTCCATCTTATTGACGAAAATCATACGCGGGACTTCATAACGGTTAGCTTGACGCCATACCGTCTCTGTCTGTGGTTGAACGCCTGAAGAACCACAAAGCACCACAACAGCGCCGTCGAGTACGCGCAGCGAGCGCTCTACTTCGATTGTGAAGTCAACGTGTCCAGGGGTGTCGATGATATTGATACGATGCTCATCGTACTGCTTGTCCATGCCGCTCCAGAAACAAGTAGTCGCAGCAGAGGTGATCGTAATTCCGCGCTCCTGCTCTTGCTCCATCCAGTCCATCGTCGCGGCGCCATCATGCACCTCACCGATCTTATGGGAGACGCCCGTGTAAAACAGAACGCGTTCGGTAGTCGTGGTCTTGCCCGCATCAACGTGCGCGACGATGCCGATATTGCGATAACGACTCAATGGGTGTTTTCTGGCCACAGCTTATGTCCTCAGTAGGAGTATTTGTTTAGAAACGGTAATGCGAGAATGCGCGGTTGGCTTCGGCCATACGGTGCACGTCTTCACGCTTACGAACCGCGCTACCGCGGCCTTCAGATGCGTCGAAAATCTCGCCTGCAAGACGAAGGTCCATCGACTTCTCACCGCGCTTGCGCGAATGCTCAACGAGCCAGCGCATAGCGAGTGCATTGCGGCGCTCTACGCGCACTTCAACAGGCACCTGGTAAGTTGCACCACCGACGCGGCGCGACTTAACTTCAACCATTGGCGCGATCGCCTCGAGAGCCTTTTCGAAGACTTCGAGTGGGTCTGCATTGGTTTTTGAAGCAACAACATCGAGCGCACCGTAAACGATCTTCTCGGCTACAGACTTCTTGCCGTCGACCATCACGTGGTTCATGAATTTAGCGAGGATGATGTTTCCGAACTTAGGATCTGGCAGTATTTCGCGTTTTGCGACAACTCTTCTTCTTGGCATTTTATTGACCTCAGTGTTTATTCAGGGAAATCCAGGATTAGCCGCGCGCAATGCTCGCAGGTACCTGGCCTTACTCTCTCTCGTCAGAGCTATGACGAGTCGCACATCCTTGCGCTTGTATTTGATCTACCCCGCATCGCGAGGCTGGGCTGATGTTACCGCCCTAGCTCAAAATTCTTCCTGCAACAAAGGCGCTGTCGACAAGTCGCTAGCGCCACGCTCACTTCTAGGAGAGCACCTTGCAGGTTTTGGAATACTTACTTAGGTCGCTTCGCGCCGTATTTAGAACGACCTTGACGACGATCAGCAACACCCGAAGTATCTAGGCTGCCGCGAACGGTGTGATAGCGCACACCCGGAAGGTCTTTTACACGACCACCGCGGATGAGTACCACCGAGTGCTCCTGCAGGTTATGGCCTTCACCACCGATATAAGAGGAAACTTCGTAACCGTTAACCAGACGTACACGACAAACCTTACGTAGCGCCGAGTTTGGCTTCTTAGGAGTCGTTGTGTATACGCGAGTACATACGCCGCGCTTCTGGGGTGAACCCTGAAGAGCAGGAACGTCACTCTTTGATACTTTGCTTTTGCGACCCTTACGTACTAACTGATTAATTGTTGCCATTGTCTGGTCAAACCTCTTGTACTAGCTTGCTAGAATAGCTAACTAGTTGAATATTTTTAAATAATCGTCAGATCATCACTTAGCGATCGACGAGCTCGCGTGGTTCGGATTGCTCTCTTTTAGAGAGTTTTGCCGAGGCGCACGACAGCCAGCTTAACGACAGCCGGCTGAAAGGAGTGCGGATTCTAAAGACCACACCCCTCTGAGTCAACCGTTACTCGCGAACGAGCCCTAAAGCTCGCTCGCAGGCAAAACGACTAGGCATCAGCGCTGGCGTTTTGCATCTCTTCTTTGAGCGCTTCACTCAGTGCCGCTTCAACGTCACTTGCGCTGACCGAATCAGACGCGGCATTGTCGGCGTAAGCCTTCTTGCGTGCAGCATGATAGGCAAGTCCAGTACCCGCAGGGATCAAGCGGCCCACGACCACGTTCTCTTTGAGACCGCGGAGGAAGTCCCGCTTTCCAGTAACAGCCGCTTCGGTTAGCACACGCGTTGTCTCTTGGAATGATGCCGCCGAGATGAACGACTCAGTCGCCAACGATGCCTTAGTAATACCGAGCAGCATGCGTTCGAATCGAGCTTCGGACTTGCCTTCTTCACGCAGATTATCGTTAACCTCGAGCACCTGGGTGAAAGTAAGCTGCTCGCCCTTGATGAGATGTGACTCTCCAGGATTCGACACTTCAACCTTACGGAGCATCTGACGCACGATAACTTCGATGTGCTTGTCGTTAATGCGTACACCCTGCAAGCGGTAGACGTCCTGAACTTCGTTAACGATATACTGAGCCAGTGCTTCTACACCCTTGAGGCGGAGAATATCGTGAGGTGCTGGTGGTCCTTCGGACACAACTTCACCTTTCTCGATGTATTCACCTTCGAACACAGTCATGGTGCGCCACTTAGGAATGAGCACTTCGTAATGATCGCTGCCATCGATTGGGTTAATGCCATCTTTCGGCGTGATCACAAGGCGACGCTTGCCCTTGGTCTCTTTGCCGTAGCTAACCGTGCCAGATATTTCAGCGAGGATCGCAGGCTCTTTTGGCTTACGCGCCTCGAATAAGTCAGCAACACGCGGCAGACCACCCGTGATATCGCGAGTTTTCGAGCCTTCCTGCGGAATTCTCGCAACAACGTCACCGATGTTGAGCGCGGCGCTGTCTTTAAGCGACACGATAGAACCCGCTGGCAAGAAATAGTGAGCTGGGTGCGTAGTGCCAGGCAGGTAAATTTCTTTACCCTTCTTGTCGACTACGGTAACCGCAGGTCGCAGTTCCTTCGCTGAAGAAGATCGCTCGTTAGGATCGATGATCGAAATACTGGTAAGACCAGTAATTTCGTCTGTCTGCTCGCGAACAGTGATGCCCTCTTCCATCGCGCTAAAGGCAACCATACCAGCCACTTCCGAGACGATCGGATGCGTGTGCGGGTCCCATGTGGCGACAATCTGTCCTGCTTCGACTGCAGTATTTTTACCAATAGTGATCAACGCGCCGTAGGGGAGCTTATAACGCTCGCGCTCGCGGCCCTGTGTGTCATCGACAATCAATTCACCGGATCGCGACACTACGACAAGCTCGCCTTTGATGTTTTCCACCGTCTTCATGTTGTGCAGATGCACAGTACCGGTGTTCTTTACCTGAACGCTGTCGTTGGCCGTCGCGCGTGATGCCGCTCCACCGATGTGGAATGTACGCATTGTGAGCTGCGTGCCCGGCTCGCCGATAGACTGTGCCGCGATGACTCCGATAGCTTCACCGACGTTAACCTGATGACCGCGCGCAAGGTCACGTCCGTAACAAGTTGAGCAAATACCGAAACGAGTTGCACAGGTAATTGGCGAGCGGACGTAGACCTTATCAACACCACCGGCATCGAGAATATCAACCATACGCTCGCTAATGAGCGTGCCACTCTCTGCGATAACCTCACCTGTCTCTTCGTTAATTACATCTGCAGCAAGCGTTCGACCGAGCACACGATCACCGAGTGGCGCGATGATGTCGCCGCCTTCGATGATTGGCGCCATGGTGAGACCTTCTTCGGTACCGCAGTCGACTTCTGTGACCACGAGATCCTGCGAGATATCAACCAAGCGACGTGTCAGGTAACCAGAGTTCGCTGTCTTCAATGCGGTGTCGGCTAGACCCTTACGCGCACCGTGTGTCGAGGTAAAGTACTGCGACACGCTAAGTCCTTCGCGGAAGTTCGCTGTAATCGGCGTCTCAATGATCGAGCCGTCTGGACGCGCCATGAGGCCGCGCATACCCGCGAGTTGACGAATCTGTGCGGGGGAGCCACGAGCGCCTGAGTCGGCATAAATATAAACCGAGTTAAACGACTCTTGCTGCTCCTCCTCTCCTGCCTTGTTAATGACCGACTCTGTAGAGAGACCTTCCATCATAGCCTTGGCGACGACGTCGTTTGCACGAGACCAGATGTCGATAACTTTATTGTATTTCTCGCCTTGCGTAACAAGACCTGAAGCAAATTGGTTTTCGATCTCTTCGACTTCGTTGTTTGCTTGGCCGATAATCGCCGCTTTCTCGTCTGGTATAACGAAGTCGTTAACACCGATAGACGAACCCGAGCGAGTCGAATATTTATAGCCTGTATACATAAGTTGGTCGGCGAAAATTACTGTCTCTTTCAAGCCAACGTTACGATAACACGCGTTCAAAATTCCAGAGATTTGCTTCTTTGCCATCTTCTGGTTAACCATGGAGAACGGGAGGCCCTTGGGCACGATATTAGAAAGCAGCACGCGGCCGACGGTTGTGTCGACGATCGCGGTGGTCGCAACTAACTCACCCTCTTCGTTCTTTTCATAGTCAGTGATACGCGCTTTGATCCGAGCTTGCAGGTGTGCGTTGCCTGAATCGTAAGCGCGTTGCACTTCCTTCGCATCGGCGAAAGTCATACCTTCGCCTTTCGCGTTCACGCGTGAGCGAGTCATGTAGTAGAGACCCAACACCACGTCTTGCGAAGGCACAATAATTGGTTCGCCGTTCGCTGGCGCCAAGATGTTATTTGTAGACATCATTAGCGTGCGCGCTTCGAGCTGTGCTTCGAGCGTAAGCGGGACGTGAACGGCCATTTGGTCGCCATCAAAGTCGGCGTTGTAGGCTGCACAAACAAGCGGATGCAGCTGAATCGCTTTGCCTTCGATTAGCACCGGCTCAAAAGCCTGAATACCAAGACGGTGAAGCGTCGGCGCGCGGTTGAGAAGCACCGGATGCTCGCGAATCACGTCGGCGAGAATATCCCACACCTCAGCTGTTTCACGCTCAACCATTTTCTTAGCAGCTTTAATTGTTGTCGCAAGACCACGACGCTCGAGCTTGCCAAAAATAAACGGCTTAAAGAGTTCCAATGCCATTTTCTTAGGCAGTCCACACTGGTGCAAACGCAGTGTAGGGCCAACCACGATCACAGAACGGCCAGAGTAGTCTACGCGCTTGCCGAGCAAGTTCTGACGGAAGCGACCCTGCTTGCCTTTAATCATGTCGGCGAGCGACTTAAGGGGACGCTTGTTCGAACCGGTAATCGCACGGCCACGACGGCCATTATCGAGAAGCGCATCGACCGCTTCTTGCAACATGCGCTTCTCATTACGCACGATAATATCAGGCGCATTAAGATCGAGCAGTCGCTTGAGTCGATTGTTACGGTTGATTACTCGACGATACAAGTCGTTGAGATCAGATGTGGCAAAACGGCCGCCATCGAGTGGCACGAGTGGGCGCAAATCTGGCGGCAGAACCGGCAGCACGTTCATTACCATCCACTCGGGCTTGTTTCCTGACTCGGCAAACGCCTCGAGGAGCTTCAATCGCTTCGAGAGTTTCTTGAGTTTGGTCTCAGAATTAGTCGCTGGAATTTCTTCGCGCAGACGCGCAACTTCAGCGTCGACTTCGAGATCTTTCATCAGCGCTTGAATAGCCTCGGCGCCCATTTTGGCGTCAAACTCATCGCTGAACTCTTCCATCGCCTCGAAATACTGCTCGTCGTTTAGTAGCTGTCCTTTCTCGAGGTTTGTCATACCAGGATCGGTCACAACAAAAGACTCGAAGTAAAGAATTCGCTCGATGTCGCGAAGCGTCATATCGAGAAGCAGGCCAATGCGCGAGGGCAATGACTTGAGGAACCAAATGTGTGCAACCGGGCTCGCCAGTTCGATATGACCCATACGGTCGCGACGAACTTTAGATAGCGCTACCTCTACGCCACATTTTTCACAGATTACGCCGCGATGCTTAAGTCGCTTGTATTTGCCACAGAGGCACTCGTAGTCTTTGGTTGGGCCGAAAATTTTGGCGCAGAACAACCCATCGCGCTCAGGCTTGAATGTCCTATAGTTTATAGTTTCAGGCTTTTTCACTTCGCCGAACGACCACGCTCTGATCATCTCCGGAGAGGCAAGACCGATGCGAATGGAGTCAAATTCATCGGATGGTGACTGAGACTTTAACAACCCTAGTAGGTCTTTCATTCTAGATCCTCCACCTGACGCGGGTAACGCGCCACGGCTTTAATATTCACTAATTCTTGCGTTTTAGCTCGCTTGGCGAACCGACGTGAATGCCAGCTTATTTGCTGACATCCAACTCCATGTCGATTGCAAGAGATCGAATCTCTTTCAAGAGAACGTTAAACGACTCAGGCATACCAGGCTCCATGCGATGGTCTCCGTCGACGATGTTTTTATACATCTTCGTCCGGCCCGCGACGTCGTCCGACTTCACGGTAAGCATCTCTTGCAGAGTGTATGCAGCGCCATAAGCTTCGAGAGCCCATACTTCCATCTCTCCGAAGCGCTGGCCGCCGAACTGAGCCTTACCGCCCAGCGGTTGCTGAGTAACGAGGCTGTAGCTACCTGTCGATCGCGCGTGCATCTTGTCATCGACCAAGTGGTTAAGCTTGAGCATATACATGATGCCGACTGTGACTTTGCGATCAAACTCTTCGCCGGTGCGACCATCGCGCAGGCTTACCTGTCCGCTTTCATCGATACCTGCTAGTTCGAGCATGCCTTTGATTTCAGTCTCGGCTGCACCATCGAACACAGGTGTTGCCATAGGCACGCCTGCACGAAGATTGTGTGCGAGCTCGAGAATTTCATCATCGCTGAAGCTCTTCAGATCTTCTTGCTTGTCGCCGATTTTATTGTAAACCTCGGTCAACAGCTTACGCACGTCAGCCGCTTTCTTCTGCGAGTCGAGCATCTCACCAATTCGATTACCAAGGCCCTTAGCAGCCGCACCGAGGTGAGTCTCAAGAATCTGACCCACGTTCATACGCGACGGTACGCCGAGAGGATTGAGCACGATATCGACCGGCTCACCTTTTTCATCGTACGGCATATCTTCGACAGGCATGATCACCGAGATAACACCTTTGTTACCATGGCGTCCTGCCATTTTGTCACCCGGCTGAATGCGACGTTTGATAGCAAGATAGACCTTTACGATCTTAAGCACGCCTGGGGCGAGATCGTCGCCTTGGGTTAACTTGCCGCGCTTGTCTTCATAGCGCGCGTCTAATTCGGCGCGACGCTCTTTGAGCTGCTCTTCTGCACGCTCTAGCTGCTTATTAACTGCGTCATCAGACAGACGGAGCTTGAACCAGTCTTCGCGTGGAAGTTCGGCCAAATACCCAGCAGTGACTTTCTGACCCTTCTTAAGCTTAGGTCCGCCGGCAACGACTTTATTGAGTAATGCTTTCTCTAAGCGCTCGTAGGTCGCGCCCTGGACAATGCGGAACTCGTCTTCGATGTCTTTTCGCACTTTTTTGAGCTGCGACTCTTCGATTTGGATTGCACGCTTGTCTTTCTCAAGGCCATCACGCGTAAACACTTGCACGTCGATAACAGTCCCGGTCACACTGGTTGGAACGCGCTGCGACGTATCTTTAACGTCAGAGGCTTTCTCGCCAAAGATCGCACGCAGGAGCTTCTCTTCTGGCGTCAGCTGAGTCTCGCCTTTAGGCGTCACCTTACCGACGAGAATGTCACCCGCGCCAACCTCAGCACCAATGTATACGATACCCGACTCGTCGAGTTTGCTGAGTGCGCCTTCGCCGACATTCGGAATATCAGCCGTAATTTCTTCAGAACCAAGTTTCGTATCGCGAGCGACACACGTAAGCTCTTGGATGTGAATAGTCGTGAAACGATCTTCCTTGACTACTCGTTCAGAAATTAGGATCGAATCCTCGAAGTTATAGCCATTCCAAGGCATAAACGCTATGCGCATGTTTTGACCAAGCGCGAGCTCACCCATGTCTATCGAAGGACCGTCGGCGAGAATATCGCCTCGTGTCACGATGTCACCCTCTTTCACGAGAGGCTTCTGGCTGATACACGTATTCTGATTAGAGCGTGTGTATTTGGTTAGGTTGTAAATATCTACACCCGCCTCACCCGCGTCCGTCTCTTCGTCATTAACGCGAACGATGATGCGCGCGCCGTCAACGCTCTCGATAACACCACCACGGAAGGCAACCTCACAAACACCCGAATCGGCGGCGACATTACGCTCCATGCCGGTTCCTACTAAGGGCTTTTCTGTCTTAAGTGTCGGAACAGCTTGGCGTTGCATGTTCGAGCCCATCAATGCGCGGTTAGCGTCATCGTGTTCGAGGAATGGGATCAATGCGGCTGCAACAGACACCATCTGCTGTGGCGCAACGTCCATGTAGTCGACTTCTTCGCGGAGCTTGAGAGTCGTCTCGCCCTTATAACGAACGGTGACTAGCGTATCGACAAATCCACCTTTCTTATCGAGTGGCGCGCTCGCTTGTGCAATAACGAAATCGCTTTCATCAATTGCTGATAGATAGTCGATCTCATCTGTAACTTTGTTCTTCACTACTTTGCGGTACGGGCTCTCGAGGAAACCGTAATGATTCGTACGCGCATAGGTTGCAAGCGAGTTGATTAGACCAATGTTAGGTCCCTCAGGCGTCTCAATTGGGCATACACGACCATAGTGAGTCGGGTGCACGTCGCGCACTTCGAATCCAGCACGCTCGCGGGTAAGACCACCCGGACCGAGGGCCGAAACGCGGCGCTTATGCGTCACCTCAGACAATGGATTGTTCTGATCCATAAACTGAGAGAGCTGGCTCGAACCAAAAAACTCTTTGATCGCTGCGGCAACTGGTTTCGCATTGATCATGTCTTGCGGCATGAGCCCTTCGGAATCAGCCATGCTTAGACGTTCTTTGACAGCTCGCTCTACGCGGACGAGGCCAACGCGGAACTGATTTTCTGCCATCTCACCGACCGAGCGAATGCGGCGGTTGCCAAGGTGATCGATATCATCAACCGAACCAAAACCATTACGAATACCGACGAGTGTTTTCAACACTTCGACAATGTCGTCTTGGTCGAGCACGGCAGACCCTTCGGTCTCTTGGCGACCTAAGCGGCGGTTAAACTTCATGCGGCCAACAGCCGAGAGGTCATAACGCTCAGGTGAGAAGAATAAGTTTGCGAACAGATTTTCGGCCGACTCTTTAGTTGGCGGCTCGCCTGGACGCATCATGCGATAAATTTCGACCATCGCTTCGAGCTTCGATGTAGTGCCATCGATACGCAATGTGTCTGACACAAAAGGACCGCAGTCGAGGTCATTCGTGTAAATCGTTTGGAATTCAGTGACGCCCTGCTCAACAAATTCAGCAAGCATTTCGTGAGTGATCTCAGCGTTACACGCGAAGATTATCTCGCCAGTCTCCTGATTCACAACATCGGCTGCAAGCGCTTCACCCGCAAGGAAGTCTTCAGTTACGATTAGATCTTTGAGCTTTGCTGTTTCCATCTGTCGAACGTGACGACTGGTAATACGACGCCCATTCTCAACGATGACAGCGCCCTTCTTGTCGGTAATGTCAAAGTTAAGCACTTCGCCACGTAGCCGCGCAGGAATAAGCTGAAGCGAGAAGCTAGGCTCCTTGCCTTTAGTGATTTTAAACGTGTTGTTCTCGTAAAAAGCCTCGAGAATTTCCTGCGAGGAATAACCAAGCGCTCGCATAAGAACAGTCGCAGGCAATTTGCGGCGACGGTCAATGCGTACGTAGACCATGTCTTTCGGATCGAATTCGAAGTCTAACCATGAACCACGGTAAGGAATCACGCGCGCAGAGTAGAGCAGCTTGCCCGAGCTGTGCGTTTTTCCGCGGTCGTGGTCAAAGAACACGCCAGGCGAACGGTGTAGCTGAGACACAACGACTCGCTCCGTACCGTTAATGACGAATGTTCCAGAGTCGGTCATCAATGGGATTTCGCCCATATAGACTTCTTGCTCTTTAATATCCTTAATGGTTTGAGTCGTTGATTCCTTATCGTAAAGGATCAACCTAACTTTCACCCGCAAGGAGACGGAATAAGTAGAACCGCGCAATTGACACTCTTTCACGTCGAATACCGGCTTACCTAGCTCGTAGCTCACGTACTCGAGTACGGCTTTGCCCGAATAGCTGACTATTGGGAAAACGGACTTAAACGCTGCATGTAGACCTTGGTCTTTGCGCGCGTCGAGAGGGCTGTCGAGTTGTGTAAACTGTCTATAGGAATCGACTTGTATAGATAAGAGGTACGGTATATCCATAGCACTCGGCAGTTTGCCAAAGTTTTTACGGATTCGTTTTTTCTCTGTATACGAATAGGCCATTGCTGTGTTCCTAGCGTTGCGTACTAGTGGGGTACTAAGGGTGTAGAAGTCTTACAACGACGAACACCGGATGCAGAAATCTGCATCCGGTGAGCATCGGTTTTCAGCTTAAGCAGATTACTTAAGCTCAACTGTGGCGCCAGCCTCTTCGAGAGCTTTCTTAGCTTCTTCAGCTTCGCCTTTAGGTGCAGCTTCCTTCAATGTTGAAGGTGCGCCATCAACAAGCTCTTTCGCTTCTTTCAGGCCAAGACCTGTAATGCCGCGAACCGCTTTAATGACGTTTACTTTCTTCTCGCCTGCGCCAGTAAGAACGATATCGAACTCAGTCTGTTCTTCAGCAGCAACAGCTTCGCCTGCAGCAGCGGCAGGAGCAGCGGCTACAGCGGCAGCTGCAGATACGCCAAACTTCTCTTCCATTGCTTCAACCAGCTGAACAACGTCCATTACCGACATTTCGGCGATTGCTTCTAATACGTCTTCTTTAGATAGAGCCATGACTCTTATCTCCTAATAAAATAATTAATATAAATTTTGTGTCTCGCTGCCTAAGCAACGAAAAAACTAGGCTGCTTCCTGCTTCTGGTCTCGAACTGCAGCAACGCCACGCGTTACCTTCGAGGGAACCTCTTTCATGGTTCTTGCAAGCTTCGTTACAGGCGCCAACATCACGCTCATAAGGATAGACAGCGCCTGATCGTGAGTCGGCAACTTTGCCAACACGTCGATCTGACTTGCGTCTAATAACTTACCACCAACAGACAATGCTCTGATTTCGAACTTAGCATTCTCTTTCGCAAAATCCTTTAGCACACGCGCGGCGGCTCCGGGGTCGTCCTGCGAAAAAGCGAGAATGGTAGGCCCAACTAGCACTTCTTGAATACACTCGAAATCTGTCGCCTCTACTGCTTTCTTAAGCAGCGTGTTGCGAACAACACGTAGATAGACATTATTTTCTCGAGCGCTCTTACGAAGTGCAGTCATCTGACTTACAGTTACGCCGCGGTAATCCGCGAGAACTGCAGACAAAGCACTGCTAGCAGCTTGATTGACTTCTGAAACGATTTGTTTCTTGTCTTCCAATCTAATAGCCACTATCTCAACTCCATATTGTTGTGATCACCCTCAGTCTTCGACAGCTTTCTTTAGCGAGCGAGCCCTCTAAAAATAACTAGCAATTTCGTGACAAGTAATCCTTAAGCTCTTTCGAGCTTTGGACGAAAACAGTAAGTAGAGAATTATAAAACCTCAACCACTGCCTTCTTTCATTCGGTGAGTAAGATGCGAGCCGCGGTGTGCATGACACACCGAAACTCATATCGGGTTTCACCATCTGCGTAGGAAATTAAGAAGCCGATTTTGCCTACCTGGCAGAACCACACTTCACCTACGGTCTTTGACGGCCCTGCCAGAGAACTGACAAAACCCCAAAGTTTGTCGCTGACCAAGACTTGCGTCAGCGGCGCTGCGGCCAGCGCGATGCACCGGCCTGCGATTTCTTTAGATTGCGAGCGACGAGTGGTCGATCTGCAGGCCAGGGCCCATAGTCGATGACAACGTTACTTTGCGAATGTAGACACCCTTGGCAGAAGCAGGCTTAACCTTTTTCAGGTCTAGCAGCAGTGCCTCGAGGTTAGCCGTAACAGCAGCCACGTCGAAGTCTACCTTGCCAATACCACCGTGGATGATTCCATTCTTGTCTGTGCGGTAGCGAACCTGGCCACCTTTTGCGTTTTTGACCGCAGTCTCAACGTCAGGTGTTACCGTGCCAACCTTGGGGTTAGGCATCAGGCCACGTGGGCCAAGAACGGTGCCCAGCTTACCAACTACGCGCATGGCGTCTGGGGTAGCAATAACGACGTCGAAGTCTAGGTTACCCGCCTGAATGCTTTCGGCTAGGTCGTCAAAACCAACGATGTCTGCGCCAGCTGCTTTCGCCTTCTCTGCATTTTCGCCTTGAGCGAAAACGGCGACACGCACTTCTTTACCAGTGCCTGCGGGCAGTACAGTTGAACCACGGACGGCTTGGTCCGACTTACGCGCGTCGATGCCGAGATTAACCGAGACGTCGAGCGACTCTTTGAATTTGCCTGTGGCGAATTCTGAGAGGATCGCGACCGCATCAGCCACCGAGTAGGCTTTGCCTGGCTCGATTTTGGCAGCAAGTGCCTTTTTCTTTTTGCTTAATTTAGCCATGTTACTAAACTCCCTCGACGATGAGGCCGGCGCTGCGCGCGCTGCCCGCCAATGTACGCACTGCCGCGTCCATATCAGCCGCTGTTAAGTCGGCCATCTTTTGAGTCGCCACTTCTTCGAGTTGCGCACGAGTAACAGTGCCAACTTTCTCAGTGTTTGGGCGACCGCTACCCTTAGTGATGCCGACGATTTTTCGCAGCAGCACTGAAGCAGGCGGAGTTTTCATGATGTAGGTGAAGCTGCGATCCGAGTAGACCGTGATCACTACGGGAATCGGTAAGCCAGCTTCCATGCTCTGTGTTGCAGCATTGAATGCCTTACAGAATTCCATGATGTTAACACCGTGCTGACCTAAAGCAGGTCCAACTGGTGGGCTCGGGTTAGCTTTGCCAGCCCCGACTTGTAGCTTGATATAAGCTAGTACTTTCTTAGCCATGTTGCTCTCCTTGGGTGCAGACGTTGACGCGGGCTTATAAAAACTGAAACCTTGCCAACTCCCCTGCGTACTCTAAATGACTTAGAGCTCGTCTTTATGGCCGGAGGCGCCATTTTGACGACTCCCGACCGCTTCGCTTTGGGCTTTCGCCCAAAAATTCATGCTTACTTTTAGACCTAAAGGCCTAGAGCCTAAGACTAGCTCTTTTCGACTTGACCGAACTCTAACTCGACCGGTGTAGACCTACCGAAAATCAGCACCGCTACGCGCAGTCTGTTCTTCTCGTAATTCACTTCCTCTACAGTGCCTGTAAAGTCATTGAAAGGACCGTCTGTTACTCGAACCATTTCGCCAGGCTCATAAACAGTCTTGTGCGCTGGCATGTCTTCGCTCGCTTCCATGCGCTGCAGTATTTTGTCGGCCTCTTTCGCCGTAATCGGCGCGGGTCGATCTGCTGTACCGCCAATAAATCCCATAACGCGCGGCGTGTTTTTAACCAGATGCCACGTATCGTCATTGAGCTCCATATGAACAAGCACATAGCCAGGGAAGAACTTGCGCTCGCTTTTGCGCTTTTGACCCGCGCGCATCTCAACCACTTCTTCTGTGGGGACAAGCACATCATCGAACAGATCTTCCATACCCTGTAACGCAATACGCTCTTGCAACGAGAGCATTACTTTCTTCTCATATCCGGAGAAGGCGTGAACTACATACCAACGCTTAGCCATTGTTGCCCCTATCCGATTATCGATGAGACGGCGCTGTTAAGCGCCCAATCAAGCAGCCATAAAATAATGGCGACAATGAAGATAACAACCAATACCACAATGGTGGTTTGGGTAGTCTCTTGCCGAGTTGGCCATACAACCTTACGAATCTCGGTCCTTGCCTCGAGGCAAAGCTCGAGGAACGATCGTCCTCGCACGGTTTGGATCGCAATCCAGCCGGCGATAGCGGCAGCGATGATCAATCCGACCACGCGAACCAATAAAGATTCCGTCGCGAAATAAGAATTTGCGTAGATCGCGGCGACGGTGATGGCCACAACGACGAGCCACTTAAGGCCATCTAACTTAGTGCTCGCGCCTTCAATTTTCTCTGACATAGTGCTCGCTTATTCTCTTATTTTGGTGGCCTAGACCAGCTAATCACTGAATACACCTAGACTCATCCGTCACCGGCATGGAGCCGATGCATTAATCCCGCCACTCGCTGAGCAATTACCCAACGACTATGTGGCAGGCCAGGAGGGAATCGAACCCCCAACCTGCGGTTTTGGAGACCGCTGCTCTGCCAATTGAGCTACTGGCCTAAACTCTTTTGCTCGTCTATTTGGTTCGATCTAAATTTAGATCTAATTAGAATCTAAACTCTAACACCGAGTTTATTATGTCCGAACTCTACAAAGACGACTAAGCCGAGACATCCTACCGGAGGTCTCGGCTCAGCGAAAAGCCTGTTAAAGCTTACTCGAATATCTTCGCTACAACGCCGGCGCCTACTGTGCGACCGCCTTCACG
>OBMK010001799.1_pt1 | contig 17404 bp, 15 predicted proteins | sample 1539081 | NCBI WGS metagenome assembly OBMK01 (sample SAMEA3355528, study PRJEB22509) | marine metagenome | biome: marine; feature: river plume; material: water | place: USA | collected 2010-08-07 | depth 0.5 m | reverse complement strand
CTCTCGTCGCCGCTACGGTCTTTTAGAACTTAACCGAAGCGCTGAGACGCACATAGCGCGGCGTCTGATAGGCGGTGACCTTGCCGAAGTTCGGGTTTACCTGACCGGGGCCCGGATAGGCGCCGATGTCGATTTCACCGAATTCGTTGAAGTCGAGTTCAGCCTGCTGGTTGAAGATGTTGAACACATCCGCGCGCAGCGTGACGCCGTCGCCCGGAATGCCCCAACGATCACGAAGGGTATAGGCGAAGGTCAAATCCACGACCTTGAGCCAATCGCTCTTGAACACGGAGCCCCGAGGCGTGGCCTCTGACGTTCCGTCGCCGTCCAAGTCGCAGTACCACGACGCGGCGCCGTAGAAGGCGGCGAACAGGTCGTCGTCGGTGTTCGGGTCGGTTTCCGGGTGAACCCCCTGACAGCCAAACTGACGCGGCGACTCGATCAGGATGTTGGCGCCGATATTGAAGTTCGGCGTCACCTGCCAGTTGCCATACGCCTTGAAGGCATGTTCGCGGTGGTTCGGCAGCTTGCCAAACGCGCCGTCCGCCAGGCCAGGCACGTCGTAGTCTTGAGTAAGACCAGGGTCAGCCTGTCCGTTGTCGGACTTCAGAGCGCCTTCATAATTGCCTTCCAGATCAGACCAGACGTAGCTGACCCGGCCGCCCCACACGCCATCGAAAGCGCGTTCCAGCGAGAACTCGACGGCCTTGTATTCCCGGACAGGTTTCGGGAAACGCAGGTCATCCGCCGCCAGATCGACGACACGATCCTGAGTGATCAAGCCGCCCGAAGCTGCGGCCAAGTCGGAGCCCGCCAGGGTGACAGTGACGTCTTCGCCGGGGTTGGCCAGAACGTACTGGTGGAAGCCCGACCAGACGCCGGCGCAGCTCGCCGCCGAGAGACCGCCGCCAGCTTGTTCGCAGTACTGCTGCAGAGCCGAGTCGATGGCGATGTCGTCAATGGCACGACCCAGATCGCGGTAAGTCGCAGTCACGCCGGCCGTATAACCGCCGAACCGTTGCGAATAGCCGATGATGAACTCATCAACGTACATCGGATCAAGGTTCGAAGCGACCTGAGTTGCGATCGGCTTGGTCGTGCCGTCAGCGAGGGTGACTTCCGAGAACAGGCTGCCCAAGATGGGTTGTTCATTGTCGTCACGAATGCCGTCTTGGTTGGCGTCGATGGCGAGATTACCGTTCAACACATTCAGATTGTACGTATCGCGGAAGTACAGCTCCCGACCGGCCAAGCGCTGGTTCGTGTTGACGGCGACGGGCAGATAGTAGCGCCCGTAGAAGCCGAACAGCTTAGCCTGACGATCGCCGAAAACGTCGAATGTGGCGCCGAGCCGCGGAGCGATCTGATTTTTGATGTCGACGAAGGTTTCGCCGTTGATATTGGCGTTCTCGAAGCTTTCGCCGCGGACGCCGAGATTCAGAGTAAGCCGGTCGGTGACTTCCCAGCTGTCCTGCACGTACCAGGCGTTTTGCGTCGAAGTCCACGAGCCAGAATTATCGTAGACTTCAACCCGCACGCGGCGCGGCGAACCGATGAGATCAGGCCGTCCAGCGGGAGCGTTCGCAGCGGTGAAGGGCGTCTGGTAGCGGTAAGCCACGCCGCCGGTCCGCTCGCCAGAGCAGACAAGGGCGTCTTCGTTCGTCGCGGTGTTGATCGGCGAGGACCGGCAGATGTTGAAGCCCGAGCCCGAGCGAGACAGCGTTTGGCTGGCTTCCAGATCTTCATTGTCGATACCAGCCCGGAAGTGGTGCTGACCAAACAGCGACACATAGGCATCGACGTCGAAGCGCAGCATTTCGCGCCGGTCGTCATTGGTGCCCGGCGAGCCGATCAACCAATTGCCACGCTGGGCCGTCAGCGTGTTCTCAACGTCCAGAATACCATCGCCGTTGTAGTCGAAGCCGGTAATATCGATGATCACCGGGTTGCCGTCTTCAGGCGAAGAACTGACGGTACGGTTTTCCGTCACGCCGTAAGACAGCGAAGTGGTCAGCCAGTCGGTCCAAACACCAGTGTAGCGGAAGACGTAATTATCGCCGCCGCTCTCGAAGTTGTAAACGCCATCCGACCTCGAACCCGCGTTGTTTGCGAAGAAGGTCGTCTGTTCGGTTTCCTGCTCAACGTGGTCGGTGAAATAGGTGCCTTCCAGGCGGTGACCATCCGCTATGATGAAGTCGACCTTTCCGCCGTAAACCGGCGTGTCGTCCTTCGTCCGGAAACCAAGGCCGCTGGTGTTCTGGTCGTACGCTTCGCGGTTGCGCACATTGTACAGACCATAGGCAAAGAGACGGTCGCTGATGATGGGACCGCCCGCCTCAAGGATAACATCCCAAGACTCGCGATAATCGTTTTCGTTCAGCGCGAGATATGTATTGGGCTGATACTCGCGCAGGCTTTCCGGTTCCCAGTACGACGTCAACCCGAACTTCCATTCGTTGCCGCCAGATTTGGTCGTAGCATTGATGACCCCGCCGGTGCCCCGGCCGAATTCCGCAGAATAACCACCCGTCTTGACGTCGAACGTTTCGTAGAACTCGAAGGGCACACTGGCGCCGCCCAAGAAGCTCACGAAGTCCGTGGTGTTCAGGCCGTTGACGAAGAAAGTGTTCTCCCCCGCCGAAGAGCCGGAAATCGCCGGGATGCCGCCAAATGCGGCATCACCGGCCGTCACGCCGGGCGCGAGAAGCGCCAATGCCGTTCCGGACCGAGCGATCGGCGTATTGGCCGTCAGTTGTTCGACGTTGACGCTCAGACCCGTCGTCGTGGCGTCAAATTCGGACACAGCTCGGCGCGTACCTACGACGACGATGTCACCGACCGTCGTGGCGTTTTCTCGACCAATGGTGAAGGTGAAGGACGACGTGCCGCCGACCGAAACGTCCACATTGTCAGAAAACGCATTATAGCCCGGGGCCGAGATGGCGATCGTATAATTGCCTTGCGGCAGCGCGACCGCGCGAAAAGCGCCAGAGGCGTCCGTGGTAAACGTGCGGCTGAAGCCCTGATCCGTCGATGTCACCGTGACGGTCGCGCCCGCGACAGCGGCGCCAGAGGTATCCCTAACATTGGCCGCGATGGCGCCCTGCGTGGCGGAAGCCTGCGCAAGAGCGTTCGTGGGCGCAACCAAAACGGTGGCGGCCGGGACGATGGCGGCCGCGAACATCGCCACGCCTCCAATCATCGTGCCCGTCAGCAGACGCTCTCGAATTGTTTGGGTTTTCAAATCAAGTCCTCCAAAACGCAACTCGCGGCGACGGCTCACGAGTTGCTCGATATGCCGCGCCCCCATGCGCGCGGATCGAAGGAGACCTTAGTCAGTGAACCCATCGAAGCTACGACTATTACGCCTCCGTAACCTATTAGTCGTGAGATTGTCTCAATAAGGCCACACCATGACCGTGAGCGCCACTAAGAAGCCATTTTGCACCTCGTAGCGTTCTTTGGGCATGGATTATCCTCTCATCCCAAAATTGCAGAACAATAATGGCTTCCAAATGAGCTAAGTGCAAAACTCCACGACGTTGAGATGGCACCTCTGGGTGTACGCTACCGCTCCACCGCCACCCTCGACGCATAAGGCGCCGGCTCGGGCGTGCACGACGCTGTGACGAGTTGCGCCGCCATGAGACACAGCAGCGCCGCCGCGATAGGCTGGAGCCGATTTGAGACAGCGAAGGCGATCGAACGAGCCATGATGGGGCGCTCCGGCGAAGGTTACCGAGGAGTTAAGGCAAGGGTCGCGCCAGAGGACGGGGGCGTCGGCGTGATTCCCTTCGTTCGGGATTTTGATTTCGCCCACGGGCGGCGCGATCAGGTCTCGCCGCTGATTCAGCGAGTGATCGCCCACAATCCGGGTCCCTTCACCTTCACGGGGACGGGGACCTATATTGTCGGTCGGGCCGAGCCGGGGGCGCAGGTGGCGGTGATCGACCCCGGCCCTTTGGACGAGCCGCATCTCGCCGCCCTGCTGACGGCGGTGGCGGGACGTGTAGTGAGCCACGTCCTCGTCACCCACACCCACCGCGACCACGCCCCCCTCGCCCGCCCCTTCGCCGATCGTACGGGGGCGACGATTCTCGCGGCGCGGCCCCCGCTGCGAGAAACCCACGCCTCGGGCGCGCTGGATGAGGATGAGGATGCGGACTTCGCCCCCGACAGGGTGCTGACGGGCGGCGAACGGATCGAGGGCGACGGCTGGACGCTGGAGGCCCTGTTCACGCCCGGCCACGCCTCGAACCATATGGCGTTCGCTCTACGGGAGGAGAACGCCCTGTTCAGCGGCGACCACGTCATGGGCTGGTCCACCACGGTGGTGGCGCCGCCGGATGGAAACATGCGCGACTATATGGCCAGCCTGGACGCCGTGATCGCGCGGAACTACACCACCCTCTGGCCCACACACGGCGCCCCGGTGACGAACCCTGGGCCCTTTCTGTCAGCCTATCGCGCCCACAGGCTGGAGCGCGAGGCCCAGGTGGCGGCGCGGTTGAGGGCGGGCGACCGAACGGCGGCGGAGATGACGCCGATTCTCTACGCCGCCGTGGATCAGCGGCTGTGGCCGGCCGCCGCCCTGTCGGTCCTGGCCCATCTGATCAAGCTGGTCGAAGACGGGACGGCGACCGTTTCGGGCCCGCCCAGCGTGACGACGGAGTTTCGTCCGGCCTAGAGCCTGATCCGTTGAGGAGGAACCGCTACGCGGTTCCGTCCGAAACGATCATGCTCTAGCGGACTTCCTCCTCCAGGGCCGCGACGATCTTGCCCATCAGACGGCAGGTCGCGCCGCCGTCGGGGCGCGGATCGCGCGCTGCAACTCGAATGTCGGTCCGTCCGGGCCGGATGCGGATCACCGCGTCATAGGCGAAGCCGAACCAGGCGCCCTCATGCACCCCCTCGACCTCGAAGGTCGCGGCGCGAACCACTGGAAAACCAGCGTCCACCAGGGCCGATACCGCCTGCTGCGCCAAGATCTGCGAGGGAATGGAGCGGGCGGCGGGACAGGCCTGCATCCCCTGAACGTCATTCGCGCGAGGATGAAGGGCGGCCAAATGGCTGAAGGCCGGTGGTTCTTCCACACTGGTGCTGACGTCACGCGGCGTAGGCTGGGCCAGCCGTGCGCCTTGATGGAGGAAGACGCCCAGGACGCCTCCCGCCAGGACCAGAGCCGTGACGGCATAGACCCAACGGCGACCGAGGTCCCGCAGAGCCAGGACCGTCACGGTCAAGGCTGCGCCCAGACCGACCCAGGCCATGCCCCGCCCCACCGTCCAGGTCAGCAGATCATAGGTGACCGCCCGATCGACCCCGCCGAACAGGGTCGCCGCCATGGCCGCCACCGCCAGGACCGGGGCCGCCGCCGTCACGGCGGTCAGGACAGGGATCAAGGCGGGGACGGGCTTGGTCGATCGCATCGGCGTTCCGGCAGGTCAGGCGGGCTGAACGTCGGGCAGACGATAGTCCTTCATCCGCTCGCGCAGAAGCTTCTTGTCGATCTTGCCCGTGGCGCCCAGGGGGATCTCGTCCAGGGCCACCACGTCATCGGGCATCCACCATTTGGCGATCTTGCCCTTCAGAAAGTCGAGATGCTCCTGCTTGTCCAGAGTCTCGCCGGCCTTCAGCTTGACCAGCAGGACCGGGCGCTCGTCCCATTTGGCGTGGGGGGCGCCGATGACGGCCGCCAGCTCGACCTTGGGGTGGCCGACGGCGATGTTTTCGATCTCGATGGAGCTGATCCACTCCCCGCCCGACTTGATCACATCCTTCGAACGGTCGGTGATCTGCATGAAGCCCAGTTCGTCCACCGTCGCCACATCCCCCGTGTCGAAGAAGCCGTCCGCGTCCAGGATCGAGGCGTCCTCGCGGAAATAGGCGCGGGCGACCGTCGGTCCCTTGACCATCAAATGGCCGAAGGTGGCCCCGTCATGCGGCAGGCTCTGACCCGCGTCGTCCTTCAGCGCCAGTTCTATGCCCAGTGGGGGCGTCCCCTGTTTGGTGCGGTATTTCAGCTGTTCCTCGAACGGCAGGGCCGCCGTCTCCGGCGTCATGTTCGACAGGGTGCCGATCGGCGAAGTCTCGGTCATCCCCCAGCCCTGGAGCACTTCGACGCCATAATCGTCGTGGAAGGCGCGGATCAGGCTTTCCGGCACGGCCGAACCGCCGATCAGCACGCGCTTGACCGTAGAAAGCTTCAATCCGTTCTGCCGCATATGGGCCAGAAGCCCCTGCCACACGGTGGGCACGGCGGCCGAGAAGGTGACGCCCTCGGTCTCGAGCAGCTCATACAGAGCCTCCCCGTCCATCCGGGCGCCCGGCATCACCAGCTTGCAGCCCGATGCGGGACCGACGAAGGCGATGCCCCAGGCGTTGGCGTGGAACATGGGCACCACCGGCAGTATGACGTCGCTGGTCTTGCCCCCGACCACCGAAGCTTGCAGGGCCATGAAGGTGTGCAGGAAGTTGGAGCGGTGCGAATACAGCACCCCTTTGGGATTCCCCGTGGTGCCGGAGGTGTAGCACAGGCCGCAGGCGGTGTTTTCCGGGAAGTCGCCCCACAAGACGCCGGCGGACTGGTCAGCCACGATCCTTTCATAGGATTCTGCGCGCGGCAGCCGGGTCTGCGGCATGTGGGCGTCGTCGGTCATGATGATGACCCGCTCGACCTTCGGGATGTGAGGCAGAATCGCTTCAAGCAGCGGCACGAAGGTCAGGTCGGTGAAGATGACCCGGTCCTCGGCGTGGTTGATGATATAGACGAGTTGCTCGGGAAACAGACGGGGGTTCAGGGTGTGGCACACCGCGCCTATGCCCATGACGCCGTACCAGGTCTCGATATGGCGGTCGGTGTTCCAGGCCAGGGTGGCGACGCGATCGCCGGGCTCGATACCCCAGGCTTTCAGGGCGTTGGACACCCGCTTGGCCCTGTCGTGAATCCGGCTGTAGGTGGTGCGGACGATGGGGCCTTCGACGGAACGGGTGACCACTTCGCGGTCGCCGTGCCAGTTCTTGGCATGGTCGAGGATCTTATCGACCGTCAGAGGCCAATCCTGCATCAATCCCAGCATGTGCGTCTTCCTTGTCCCTTGATGCGTCTGCTCGCCCGCGACGCTTGATGAGACGCTATAGGGGTGATCAGCGATAAGCAATGCGAGCCCGGCGGGCCGTCGCGCGACCGATCGCCCCGTCGGACCGGCGCTTGGCGATGCGCCGGCCGGCGCCGTAGAAGGCCGTCCATGGCCATATTGATCGCAATCACGGGGGGCTCCGGCTCCGGTAAGAGCACGCTGGCGGAGGCGCTTGTGTCCAGCCTGCCCGACGGGGCGGCCGTGCTGGTGCGCGAAGACTCCTATTATAAGGACGCCGCCGCCCTGCCCGGCTTCGACCCCGCGACCTTCGACTTCGACGATGTAGCCGCGCGCGACCATGCGCTGATGATCACAGACCTGAAGGCGTTGAAGTCGGGTCGGGGCGTGACCGCGCCCGTCTATTCCTTCATCCATCATGGACGCGAGCCGGGCGGCGAACCGATCCCGCCAGCCGAGGTGGTGATCGTCGAAGGCACCCATGTGCTCTGTACGCCCGAGCTGACCGCCCTGTTTGACATCCGGGTCTTCGTCGACACCCCCGCCGACATCCGCTTCATCCGGCGCCTGCTGCGCGACCAGTCCGAGCGGGGTCGGTCGGCGGATTCGGTCGTGGCCCAGTATCTGGCGACCGTGCGGCCGGGCCATGAGCGGCTGACCGAGCCGTCGCGCACCCACGCCGACTTCATCGTCGCCGACGCCACCGCCGCCGTCCGGCTGGAAGATCCGCAGGCCGTGGTTCGTCTGGCCGCGCCCGTCCTGGCCCATCCCCTGCTGGCGCCTTTCCTGACAGACTGAAGGTTTCGGTCGGACTTCGGAACGGATTGCCTTACGCCGCGACAGCCCGGTATGCGTCCTGAAACGAAACTGAAGGAGACGCCTGTGGCCATTCCCGCTTCGCTTCAAAAAGGCCTGACCCTGCCGGTCATCTCCTCGCCGATGTTCCTGGTGTCGGGGCCGGATCTGGTGGTCGAGGCCTGCAACGCCGGGATCATCGGCACCTTCCCGTCGCTGAACCAGCGCACCACCGAGGGCTATCGGGACTGGCTGCAGGAGATCAAGGGACGCCTGTCCCCCGACGCCGCCGCCTTCGGCGTCAACCACATCGTCCACCCGACCAACCCCCGGCTGATGGCCGACATGATGGTGTCGGTCGAGGAGAAGGCGCCGCTCATCATCACCTCGCTCGGCGCGGTGCGCGACGTGGTGGATGCGGTCCACGGCTACGGCGGCGTGGTCTTCCACGACATCGCCAACATCCGTCACGCCCGAAAGGCGGCCGAGGCGGGCGTCGACGGCCTCATCCTGGTCGCCAACGGCGCCGGCGGCCACGCCGGCATCATCAATCCCTTCGCCCTGATCAACGAGGTCCGGTCCTTCTACGACGGGACCATCATCCTGGCCGGGGCCATTTCGACGGGCCGAGACGTGGCGGCGGCCCTGATGATGGGCGCCGATTTCGCCTATATGGGCACCCGCTTCATCAACACGGCCGAAGCCCTGGCGCCCGAGGCCTATAAGCAGATGGTCATCGACAGCGGCTCGACCGACATCGTCCATACCCCGGCGGTCTCCGGCGTTCCGGCCAACTTCATGACCAAATCCCTGATCGAAAACGGTATCGATCCCAAACATCTGCCCGAGCACAAGCTGGACATGGGCGACGAAGCCAAGGCCTGGAAGACGGTCTGGTCCGCCGGCCAGGGCGCAGGGGCCATCCACGACGTCGTTCCGACCGCCGAACTGGTCGCCCGCCTGCGACAAGAGTTCGCTCAGGCTACGGAACAGTTTTCAGCCCGCTTCCCGACAGGCTAAGGGGCTCTTTCGCGCGGTTCGCGCGTTGGAGCCCCCATGATCCGAAACACACGCGCCGCCCGCCTCGTCCTAGCTGCGACCTTCGCAGCTGTCGCCGCCCCCGTGCTGGCCCAGTCGTCGGACCCGTCTTCGGGCCCGTCCTCATCCTGGTCGTTCGAGGTCGGCGCAGGGACGGACAACCGCTCAAAGGCCGCCTCCAAGTCGGGCAATAACGGCTATGTCTCCGCCTATGCCGCCAGGGAGAGCGCCGACGGCCTGATCTATGTCTCGCCCGGATTCCAGACCATCCAGGCGGGCGGCTCGAACATCGAGACGGACTGGATCGTCGGCTATCGGCCTGAGGCCTTCGGTTACGCCTTCGACCTCAACGTCGCTTACAAGCGCCGCCTCGATGTCGAGGCCGGCTATGACGCCGACGGCGTGGAGCTGAGCGCCGTGGTAAGCCGCGCCGTCGGACCCGCCCAGGCCGCCCTGCTGGTCCAGTACGCACCCGACGCCCCCGGTTCGACCCGGTCCTATGTCTGGGTAGAGGCCGAGCTGGGTTGGGCCTTCACGCCCCGCCTCGACGGCTCGGCCGCCTTGGGCCGACGTGAACAGGACAACAGCCCGGACTATGCAGGCTGGAACGTGGGCGTGACCTACGCCCTGACCGACGCCCTCGACCTCGACCTCCGCTACCACGACACCGACGCCCATACCTTCGGCGAGCAGTACGAGGACGCCCTCGTGGCCCAGGTCGCCTACGCCTTCTGACCCGCGCCCCCGCCATAAGAATAGCGCCGTTCTTGACGACAGAATGTATATCTGAGACCGTCGTGACCGGAGGGTTCAAATGAAAATCGCATTCGTATTCGGCGCATGTGCCATGCTCGGCGCTTCAGCGGCGTCAGCCCAATCCGGCTTCCCGCAATTCACAGATGAAGGCTCCGTCCGAGCTCAGCAGAATGAACGTCGCCAGCCGGGTCAAACGGCCGCTCAACAATTTGAGGCAAATCGACGGCTTCAATCCTACTCCCCCGCCGAACGCGACCGCATTCGCCGCCAGGCGCAGCGCTTGATGAGTCAGACAACAGAGCCCTGCGACGTCTCGAATGCTGTAAAGGTTGGACGCACCGAGGATCGCCGCGACCTTTTCGAAGTCGCTTGTGCCAGCGGCCTTGGTTACGTATTGGTGAGCGGCGCTCGGGTGACAATCTACGATTGTCAAAAACTGGCTGAGGCTGCGCGCCTTGTGAGAGCCTCGAACGCTAATGCGGACGTGGGCACTCAATGCACATTGCCTGAGAACGGCGGCTGAACGTTGTTTTGAGCGGGTCATCCTACGCAATGCTCAATGCCTCTCGTCCAATAGTCGCCTCGTCTCCTGAAGCAATACGTGGACACACAAGATTATATGACCCACGTCATTCCGGTATACTCGAACGTTAGCCGCGACGTTTTCGAAACGCAGATCGCTCCCACGGGCCGGCCAGCTATAATGCGGGGGCTAGTGTCGAACTGGCCTATGGTATCGCTAGGCTTGAGATCTCATCGAGAGCTCTACAATCATGTCCGAGCGGCAGCCACATCCGACCCGACCGTAATCTGGACTGGCTCGCCGGAAATCAAGGGACGTTTTTTTTATAGCCACGACTTGAGGGGCTTCAATCACGCCCAAGAAAAGGCGCCACTCGCCGTTCTGCTGGACAGGTTAATGCGGCACCACGATGATCCCGAGCCTCCCGGATTCTATGCTGGCGGCGTGCCTCTCGCTAGCCATCTTCCGGCGCTCATGCCGGAGACTCCCATGCCTCTGTTGGACGGCAAGGGCGAGCGGCGAGTTTCGCTCTGGATCGGAAACCGTGTCAGGACGGCAGCTCATTGGGATTTGCCACAGAACCTGGCATGTGTAGTCGCGGGTCGGCGTCGCTTCACACTCTTCCCGATCGAGCAAATCCGGAACCTTTACTTTGGACCCGTTGATTTTACTCTCTCGGGCCAGCCAATCAGTCTTGTTGATTTCATAGAACCAGACCTCGAGCGCCACCCTCGGTTCGCAGAGGCGATGCAGCACGCACAAGTCGCCGAAGTTGAGCCCGGCGACTGCTTGTATATGCCCAGCCTTTGCATACACCACGTCGAATCCCTGGACCCATTCAGCGCAATGATCAACTTTTGGTGGCGTGATGCACCAGCCTACACCGAAGCGCCTATATTCAGTCTTCTACATGGTCTGCTGACACTTCGAGATTTGCCCCCGCGCGAAAGACAAGCTTGGCGCGCAGTCTTTGACCACTACCTGTTCCGCCCGGATGGCGAGGACCCAATGGCGCACATACCGCAAGATGCGCAGGGGCTGTTCGCCACTATGACGCCAGAAATAAAGCGGCGCCTGAAAGCAACGCTTGTATCTCATCTGTCGCGCTGAGCTCCAAGGTTCCGCACCACGTCCCTGTTTCGAAGCCATGCTCCTTGATTATCCGCCGTGAGCGCCCATATCAACAGTGTCGATCTCTCTGCGTAACGCCGCTGCTCCTTTTGCATCACGCGCCGAGGTCCAAACGCCGATCCCATTCAGACCCGACAGGCCGACCAGGGATTCCTCCCTGCGGCCAACGCCAGACGGAGGTCTCCAAATGGCTACCGGCACTGTAAAATGGTACAATCCCACCAAGGGTTACGGCTTTATCGCCCCCGATGACGGCGGCAAGGACGTCTTCGTCCACGCCTCGACCGTCGAAACCTCGAGCCTCGGCTCGCTGAACGAAGGCCAGAAGATCGGCTACGAAATCTCGCGCGACCAGCGCTCCGGCAAGGAATCCGCCGGTCGCCTTTCGGCGGCGGAGTAGGACAAGCTTCTTGGCTCGCCTGCCATCGCTTTCGACGGCGAGGTGACGAAGCTCCTGCCTCTGGGCGGCCGGAAGGTCCGCCTGGACAACGGCCACATCGTCACGGTCCTGCCGACCCTGGGCGCGCCGAACGGCGTGTCGCTGCTCGGCGACCGTGTCGTGGTCGAGATCGCCTTCAATCAGCTGAAGGGCTGGCGCCTCGCGCGCCGGCCCTGAAGCCATTCTGCACGGATGACGACATGACCCCGCTCGCCGACATGATCCCCACGATGACCGACGCCGATCTGACCACCCTGCGCGCCAACGCCGCTCGTCTGGTCGAACACGGCGCCTCCACCCAGGTGATGGCCGCCAGCGACATCCTGCCGGTCATCGACGACGAACTGGCCCGCCGCGCCGCCCTGCCCAAGCCCGCCAAGGCTCCGCCTGCGAAGCGCGCCGCCCCCAAGAAGAAGCTGCCCCCCGTCACCGGCCACCAGACGGCTCTGCCCACCGGCTGAGATCAGCCCAGGGCCTGATCCAGATCGGCGATCAGGTCCTCGACGTCCTCGACGCCGACCGACAGGCGGATCAGGTTGTCGGTCACGCCGCCCGCCTCGCGCACCTCCTTGGGCACGCTGGCGTGGGTCATGATGGCCGGGTGGTTCACCAGGCTTTCGACCCCGCCCAGCGACTCCGCCAGGGTGAAGACCTCGACCCGCTCCAGCACCCGCTTGGTCCGCTCCAGGTCGCCGTCCAGGATCACTGTAACCATGCCGCCGTAACCGCCGCGCATCTGGCGCGCCGCCAGTTCGTGCTGCGGATGGGCGATCAGGCCGGGGTAGATGACCTTGGACACGCCCTTGCGGGTCTCCAGCCAGCGCGCCACCGTCAGGGCGTTCTCGCAGTGGGCCTTCATCCGCAGCGCCAGGGTCTTCAGGCCCCGGTTGGCCAGGAAGGCGTCGAACGGCCCCATGACGCCGCCGACCGAGTTCTGCAGGAACTTGATCCGCGTCGCCAGCTCGGGATCGGCCGTCACCAGCACGCCGCCTATGATGTCCGAATGGCCGTTCAGATATTTGGTCGCCGAGTGCATCACCACATCCGCCCCCAGGCTCAGCGGCTGCTGGCAGAAGGGCGTGGCGAAGGTGTTGTCCACGATCAGCAGCAGGCCATGCGCCTTGGCCACCGTCGACAGGGCGGCGATGTCGGCCAGTTTCATCAGCGGGTTGGTCGGCGTCTCGACCCACAGCATTTTTGTCTTGGGCGTGATGGCCGCCTCGACCGCGGCGATGTCGCTCAGGTCCACATAGGTGAAGTCCAGCCCCATGCTCCGCCGTCGCACCCGCTCGAACAGCCGCCACGAACCGCCGTACAGGTCATCGCCGGTCACGACGTGATCGCCCGCGTCCAGCAGCTCCAGCGCCGTCGAGGTCGCCGCCATGCCCGAGCCGAAGCCGAACCCGTGCGTGCCCCCTTCTAGATCGGCGATACAGGCCTCTAACGCCTCGCGCGTCGGGTTCTTGCCCCGCGCGTATTCATAGCCTTTGTTCACGCCCGGGCTTTCCTGGGCGTAGGTCGAGGTGGCGTAGATCGGCGTCATCACCGCGCCCGTGGTCGGGTCAGGATGTTGTCCCGCATGGATGGCGCGGGTCGAGAAACCCTGGCTGTTCTTCTTGTCGGCCATGGTTCTTACCGGTTCAGGCTGAGGTGGTTGATCAGGTCGGTGCGGGTGATCAGGCCCACGAACTTTTCGCCGTCCAGCACGATGGCCACCCGATCACGGTCGAACAGGGGGATCAGGGCGTCCAGCGGCTCATTGACCTGGACCGTGTCCAAGTCGCGCGTCATGGCGTCGGCGACCGGCTTGGCGAACCGCTCCTTGCGGGTGATCTCGTCGGTGTTCATCACATGGACCAGGTCGCTCTCGTCCAGAATGCCGACCAGACGCCCGTCCTCGATGATCGGCAGCTGGGAGACGTCGGCGCCCTTCATCCGCTTGAAGGCCGTGTCCAGGGTGTCGCCCGGCCCGGCCACCACCACGTCGCCCCGCTCGTACTTGCGGTTGATCAGGTCCGACAGGTCGCCGTGCAGCTCGCGCTCGCCCAGGCCCTGATCCGCCAGCCAGGCGTCGTTATAGACCTTGGACAGATATTTGGCCCCGGTGTCGCAGACGAAGGTGACGCAGGTCTTGGCTTCCGTCTGCTCGCGGCACCAGCGCAGGGCCGTGGCGATCAGAGTGCCCGACGAAGATCCCGCCAGAATGCCTTCCTTCAGCAGCAGTTCGCGCGCCGTGGCGATGGCTTCCGCGTCCGGGATCGAATAGGCCTTGTCGATCAGGCTCATGTCCGCCGTATCGGGCACGAAGTTCTGACCGATGCCCTCGACCGTATAGCTGCCGTCCGGCCCCGGCACGCCGTCGTTGACGATGCCGGCCAGGGTCGATCCGACCGGGTCGGCCAGGATAATCTGAGCCTTGGAGCCGACGCTCTTCAGATAGCGCGCGACGCCGGTGATGGTCCCGCCCGAGCCGATGCCGGCGACGAAGGCGTCGATGTCGCCGCCCGTCTGTTCCCAGATCTCCGGCCCCGTCGTCTTCACATGGGCCTCGGCGTTCGACTGGTTGGCGAACTGGTTGACGTAATAGGCGCCGGGAATGGCCTGGGCCAAACGCTCGGCCATGTCGGTGTAATATTCCGGGTGTCCGTGCGGCACATCCGACCGCGTCAGGCGAACATCGGCGCCCATAGCCCGGAGGTGCTGGATTTTTTCCTTGGACATCTTGTCCGGAATGACCAGCAGCACCTTATATCCACGCGCCCGCCCGACCAGGGTCAGGGCCAGGCCGGTATTGCCGGCCGTCGCCTCGACGATCGTGCCGCCTTCCTTCAGCCATCCCTCACGTTCGGCCGCATCCAGCATCTCGACCGCGATCCGGTCCTTGATCGAACCGCCGGGGTTCTGGGACTCCAGTTTCAGCAACAGCCGGCACTTGCCGGTGTCGATCTTCGTCACCTCCACCATCGGCGTCCGGCCGATCAGATCCAGCGGCGACTTCACGGTCGCGCTAAGGGCGGGGGCGTTCAGGGACATCGTAGGCTCCGGTTCGGGACGCAGCGAGGCTGAGGCCTCACATTCACATGGTCAACTCACGCAAGATTTGACCCAAGGGCGCGGTTCCGCGCTACGAAAGACGCAATGACCAAATCACCCAAGAGGCCGCCCGCCGGTCTCCCCGACAAAGACACCCTCCTCGCCTTCCTGCGCGAGGCCGGATCGGCCGAGAAGACCGATATCGCCCGCCACTTCGGCCTCAAGGGCGGCGATCGCCGGGCCCTGCGCGAAATGATCCGCGAGCTGGAGGCTGAGGGCCGGCTGGGCAAACGGGGCCGCAAGGGCTTCTCAGAAGCCGGCGCCCTGCCCCCCGTCGGCGTCGCCGACGTGATCGAACGCGACGGCGACGGCGAACTGTACGTCCGCCTGGTCGAGGCCGGCGCCGATGCGCCCCGCGCCATACTGATGCCCGACAAGGCAAAGCCCGGCCCCGCGCCCGGCCTGGGCGACCGGCTTTTGGTCAAGTTCCAGCGCGGCGACGACGGCTGGGAGGCGCGACTGATCAAGCGGCTGGACGCCGGGACGAACCGTGTCCTGGGCGTCATCCGCAAGTCGGCGCGCGAGACCCGCGTCGAGCCGGTCGACCGTCGCTCCAAGGACGTGCTGCTGGTGCCTCAGGCCCAGTCCGGCGATCTGCGCGACGGCGATCTGGTCCTGGCCGCCATTGAAAAGGGCGACCAGCGCTATGGGCCCAAGCGCGGCAAGATCCTGGAACATATCGGCAAGGAGGACGATCCCCGCGCCGCCTCCCTGATCGCCATCCACGCCCACGGCGTCCCGACCGGCTTCTCCGAGGCCGTCGAGCGTGAGGCCGAGGATCAGGAACTGCCGACGCTGAAGGGGCGCGAAGACCTGCGCGAAATCCCCTTCATCACCATCGACCCCGCCGATGCACGTGACCACGACGACGCCGTCTATGCCGCCCGCGACGAAGATCCGAAAAACCCCGGCGGCTGGATCGTCTGGGTCGCGATCGCCGACGTCGCCGCCTACGTCCGTCCCGGCAGCCAGCTGGACCGAGAGGCGCGCGACAAGGGCAACTCCACCTACTTCCCCGACCGCGTCGAGCCGATGCTGCCCGAGGTGCTGTCGAACGGCCTGTGCAGCCTGAAGGAAGGCGAGAACCGCGCCTGTCTGGCGGTGCGGATGGTGTTCGACAAGGACGGCCGCAAGACCGGCCACAAGTTCGTGCGCGGTCTGATGCGGTCGCACGCCAAGCTCAGCTACGAACAGGCCCAGGCCGCCATCGACGGGCAAACTGACGACACGACCGGCCCGATCATGGAGACCATCCTCTATCCGCTGTGGAACGCCTACCACGCCATGCTGAAGGGCCGGCTGAAACGCAGTCCGCTGCAGATCGAATCCGCCGAACGCCGCATCCGCATGGCGCCCGACGGCGGAATCGCCTCGATCGAGAAGCGCGCCTCTCTGGAGGCGCACCGGCTGATCGAGGAGATGATGATCCAGGCCAACGTCTGCGCCGCCGAGACCCTGGAGCAGAAGAAGACGCCCCTGATCTACCGCGTCCACGACGCGCCCAGTCAGGAGAAGATCTTCAACCTGGCCGACTTCCTCTCGACCATCGGCAAGCCCTGGAACAAGGGCGAGCCGGGCACGACCAAGCGGTTCAACAAGCTGCTGGACGAGACCCGCGACGGCGAATACGCCGATGTGGTCAATGAAGTGGTTCTTCGCACCCAGATGCAGGCCATCTATTCGCCGGACAACGTCGGCCACTTCGGCCTGAACCTGGACCGTTACGCCCACTTCACCTCGCCGATCCGGCGCTATTCGGACCTGATCGTCCACCGCGGCCTGATCCGGGCTCTGGGCTTGGGCAAGGATGGGCTGACCGACCGCGAGATCGCCGAACTGCCCGCCATCGCCGAGGGCGTGACCATGACCGAGCGCCGGTCCATGGCCGCAGAGCGCGACGCCATGGACCGCTATATCGCCGCCTTCCTGGAGGACCGCGTCGGCGCGACCTTCACCGGACGGATAACCGGCGTGACCCGCTTCGGCCTGTTCATCCGCCTGGACGAGACCGGCGCCGACGGCCTGGTTCCCGTCTCCACCCTGGGCGGCGAGTACTTCGCCCATGACGACCGCGCTCACGCCCTGGTCGGCGAACGGACCGGCAAGCGCTTCACCCTGGGCCGGATGGTCGAGGTCAGGCTGGTGGAGGCCACCCCCGTCACCGGCGGCCTGGTGTTCGAAATGCTCAGCGAACCGGAGCCGCGCGATCCCAACGCCCCGCCCCCTCGCTACGGCGTCCGGGGACGAGGCGGCGACGGCCCGCCGATGCGCGGCAAGAACCGGCCGGGCGGCCCCAAGCCCCGCAACGGCTCCAAACCTTCGGGCGGGCTGAAGGGCGTGCGTAAGGGCAAGCGGAGGTGATTCTCTTCGATGCCGCCCAAGACCTGGCGGACGCGCCTCGCGTCGGCGGCGCCCAGCGGCCCAAGGACGCGGCGACATTGATCGTGACACGGGGCGGGTCGCGGCCCGAGGTGCTGATGGGGCGGCGGGCGCCGAGTCATGTCTTCATGGCCTCGAAATGGGTGTTTCCCG
>OBMK010001796.1_pt1 | contig 17423 bp, 23 predicted proteins | sample 1539081 | NCBI WGS metagenome assembly OBMK01 (sample SAMEA3355528, study PRJEB22509) | marine metagenome | biome: marine; feature: river plume; material: water | place: USA | collected 2010-08-07 | depth 0.5 m | reverse complement strand
GTATGCAACATCATCCTGACAGGGGCGGTGACGAAAATAAATTCAAAGAAATTAACGAAGCATACAGTACATTAAAGGATCCGCAAAAACGACAGCAATATGATAATCCACAGCCTCAATTTAATTCTCAAAATATGGGAGGCATGGGAGGGTTTGAAGACTTATTTGCTCAGTTTGGATTTCGACAACAACAGCAACAACGTAATCCTGACATAACGATTGTAGCTGATATTACATTAGAGGAATGTATATCAGGTAAACAGTTACTAGCAACATATAGACTACGTAATGGTAAAGAAGAAACTGTTGACATAACAATTCCTCCTGGTGCAAACGACGGTAATATGGTTAGATACCAGGGACTAGGTGAACAAATTATACAAGGTCCTAGAGGGAATCTAATCGTTAAAATACAAGTACGGAGACATCCAATATTTGAAAAAGATGGTATTAATTTAATTATGAAACACAAAGTTAGTGTATTTGATCTATTGTTAGGATGTCAAAACAATATACCAACTTTAGAAGGTGGCACTATTAGACTTTCAATACCACAAGGAACTAAACCAGGTGTTACGTTTAATGTATCAGGGCACGGACTGCCTGATATACACAACGGCAGGAAAGGTAATATGTATGTAGTGATTGATGCATACACTCCTAAAATAGAAGATCCTGTATACCTAATAAAATTAAAAGAAATAAAAGACAGATTGGCTAAGTAAATGTTGACAACACACTATTACTTTGTTATAATATAAGAAGTAAATTTAAGATAGGAATTAAAATTAAATGGTCGAACCAAGTGAAGCATTACAATTAGTTTTCGATAAGGCAATGAAAGATGCTAAGAAACTAAAGCACGAATACGTTACAATTGAGCATCTTTTGTATGCAATGCTATGTGAACAAGAATTAGCAAAAGCACTAAAAGGGTTTGGTGCCGACTTAGACTACATTAAAACAAATTTAGAACATCACTTAAAAACAAATTGTGATGAACTAAAAATGGAAGTTACTAAGTTTAAGCCTAAAAAAACACAAACAGTAGAGCGTGTGTTAAATAGAGCATTTACCCAAACACTGTTTAGTGGTAGAGCAAATATTGAATTAACTGATGTAATATTAAGTATTCTTAGCGAAAAGAAAAGCGTTGGTTGTTATTGGTTAGAGAAAGGCAATATTAATAAAGAAAAATTTGCCGAATATATTAATAACGAAGTTGATGGATTCGAAGATGAAAATTCAGGACAGGCTGACCGTGCTTTACATGCATTTACTACAAACCTTAATAGTGAAGTCGAAGCTAATAGGATTGATCCAGTAATTGGAAGGAAAGATGAGCTTGATAGTATTGCACTATCATTAGGTCGACGTTCAAAAAATAATGTTATATTAGTAGGTGACCCAGGCGTTGGTAAAACTGCTATTGCAGAAGGACTTGCTTGGAAAATTGTTAATAATGAATGTCCTGAATTTCTAAAAGAATACAAAGTTTTTAACCTAGACATTGGTGCTATGCTTGCTGGTTCAAAGTATCGAGGAGACTTTGAAGAACGTTTTAAATTAGTACTTGCTGGACTTAGGAAAAAAGGTAAGACTATTATGTTTATTGACGAAGCACATATGATGAATGGTGCTGGTTCAGGCGGACAAGGATCTAATGATTTAGCTAACATGTTAAAACCTGCTCTTACTAAAGGCAACTTAAAAGTAGTTGCATCAACTACTTGGGAAGAATATAGAAAGTCTTTTGAGAAGGATCGTGCATTAATGCGTAGATTCCAACGTGTAACAGTTGATGAACCTACAACACAAATAACTAATGATATTTTGCATGGCATTAAAAAGTATTACGAAGAGTTTCATAATACAACTATTACCGACGAAGCAATTAGTGAAGCTATTAAGTTAAGTGTAAAATACCAATCAGATAAAAAATTACCAGATAAAGCTATTGACTTAATTGATGTAGCATGTTCACGTTTCAATCTAATTGAACACGAAGGTGAAAAAATTATTGACGCCGCAGGGATACAGTTTGAGCTTGCTAAAATGATTAAAATGCCTAAGGAACAAGTTGCTGAAAAAGAAACTGAAAACTTAATGAATCTTGAAGCTAACCTTAAGAAAGTTGTATACGGACAAGACCTAGCAATTGAATCTATTGTGGATAAGATACTAGTTAGCCAGGCAGGTCTTAAACCTGACGATAAACCAGTTGGTAGCTTTGTTCTTATGGGGCCAACAGGTACTGGTAAAACAGAAACAGCAAAACAACTTGCCGCACAACTTGGGGTATCTCTTGTAAGATTTGATATGTCAGAGTATCAAGAACGTCATAGTGTTGCTAAACTAATTGGGTCACCTCCGGGCTATGTAGGTCATGAAGAAAGTGCTGGCCAGCTTATTGTTAAGTTACAAGAAAATCCAAACTGCGTATTATTACTTGATGAAATTGAGAAAGCACATCCAGATGTATCACAAATTTTATTACAAGTTATGGATAATGGTAAGATTACAGGATCTAATGGTAAAGAAGCAGATGCACGTAATTGTGTACTAATTCTTACAACTAACTTAGGAGCCCGTGATGCAGAGAAAAATACAATTGGATTTAATGATAGTATGGAAACTGTAGCTGATGATTCTGAACTAAAGCGTTTCTTTGCTCCAGAGTTTAGAAATAGACTTGACGGTGTAATTACCTTTGGTAAATTGTCTAAAGAAGTAATGATGAAAATTGTTGGTAAGTTCCTTGTTGAGCTAAGACAAATGGTAACCGATAAAGGAATTAAAATTAAAATTTCTGATGAGGCACTTGACTACTTAGTAGACAAAGGATTTGATGCTAAAATGGGTGCAAGACCTTTGCAACGTGTTATCGATAAAGATATTAAGCGTCCGTTATCAAGACTTATGTTGTTTGGTGATCTCAAAAATGGTGGTAGAGTCATTATTAATGTTAAAGATAATGCAATTGATCTAGTAGCTGAAGTAAAAGAAGTTAAAGTTGAAACAGTTTGAAACAGTTAAACTATTTTATGATACCTACCTTTACAAAGTAAGTATAACAAATACATTAGCGACAATCTTTAGAGAGAAAAAACTTTCTGAGGCAAGAAAGACACTTGACGAGTATCAAACACAGTTAGAAAATACTGGACAAATTGTTGAAAATAGAGGGAGACTTGGAAGAGTAATAAGTATTCCAACTCTCACTCATGCTCAAGCATTGTATAGTGAATTTTCATCGCAAAAACAAAATAGTTATAAACTTAGAATTGAACAGCCTTATATAGTTGTGTATTCAAATGATTTGTACTGGATTGAACACTTAGAAAAAAACGTAGATTTTGTTACAGAGGTATGGAAACCTAAAGATAGCACTTCAATAAATTTATTAGAACCTAATATTATTATCAGTGAAGGACCAATTGCTTTTGAGTATAAAGTTACTGTTGGTAATGATGTCGATCCTAGCTTTGCAAGATGGGCTAGAAACAATTATGATAAAGTAAAAGTGGGCAAAAAGTTTTTAAATTTAGTAGAAACTAGTTCATATGTTAACGGAATGTATTTCTATGCTAGAGATGCAAAGATATTACAATTTATTAATATCATTATAGGCGGTGCTATACGTCGAGTTGATAAAATTATTAACAAGACACATATTGATAAATAGTTATATGGCATACAGTGAAACTATTTTAACAACACAAACACACCCAGCAGACAGTACTAGTGTAACTGTTACTGGAACCGCATTTAAAGGTGATGGATTCTACGGTCGAAGCGACGGTATTCATACAGTTCAATATGACTATTCGAGTTATATTGGAACAACTGTAATACAAGGTACATTAGCAAAATCACCAGTAGAAGCTGACTGGTTTGATGTGTTGACTACTACAGAATCTAGTTTTACAGGTGCAAAGATACAAAATTTCACAGGTAACTATGTTTGGGTTAGAGCAAAAATAACATACACAAACGGATCGGTAACCAGTATTCGATTAAATCATTAGGAAAGTAAAATGGAACACTTTATTAATATAGTGATGGATAAACAAGAAGTAACAGAACAACTAGACGAGTCTGTATTTCCTAATTCTGTCGTATTAGAAACAGCACAAGATGTAACAATATATCAAATACCTTTAGATAGAGAACTAACTAACGAAGAAGCAGATGAATATGCTGATCGTCTTAGTAAGTATATGTTTTCTGAAGGATATGACGACTTTGATATCGAAGTGTCTTTAGGTAACGAAGATGATATTGCTGAAGAAACGTATGAAGATGACGATGAATTTTATCAGCAGTACGGTATGATGCATTATAACTTAGACGATGATCCGATGGACGAAGCAGAGTATCAAGGACGTAAAGTAAAACTTGGTAAGCCTATGCAAGGTGACGTTAAGAAGTTTAAGGTATATGTAAAAGATCCTAAAACAGGCAACGTAAAGAAAGTAAACTTTGGACACGGTGGCTCAAGTGTTAAAGGTAAAGCAATGAGCATCAAGAAAAATAATCCAAAAAGACGTAAGAGCTTTAGAGCAAGACATAACTGTGATAATCCAGGGCCGCGTACAAAAGCACGTTACTGGTCATGTAGGAAGTGGTAATATGCGTATAGATGAGTTCAGTACTGATACTAGAGATGCATTTAAACCTGACTTTGATGTAGTTAACGACTTATGTATATTCATGCGTAATGATCCACAATTTTATCGTAAGGTTTATTTTCCTATGATAAGTGGCATGGCAGAATGCTATGAACAACAAGGAAAGTTTGACGCTCAAGCAGACCTTTATCCAGTTGTAGATCAAGGAATTAAGGTATATGTAACAAGGTTTAAACTTGCTAAAACTCCAGGCGAAATATTTACTTCTGAAGAAAGAAAAGCAGTTGCTAAGAAAATCTGGCAAGAAGAAATGGGTGAGATTCGAAAAGGCACTTATAAAAAATGATACTTAGAGAATTATACGAAGCAAACGGAAAAACAGCAGTAATTGCGTTTGGTCGTATGAATCCTCCTACCATAGGGCATAAGAAGCTTGTAGATAAGATGGAAGGTATGCCAGGAGATCATTATGTTTTCTTAAGTCATACCCAAGACGCTAAAAAGAACCCACTGAGTTTTGATGAAAAAGTTCGTTTTGCAAAAGCTAGTTTTGGCTCACACGTAATTGTAGGTAACGAAGGTGTTAAAACTATTATACAAGCAATGCAAAAAATTGAAAGTTTAGGTTATACTGACGTAATCTACGTTGCAGGATCTGATAGAATTGCACAATTTGAAAAACTACTAAACGATTATAACGGTAAAGACTATACATTCCAAAGTATTAAAATTGAAAATGCAGGTGAACGTGATCCCGATGCTGATGGAGCAGAAGGTATGAGTGCTAGTAAAATGAGATCTTCAGCACTAGAAGGAAACTTTGAAGATTATGAAGACGAAACTGGTAAAAAGCAACCTGGCTTTAAGAGTGGGGTAGCTAATCCTAGTATTGCACAAGATATGTACGATACTATAAGAAAGAACATGGGCGTAAACCAAGACGAAAGTATTACAGAATATGTAGGACCAATTATAGGTGCTCTTAAATACGGAAAATATGCGTTTAAGATTGCTAAATGGATTTATAAAAATAAATGGTCGATTGCATTTTTTACAGCGGCTTGGAAAACTATTGATTGGATCGGCGATGCTATAGCATGGGCTAAAAGATTCTTAGACCATCCTATCACACAAGCCTTAGGCAGATACGGCTTACCAGCAGTAGCACTTGCTGTAGCTCTTTATGGTGGCAGAAAGTTATATATGCAACTTATAGATATGGAGCGTGAAGGCTTAGACGAAAAAGAAATGAAAAAACGACTTGCAGAATTTGAACCGGATACTTCAGAAATACAGGCATTTGAAAAAGAAATGGAAGACCTTATAGCTGATACGAAAGAATCCTACGGTTCTGTTATTGACGATTTAGATTTATCTGAAGAAAGCAAACAAGCGTTAAAATTAATAAAACAACATAACGAAGAAAGTTTAGAAGAATTAAATTTATTTAAAAATAAACAATCTAATAACGGTAGCGTTAAAGAACAAGATCCAAACAAAATGAAAGTACTTGATTGGATTGCAGATAGAGTTGATGGCAAGGAACATTTTTTAAGTTTTTATAGAAAAGGAGCCGCGTGGAGTGGTAAATTACTTTTTATCAGACCAGATGCGGCAAAGAAGTTTATCAATAAGTTTGAGGAATATGACGAATACCAAAATGAAATGAAACAAGCATTAACTAGTGTACAAACTACTAGTACCTTATTCAAACGATTAGATATAAAACATGAAATAAGACGAGCAACGTAATTATGGATATTGCTGAATTACAAAAACTTGCTGGAATAAACGAGTACAATGGTTACACTGAATATTCTTTAGAAAATATTAGCGATGCGGCTAATGCTAATAAGAAAAAAGAGCGTGAAAAGAATATTAGGCCAGGCGATAAAGAATGGTTTGAATTATGGTTTAGTCAACCTAAGATGCAAGGTGTTACATTTAGGGGCCGTAAAAAATGAAGTTTAGAAGTATAAAAGATATTGAAAATTTTATTCCTAAAAAAGGTAGCTTTAAGCATTATCTCAGAAAAATAGAAGAAGAAGGCCGTATTGTAAAAGGCGTTAATACTACTGTTGATGTAGGTGTTAATCAAGTACCAATCGAAGCTAAAAAGTTAGGAAATACTGTTGATAAAGATGGACGTCCGCCAACTCTTTCTACTAAAGTAAAAGGTAAAAGTACTAATGTACTATTTAACTTGGGTTTGGCTGAATCAAAGATTGACAACATCAATGAAAGTGTGTTATACTTATTACACAACCTAAAGGAAAATATGGGTGAAATAAGTAAAACAACAAAAATATATGTTGATATGGACGGCGTACTTGCAGACTTCTTTACAGCATGGGCCGATTTAATGGGTAAAGATAGCTATAGAGACATTAAAGATATAGGGCCGGCATTACAAAAAATAAAAGACACAGATGACTTTTGGCTTAACTTACCTTTAACTAAAAATGCTATGGCATTACTAAGTGTTATTAAGCAAGTAAAAGGTGAATATAATATACTAAGTAGTCCTTTACCAGGCGATCCTAACAGTGAACCACATAAGCGTGTATGGATACAAAAGCACTTATCTAAATTTATGCCTACCGATGTAATAATTACACATGATAAACCAAAATATGCTACCAACAAAGACGGAACACCTAATATACTAATTGATGACTACGGTGTTAATATTAGTGCTTGGGAAGCCGCAGGTGGTATTGGATTTAAACACAAAGATCATAAATTTGAGCGTACAGCAAAAGCAATTAAACAAAAAGTAACAGCTAACGAAGGTGAGGCGATCCCAAATCCAAAAGACACTTTTTTAACAAAAGCAGATACAGCATATGACTCTATACGTGTAGGCAAAAGTATTTCTAATTTGTCAAATGCTAAAAAGACAGATAACAGAGACGAACCTGATGTAATGATTATTCCGTTTGGTGGTAAGAAAGAAAAAGAACATCTTAAGAAAGGTCTTAAAAAAGCAGGATACAACACACAAGATGCTGATAAGCCTGGTGACGATACACAAGTAGACGAAGAATTAGTTAAAGATAAAAAACAACCAAACTTAAAAGAACCATCAAAACCTAGTAAATATACAAAACGTAAACAAGCATTTACTAAAGATAAAGAACCTGTTAAAACTGAAAACTTTGCTGACGGTAAGAAAAAAGGCAAAAGCAAGCCTGGCAGGGTAAAGAAGTCAGGTGCTAGTTGTAATGGTAGTGTAACTAAACTACGCAAACAAGCAAAAACTGCGTCAGGTGAAAAAGCAAAAATGTATCACTGGTGTGCCAATATGAAATCAGGACGCAAGAAAAAATAGTAAATATAGCAAAGGAGTACCAATGCTTGAACACTTTTTATTACCTGACCTTGAAATAGACAAACAGCTATTCAGTAAAAAAGTACATGAACAATGTAACACCTGGGGACATTTTGGAACTGGGCGTTTTAAGTTTTTTGTCGGATTGCCCGATGACGAAACATTAGATTATTTAGATAACACTTTTCAAAATGCCGGAGATATTATTGTACGAGTAAACTACAATAGAGTTAAGGCAAATAATATCATTGGGCCGCATACTGATTACGAAAGCGGTTGTACACTTAACATACCAATTGAAGGTGACTTTGCAAATAGTTCATTAGATCATTATGAATGGACTGAACCAGTTACAGTTATTTCACCAGCACAAGACTTTGATAATGTTCCAGAAAGTAGATTTTATCCACATAGTGAAATAGAAGAACAAATTAGTTATACTGTCCCTATTTGCTTTGATACACGTATACCACATGGTGTTACAAATCAAACGGCACAAGATAGATTTATATTAGGTTGCAGTTTTCATACAGACTTAACAAACGCAGATTTAAAACGTATGTATGATGCAGGAGAGTTACTTAAATGACCAGTGTTATTGGGCATAATAGTAAAAGCAAACTTATAATTGATCTTAATGACATATATGATCAAAGAGCTAGGAAGAAAAAAGAACTTGATTTTTATACTAAAGAATTAGAAAAGTTAATGAAAAAACTTGGTATGATACAACACGAAATTGGTGTTAATGAAGCAATTATTAGGCTAATTGAAAATGAACAAATATTAGATTTACAGGAAGCTATTAGAGAAAAAAGGAAATCATTATGAGTATACTTAATAACGAATATACCCAACCGTGTGTGTACGATAGTGGGCTTTGGGTTACTTTAATGTGTCCACATTCTTTTACCGAAAGCACCAAAATAGTTGTTAAAGATGATAAGTATATACAGTACGAAAAGACAGGATTGTTTAAGGTTACAAATAATTATGTAAGGAAGTAAACTGGAAAAACATGTAAACAAGTGCAAATCTTGTGGTCATGACTGCCACTGTAGAGATGTAAATTGTAAACACTGCGTTAATGACGTTTGCGGTGTATGTAAATGTAAGGATAGCGATAATGAGAGCAAATGAATTTATAAAAGAAGAAGCAACAGCAGGCGCTACTAGTGCTAGTATGATGGCTAGTATATCAAGTGTAGTTGGCGGTAAACGTAAAATTACTAAAACAGGTAGGTATGGCGCACCTAAGGCACCACAAAAACTTAATGCAGATGGTACCGCAGTAAATGCACTAGATATGAAAAATAATGTCATGGGCGGCAAAACAATAAAAAGATAAATACTTTGTAACGGAGTTTAATGATGAAGAAAAAAGATATTATGGAAGGCTTGGGCGAATTAGCAGATATTGCAGAGCGTGACCATGAAGTACAAATGGCTCGTGCTGAGCTATACAAATTAGCAAAGTATGCAGTTAAGCTACACGATATGCTAAAACGTGTAAGTGAAGCAGAAGGCTTAGAAGGCTGGGTACAATCTAAAATTACTAAATCCGCAGACATGATTGGAAGTGTGTATCATCATTTAGACTACGAAGAAAGCCCAATGGCGGAGGGTAAAGACAAAAAACCTGTAGCTGATAAAGATAAAATGGTAGTCCGTAAAGTTGATAAAGACGGCAACACTAAAGCATACCAGAACATGAAAGCAGGCAACCCTAATTACATCGATAAAACTAATGAATCATTAGACGAATCTCAAAAAGACACACACTGCTCAGATAAATGCTGTGGGTCTGATGTTAAAAGAGAAGACTGTAAATGTGCTCCAGACTGTAAACACTGTAATTGCAACGATGACAGTATTCCAGAAGGCAAAAGTCCTCATAAAAAAGGTACTAAAAAGTATAAGAAACACATGGCGGCAAAACATGCTAACATGGGAGAATCTTATAAAGATACCTTAACCAAAAGACTTAAACAAGCAACCCAAAAATAAAATAAAACACTTGACAATCACCTAAATATACAGTATAATATAAACTGTTATACTTTAACGGAGAGTGAAATGAGTGAACGTACCTATGGTGGCGAAGAAAAGGCGAAGCTAGAACGTCTTGTAAATGAAGGCGTGACAGTACTACAAGAAGTAGAAGACTTACAGGCTGGATTAAAGGATACTGTAAAAGCAGTAGCCGAAGAACTAGATATTAAACCAAGTTTAATTAATAAAGCAATTAAGATTGCACAAAAAGGTGACTGGGCTCGTGTATACGACGAGTTTGATGATCTTGAAACTCTTGTTACTACAGTTGGGCGTGATAAGTGAATAAAGTAATAGTTTTTTTTAAAGATAGTCATCAAAGTAGTCCACTGGCATTCTATTGCGAAATGATTGAAGCAATATTTTTAATTAGTGCAAGTGCAATACTCAGCTTTACTATATTAGATCCTGCTACAAAAATATTTGTACCAATGTATCTAATTGGTAGTTTGCTTGGTATTGTTAGTGGAGTAATTCGAAATGCGGCATTTGTGGTTATACTATGTAGTTGGTTTACATTAATGAATGCATACGCATTAGTACAACTGTTTTTATGAGAATACTAGTTGCTGGAGATAGCTTTGCGGCACAATGGCCAGGCAACAATGGTTGGGTTAAATTACTTGCAAAAGAATTTGATGTGACTAACGTTGCTCAGGCCGGTGTTAGTGAGTATAAAATATTAAAGCAACTAAAACAAGAAAACATAGATGATTACGATTGTATTATCGTAAGTCATACAAGTCCTAGTAGAGTACATACACCAAGTCATCCTTTACATAAACATGGTTTACATAAAGATTGTGATTTATTGTATAACGATATTGATCGAACAAGTTTCTTTAACCGTAGTCTATCAGCCGCAAAAGGCTATTTTAAATATCATTACGATGACCAATATCATTGCGATATATACCATCTATTACGGAAAGAAATTAATAATATATTAGCAACAAAAAATTACATTAGCATGTCACATATAGATATTGCAAAATTATTTATTGTTGAAGATAAACATATTGATTTTAGTGAATTTTGGAAAGAGAACAAAGGCAAAGAAAACCACTATAGTAAAAAAGGCAACCAGAAACTGTGCAATATAATTGTTGACGCAGTTAAATAAACATGTTATAATAATAACAATACGCTGTATAATCGGCATGTAGAAGGCACGTTGGCCATAAGCAACGAAGGAGCAAAATGAGTTACGTAGACGCACTGTTTGACCGCGACCATGATCAGATCAAGGTAGTTGAACGCAAAGACGGAAAGAGATCTTTCCGTGAATATCCTGTAAAATATACATTCTATTACAAAGATCAAAGAGGCAAGTACAAAAGTGTGTACGGAGATCCTCTAAGTCGTATTGTATGTAAAAACACAAAAGACTTTCGTAAAGAAGTTGCTATTAATAGAGATAAGCAACTATTTGAAAGCGACATTAATCCTATATTCCAATGTTTAAGTGAAAACTATCTTAATCAAGATGCACCTAAACTAAACATTGCTTTCTTTGATATTGAGACTGACTTTGATCCAGAGCGTGGCTTTGCTGATCCTAGTGATCCGTTCATGCCTATTACAAGTATAAGTGTATATTTGCAATGGATGGAAACAATGGTATGTTTAGCAGTACCTCCCAAGACACTTACTATGGAAGAAGCACACAAGACACTTGAAGGTATTGACAATGTAATTCTATATGAAAAAGAAAGTGAAATGATTGATACTTTCTTAACACTAATTGAAGATGCTGATGTATTAAGTGGTTGGAATAGTGAAGGATATGATATTCCGTACACAGTAAACAGAACTAGCCGTGTACTAAGCAAAGATGACACACGTAGATTTTGTTTATGGGGGCAACTTCCGAAAAAACGTATGTATGAAAAGTTTGGTAAAGAAAGTGAAACATTTGATCTAGTAGGTCGTGTACATTTAGACAGTTTAAACTTGTATCGTAAGTATACGTATGAAGAAAGACACAGCTATAGACTTGATGCTATTGGAGAGATCGAAGTAGGTGAGAACAAAGTTCCGTATGAAGGAACACTTGACGCACTTTACAACAACGACTTTAGAAAGTTTATTGAATATAATATTCAAGATACTGCACTACTTGACAAACTAGATAAAAAATTACGTTTTATTGATCTAAGTAACGAACTAGCACACGCTAATACTGTTATGCTACAAACTACAATGGGTGCTGTTGCTGTTACAGAACAGGCTATTGTTAACGAAGCACATCACAGAGGTTTACAAGTTCCTAATAGGCAGAAACGTGATGATGAAAACACGCAGGCGGCTGGTGCGTATGTTGCATTTCCTAAAAAGGGCTTACACAAATGGATAGGTTCAATGGATTTAAATTCACTATATCCTAGTGTTATTCGTGCATTGAATATGGCGCCTGAAACTGTTATAGGACAGATACGTCCAGACATGAGCGATGCCCGTGTACATGAAGATATGGGGCTAAAGAAAAAGAGCTTTGCAGGTAGTTGGGAAGGACGTTTTGCTACAGAAGAATACGATGCTGTTATGGAACAAAAACGTGACATTTCTCTTAATGTAGACTTTGAAAACGGAGAGACTGTAGTAATGAGCGGTGCAGAAGTTCATCGACTTATATTTGATAGTAATAATCCTTGGATGCTTAGTGCTAACGGTACTATCTTTACAACAGAGTTTGAAGGTGTTATTCCAGGCATTCTAAAGCGTTGGTATAGCGAACGTAAAGACTTACAGAAGATGCTTAAAAAAGCAAAAGATGCAGGCAACGCCGCAGAGATTGAGTACTGGGACAAACGACAGCTAGTTAAGAAGATTAACTTGAACAGTTTGTATGGTGCTATTCTTAATCCTGGTTGTAGATTCTTTGATAAACGTATTGGACAGAGTACAACACTAACAGGACGTACTATTGTTAAGCATATGAGTGCAGAAGCAAACAAAGTAATTACAGGTACATATGATCACACAGGCGATGCTGTTATATATGGTGATACTGACTCTGTTTACTTTAGTGCGTATCCAACTTTAAAAGCAGATGTTGAGTCTGGTAAGATTGAATGGAATACTGAGAAAGCAATTACACTATATGATCAAGTAAGTGAAGCAGTAGACAGTACATTTATTAATATGATGCAAGAGTCATTCCACTGTCCAAAGAGTCGGGCAGATGTTATTGCGGCAGGTAGAGAAATTGTTGCAAAGAGTGGATTATATATTACTAAAAAGCGTTATGCGGCACTAGTAATTGATAACGAAGGCTTTAGAACAGATGAAGATGGCAAACCAGGCAAAGTAAAAGCAATGGGCTTAGACTTGCGTAGATCAGATACACCTGTGTTTATGCAAGAGTTCCTAAGTGAGCTATTACTTATGGTACTTACAGACAAACCGCAACAAGAAGTATTAGATAGAATCACTGTGTTTAGACAAGACTTCCATGAACGTCCCGGATACGAAAAAGGTTCGCCTAAACGTGCAAACAAAGTCGGTCACTATCAGCGTTTAGAAGAAAAGCAAGGCAAGGCAAATATGCCAGGCCATGTACGAGCAAGTATTAACTGGAATACACTAAAGCGTATGAACGGCGACAAGTATTCACAAGAGATTGTTGACGGTATGAAAGTTATTGTTTGTAAACTAAAACAGAATCCGCTGGGTTATACAAGTGTAGCATATCCAACAGACGAGCTTCACATACCTGATTGGTTCAAAGAACTGCCATTTGACGATTCAGCAATGGCAGAAACAATTATTGATAACAAACTAGACAACTTAATTGGTGTGCTTAACTATCCACTAGAAGATACTAAGCGACACAACACATTTACAAGTTTGTTTGACTTTGGAGAGTAATTATGTGGATGTTAGTTTTTATATATTTTTATGAAGTTACCCCGTATGTAGAACTTGTTTCTGGACACACAACTATGATGGAATGTTTTCAAGCAAGAGAAGCACTTAGCGAAGAGGTAGGTAAAGGTAGTGGCTATTTCAAACCTGAACAGCAAGCAATTTGTATTAATATGAATGAAGGCGAAGAAATATGAGAGTAAGTGTAAATGATATAGGAGGCGAAGTTGCTAAGGAAGATGAAAGATATATTGTTAAAGATAATACGACATTAAAAAATTTAGTAGTAAGTAGTACACGCCTAAACCCACGCAAGGCAACAACAGGCCATAAGCACCCCGGACAAGAAGAAGTATATTACTTTATTGAAGGAACAGGTAAAATGGAACTTGATGACGAAACAATTAAAGTACAGCCAGGCGATGTAGTATTAATTGAAGATGGTGTATTTCACCGAGTGCATGCAGGTATGTATGAAGAGCTATACTTTATTTGTGTGTTTGACGGTAAGAGGAATCATTAATGAAAGTAGGATTTACCTGTAGTACTTTTGACTTATTACACGCAGGCCATTTGATTATGTTGCGTGAAGCAAAAGAACAATGTGACTATCTTATATGCGGATTGCAAGTTGATCCAAGTATAGATAGAAAAGAAAAGAACGCACCAGTACAAACAGTAGTAGAGCGTTATACACAACTAAAAGGTGTTGAATATGTAGATGAAATTATTCCATACGGCACTGAAGAAGACCTCGAAGACATCCTTAGTATGTATCCAATTGATGTACGTATACTAGGTGAAGAATATCGAGACAAAGACTTTACAGGCAAAGATATTTGTCGTAAACGTGATATTGAATTACACTTTAACAAGCGAGATCATCGCTTTAGTTCAAGTGATTTACGGAGAAGAGTTTGTGAATAAATTTATATTTGATGTTGATGGTACACTAACCCCAAGTCGTGGGAAAATTAATTTAGAATTTAAGCAGTTTTTTAATACATTTTGTTTAACTAATGATGTATATCTTGTTACAGGTAGTGATAAGCCTAAAACTGTAGAACAAATAAGTGAAGAAACTTATAATTTGGCAAAACGTGTATATAACTGTTCAGGTTGTGATGTATGGGAAGCTAATAAGTCTGTAAGATCATCAGATTGGAATATGCCTAGAGAACAACTATCTTGGTTAGAAGATAAACTTGAAGAAAGTCGCTTTGTACTACGCACAGGACAACATGTTGAACAGCGTAATGGTATGGTAAATTTTAGTATTGTTGGCAGAGGTGCTACAATAGGCGAACGTAAGCTGTATGTAGAATACGATCAAGAAAACAACGAACGTCAAACTATAGCAGACTTGTTTGAACATAGATTTATTAACATGCAGGCTACAGTGGGCGGTGAAACAGGAATTGATATTGCTCCTAAAGGATCAGATAAAAGCCAAATACTTGTAGATTTTGCAGAAGAAGACACTGTACACTTTTTTGGTGATGCAATGTTTGAAGGCGGCAATGATTATCCTTTAAAAAGATCGTTATGGGAACGCGGTAATAGTTCTACACATCAAGTACATGATTGGAAAGATACATGGGCTAAACTAAAGGAGCTCAAATGAGAATATTAATAGCAGGGTATGGATTTGTAGGACATGCTTTTGACAAAGCAGTTAATATGACAAACGAAATTACAATAAGTGACCCTGCAAAAGGTTACTTAATTAACCATAACGATTTAGTGCAACCACAAGCTATTGTAATATGTGTTAGCACACCACAAGGTTCACATGGCGGATGTCATATGGATAATGTATATGAAGTAATTGAACAATCTCCTGATGTGCCTATCTTAATTAAAAGTACTATTAGTTTAGAAGGGTGGGAAATGTTAAAACATGTATTTCCTAACAAAAGTATATGTTTTAGTCCAGAGTTCTTACGTGCAGAAACAGCAGACGAAGACTTTAAAAACATGGACTATACCATAATTGCAGGAGATCCAAAAGATACAGAATTTTGGAATAATTGGTTCAAACAGCAAGTATGTTGGGTTGACTTAGAAATATATAACTGTCCGGTACCTGAAGCAATTACACTCAAGTATGCTGAGAATAGTTATCTTGCACTTAAAGTAAGTTTCTTTAATCAGTTATACGACTTTTGTCAAGTAACAAATCAAGACTTTGAAACTATGCGTAAACTATTATGCTTAGATAAAAGAATAGGTAATAGTCATAGTATGGTTACAGAAGAAAGAGGTTGGGGAGGACATTGTTTTCCTAAGGATACATCTGCTTTCCTAAAAACAGCAGAGAAATATAGTTATGATCTAAATATACTTAGAACAGCAGTAGATTATAATAAAAAAATAAGAAAAACTATTGACAACCAGTAGTTTAAGTGTTATAATATAAAGAGAATGGAGATATACATGAAAGATATATTACAAGACGTGGTAGCACATACACATGCACTAGGCTTTCTTAGCATAGTTAAAGTAACAAACGAAAATGGTACAACTATTGAGTCTATGGCTGATGATAGAAGTGTTATTTTAGGTGCAACAACGCATACACCAGTTGGTGAATTTGAAGGCACATTTGGTATGCCTAACTTAGATAAGTTAGCATTACATTTGAAAAATCCAGAATATCAGAAAGATGCAAAACTTGATGTAGTTAAAGCCGAACGTAACGGAGAAACTATTCCTACGCATATCCACTTTGAAAATGCAACAGGTGACTTTGAAAATGACTATCGCTTTATGAACAAAGCAATTATCGAAGAGAAACTAAAGACTGTTAAGTTTAAAGGTGCGGCATGGAATGTAACGTTTAGTCCTAGCGTAGCAAGTATTACACGCATGAAGCTACAAAGTGCGGCACATTCAGAAGAACCTACATTTAACGTAAAAACTGTAGATGAAAACTTAGTGTTTAGTTTTGGTGATGCATCAACACACGCTGGCGAGTTTGTATTTCAGCACGGAGTTGACGGTACACTTACACATACTTGGAGTTGGCCGGTAGCACAAGTACAGGCGATTCTTAACTTAGATGGCGATGCAACTATGAGTATTAGTGATCAAGGTGCTATGCAAATTAGTATTGATAGCGGTATGGCAAAATACGACTACATTCTTCCAGCACAGAGCAAGTAAGATATGAATAAAGACTTAACAACAGCACAAAACGATTACGCACATTTTTTGCCAGCATTGAGCGGCTTTTATGCGACATATATAGGCAAGCAACGTTATCCTGATCCTGTTAAAGGTCTTTATGTTGAAGATGCACGTATTCCAAGTAACTTTAATAACGGAATGGAAAGTCTTAATTATCTTAATAAAACTGAAGGACAGTTTCAGTATAAATGGACGCTATACTCTGCAGGACATGCAGAATTAGATACAAATAAACATAGTCCTAAAGAAGATATGGTTCGTAACAGAGATAGAGAAAACACTTGGTTACTTGGTGACTCAGGTGGTTTCCAAATTGGTAAAGGTGTTTGGGAAGGCGATTGGAAAGATCCTAA
>OBMK010001793.1_pt1 | contig 17437 bp, 11 predicted proteins | sample 1539081 | NCBI WGS metagenome assembly OBMK01 (sample SAMEA3355528, study PRJEB22509) | marine metagenome | biome: marine; feature: river plume; material: water | place: USA | collected 2010-08-07 | depth 0.5 m | reverse complement strand
TCTCTTGTTTGAAGAAGTCTTTGCTTAACTAATTCTCTAGCTTGAGGTATATCTATACTGCCGTTATCTAAACTATTACCGATATCGGACATAGGTGCCTCTGCATTAAAATCATATATAATCGACCTTAAAGTATTTTCATTTTGTAAAGCGTCGCTTAGTTGCTGGTTGTAAGAATCTTGTGAGTATGGGTTATTAGCATTACCACTCAAACCTGAATTATAAGCATTTTCGGAAGTTGTATTTAATCCGTTTAAAAATTTAGTATCTTTAAGGAATGGTTCTTCCATGCTATTATACGATATATCCTGACCACCCACATTGAAAGCTATGTTGCCTCCATCTTGTATTTGAAAAGGCGCGTCGTATCTAGCTTCACTTCTACCATCACCATCACTGTCATAAAATCCGTATATGATAGATGCTTCTTTAGATCTTTGTGGTGAGTTGCCATCTGAATACAAACCTTCTTGCATTGTTTTAGCATATTCAAGCTTACCTTCTTTATAAGATTTTAATTGAGACGCTAAATTTGTAAAGCTATTGTTAACGTTTTGCATTTGATCTACGTATAGCATGTAGTTCGGATCCGTAGTGTCTTCGAATTCCGCAGCCTTTTTAGCAGCGTTTGCATATATGTTACGCTGGTTCATTAAAAAGTTGCGCATTGTTTTTGTTTCAGAGGGGCTAAAGCTAGTGAAATCCATATCAGTTTTCATCTTACTCATGTAAGAATTCACTTTATTTTGTATTGCTTTATTTTCAGCTACCCTCCCTGCTGGAGCAGTCCCAGGAGCAGCTACCATAGAAGTGGCTAGTCCCTGCGCTACGGCACCTCCAACATCTAAAAATTTTCTGCCAGTTAAAGCGGCTCCTTGTATTAATGCGTTATTTGCCATAATGTGTTATTAAAGTTTTTGTGGCGCTTGATCACTTTTTCCAAGGCCAAACATATTCTGAAGAAAATCTCCACCTTTTCCACCAAGTCCTGGTATTTGTGGCAAAGCAGCACCAGCTAAACCTGAAACTCCACCAATTATTGATTTAGTAGCAGCATCTCTAGCCGCATTAGCAGCTCCGAGTCTTTGCTGCGACATACCCAGCATAGTTTCCGTTTTATCTTTTTCAGCAGCTCTTGAATCATAAGCTCCTTGTAACTCTTGTCTTTGAAGTTGTGCAGCCATTTGTCTTTCTGCCATTTGGTTTTGAGCTTCTTGCTGTCCAATACTTGCAGATGCTGATTGAGCATTTGCGGTTTGCTGTTGAGCAAGTGATTGTGCCAATGCAGCAATACCGGATCCACCAGCAGCACCGGATAACTTATCCATAGTACTAGCCATACCAGCTTGTTGCTGTTGATTTACAAAGTCAGCTTGCTGTGTGTTGACAGTCAAGTCTTCCATGGTGTTTTCTTGGTTAACAGCTAAGTTAGATGTATCCAAGCCCTCCATACGCGCTTTGTTTCTATTAAATTCTCTCTGAGCTTCTCTTTGTTCTCGTTTTCTTTTACCGCTTCCTATGATCCCCCCGGCTATTCCCGCGAGACCCTGTACGGCACCTAACATTGGTATCATATGTATTGAATTGTTTTATAGGTTATTATTACGTATTATTTGCTACTTTCAAATATTTCAGAACCAACTAAAAATAATTCTGCATAATCTAATGAATCATTTTTTAATTGCATTTCAGCATAGTAGCCTTTTAATCCGCTTGTATTTACATTTGCTGTTTTACTAAACAATATAAAACTAGTAACAGTTGGTCTTGTTTGAGTGCTTAGTATATTACAAACTATTGAATTAGCATTAGGTATGGCTGTTATTTCACCTATTAAGACAATATCTTTTCCGTTTATATCATTCGTGTAATATGCTGTATCTCCCACTTGAACGGAAACATTCAATGGTTGAGGAAATGTTAATGTTATAGAATCGATTGCTGCCATAAGTATTAAGGTGTGTTACAATTAAAGCAGGTGCTATAAGGGCCGTTACCGCTGTTGCCTGCTTCGTCAATTTTTGCATTGGCGGGTGTTGATGATGCAGCTATTATTTCTGCACAGCTTATAGCTCCGTTTGCTGATTGCTTGACCCAAACAACATCCCCTACTGAATAAGTATATTGTAGCAATATCAATTGGTTTCCGTCGTAACCGCTTGTAGTGTCTAAATAATAGTTCTGTACTTGGCCACACACTTGCGCTCTCCAAGATCCCGAACAAGTCGGGCAATTTTGGCTAAGCTCTAGTGTTCCCCCAGAAGCTGTTGTTAATTGTCTATATGTTGCCATATTAATTTATATTAAGGTGTTGTACAAGTGCTCGCGTCACTACTGTAATATCCTGCTGCTGCTATAGTTGTTAAAGCTGCATCAGAATAAAGTAATGTTGCAGTCGCAAAAGTAGCTCCTGCCGCAACATAGACTGTAGCTGTGGTTGAAGTTCCACAACATAAAGTATTAGCTGTTGTAGCGTAGCACAAGATTAATTGTGTAGAACAAGTTGGGCATGTTTGTGACGAGCCTAATGTTCCTCCTGTTTGTTGTCTGTAATTTGCCATGTTTATTTATTGTTTATAAAATCCATCAGCCGCAGGGTTACCTGAAGCATCTAGTACTGATGTTGCTGTTAAAAATGTTTGTCCACTTGCTACAAAATAAGTTCCGCTTGATACTGTACAACAAGCTCCATTAGCTGTTGAACCAAAACTTAGTTGAACCGGCACTAAAGCACCTTGTATATGTTTATCTAAATCTAAAATACTTAATAAGCTAGGCGTACCTGTTCCGTATATCGTGACATCGAGCACAGCTGTTAATGTTTTAGTTGCTGGTACGTTATCTATTGTTATTGCCTGTGAGTTTACATTAAATTCATAATTAGGAAACACAGATGCTTGATTTGTCCAATCCTGAACATTTATAGGATTAGAAATAACAAAATTAGCTGTAGATGTAGCCGCTACTGTATATGTAAAATCTTGGTTAAATGTTTCGTTGCCCGGAATAAAAGTATTAGAATCAGCAGCGCCTACTGTTACATTAGTATTCGTGCTTGTAAATCCAAAAGATAAAGATGTATTTATATATTGATTAACTACAATTGTTGAGGGTTGCCCGTTTGGTGTATCAAAAGTACTTGCTAAATTACCGGTTAAAACAAAAGTATACGTTTGATTTACAGTTGTCGGTGGAAATATAACATTAACCAAAGCTTGCCCTGTTGAATCTATTGTACCTGAAGTGTTAACTATATTAGTGTTACCTGGTGTTGCTGTGCATACTAAAGCCCAATTTGCGCCTGTTATACCGTTAATTGTAAACGTTCTAGTTGCTCCGCCAACATTAACATTACTAGTGTTAAATACCCAAGATTGTATTTCAACCGGAGGACTGTATATATCAATAGCATTAGCGGTTAAACAGAATTCATCTCCCGTAACGTTGTTAACAGGAAAAGTATAAGTTACAGTAAATACTATGCTTATTAACTGATTACTACTATTATATGTTTTAGATTTGGTAATAGAGTAATTATTTATATTACCTATTGTCAATGCCAATATAGGCTCTACCTCAAAATAATATCCTGTGCTTGCTACAACGCTTTGTGTTAATACTGTTGCTGTTGTATTAAATTCACCTGACCCGCTATAGTTAGCTGGTAACTGCCCTGCTTTTGGAAAAGATATATTAGATGTGCCACAAGCTTTTATTGTGCCTGCTAAAGTTACAGGTGTTTGTTCAGCGTATCCCGAAGCACATATATCAATCAGTACGTCGTTTGCCGGCATTACACTTGGTGAAATATAATTAACAACACAATTTATATTAGCCCCATCCTGCGAAAAAGTAACACTACTGACATAACTAGGTAGTGGTGCCGTAGCTGAAAAATTACTAGCGGTTACAGTATACCCAGGATCTGGTGTTATTAAAAGTACAACAGATGGATTATCTTGCGTCCAATCAACTCCTACTACCTCTGGAAAACTTACTATAGTTACTGAAAAGTTGTTTATATTTATTGATGCCATATTTATAGTATTTCCCCTGTTAATACATTTATAGTTACTGCACTATTATTTGGTTGAACTTGTGAATATATTTCAACACCTGATTTAAATACTTGTAAATAAACTCCATCTCCATGCGTATTTAATACTCCACCTGCATTAAACGTGTCTGCAATTAAACCAAAAGAAACAATCTCCGGGTTAGGCCCAGTCGTGTTAGCGACTATATTGTTAGCAGTTGTTTGATCTATAGTGATTAAGTTGTATCTATCTCTAACGCTAAATGAATCTGTACTTAGTATATATTTTTGATAAGGTGCTGACGAATTCAACTCGGTACTTGTAACGTTTTGAGCCACTGCTGAAGGAACTGTAGCACTACCTTGAACATCCCCAGTTGGGCTGTTAGCAAATCCATTTTGATCTAAAGTATATGTATCATATAAACCTGTAACACCTAAAGTATTACCTACATATGCCCTAGCTATATCTGTAGTATTACCAACTATTCTATAAGTACCCCTGTTACAAGCGTGATTTGCTGAAACAGTATTTGTCATTGCGGTTACTTGACCTGTTGTTGGATCTGTGTAACTTCTAGCAATTTGAGCCCCTCTTGTTGTAACTAAAAATTCTAGATCTAATAAAGCTGCTTCAATTGTGTCACCAGTTACTTGTTGTGTACCTGTATTTCCATCGGGATCAACTACAGTCATTGTAAAATCAATAGCTCCTGCGCCACCAGATACCGTACTAGGAGGTATGTACCAATTACCACTACCATCATTTAATGGAGCAGGTTGATTCATCCAAGATGGCATATTAGCTTGTGGTAGAGCTATAAATAATTGTGATGGTGTATGGTCGGGATCATCAATACCTATAGGATTATATGTCCAAACATCACCGTCAACCAATCCTGTTAAAGCCGGATGATTTGTTGTAAAGTAAGGATCCTCTGCTACAGGTAAAATATTTATAGATATAGTTGCCGGAGCACTACAAACACCCGCACAGCAAACTTCTACTGTAAAAGATCCAGCATCACCATAAAAGTTTAAATTAGGATTAAAAGTAAATGAACCGCTGCTCTGTAAAACAAGTGTTCCGCTGTTTGTTGCATCATTTATTAAATTAAATGTAACGCCAGTAGCACAAGTATTTGTATCAGCTATTTGGAATGTTCCTAATGTATCTTCAATTCCGGTAAAAGATTGATTATTAAGTAATGGAGGTATAGTTGCTGTGAAGCAAGTATCATCTAAAGATGTTGTTACAATAAAACTAGTAGGGTTAACATCTCCTGTAATAGAATTAGCTCGTCCAATACCTTGCACATTAAATTCATGAGAGTCTACGTTGTTATCACAATTTGTATTAAAAAATGTGTCTAATCCTTTTATATAATTAAAATACTTACCTTCTTTGTCTAAAAATTCTTTAACCTTACCTTCTTGTAAATCTGTAACAATAGAATTAGCGTACCAACCTTTTGTTGCAGAAAAGTCATTTGGATTTAATTGCTGCGCTTGTACTTGAGCTAATGAATAAGTTTTTTGACTTGGTAGTACTTTATAAATATATTCTTTAGAATTAGTTCCACTGTAATTTAATGTTTTAAATCCTTTTACTGATGCAGGGTTTTCGTTAAATATAACATTAAATGAACTTTCATAGTAATCTCCTAAAGTTTCGTCACTAGGCCCTATATTGTAAAAGGTATTGTGCGAAGTATTAATGTTATGCTCCCACAGTCTACCGTCTTTAAATGTATAATACTTACTATTTAAAAATACACTAGCCTCTGGTATATATGTTTTTCTAGAGGTCCAGCCGTTAACTGGTGCTTCTTTAAAAGATATAGTTGTACTAGTTGTAGGTTTTGTGTTTAAAAATTGACCACAAGCAGGGTCTGGGTTTGTTCTATCAAACTCTCCGGCGCCTAAAGTTTGTTGCCAATATGGAGAAAGCGTTGAAAGAGAAACATTATAGTTTCTTCTATGAGCATCCCACCCACCAATAATTTTATTATTTAATCCTAAGTTGTCTGAGAAAAAGCCGTGCATACCGTAATCAGATATCTCGGTTATTCCATCTCCAGACAATCTTATTACAGTACCTCTATTTGCATCAGTATAGTACATTCTAAAACCAAACTCTGCAAAAGACTCTGGATTAGTTGCAATACCAAATTCACCAGAAAAAGTTATAGTTTGCCCTAGCACCGCTTGATTAGATGTAACGTTTGCACTACCATCAGCGTTAAATAAAGCATCCTTATTAGCTAAGATCTTCATGGACTTATTTTCACATAGAGTGACTAAGTTAGTGTCTCTAGAGAAGAGTTTTTGGATGCTACCGTATTCAGGGTTAACATCTTTAGTTATAGATTCAGCTTGTATAAATTGGTTTAAACCATTAACACCAGATGTTGAATTGTATATTTGAGAAAATATTAACCCATTACCTCTATGCTCTTCATTATACGGTTCGTCTAATGTAGCTGAAGCTTTAACCCCGTTTTCAATAACAGGTTGATTAAAGTCATCTCTTATACGATCCGACTCCACGCCATTTGCAAAAGAATAACAGTTAAAAAAGTCTAATGTATGTTCAACACCGTGCTGCGTTGCTGTTTCATAAGAACCTGGTACTTCGTAATATATATCAAGTTCAGCTGCTTCTTTTGGTTCTGTTTCAAATATAGCTGGATTAGCCGAAGTAAAACCTTTGTCTTCTGGGTTTAAAGTTAAAAACTCAATACCAACATAATTGCTGTTATTAGAACAAGTGTAGCTTGTCAAGCCACCATCAACTACTGGATCCCATTGAAGACCACCTGTTCCTTCAATTGGCTTTATAGTAAGTTTATATCTTCTTAATGTATTTAAGCTGTCAGAATACATTAAATTAGTACTATTACAAGCGTAATTTCTAACAACGGTATTATCAATGCCTGTGATTCTATATATAGTTTGGTTAGGATCTTCACTAATTCCTCCGCCAGCATCTATAAATCTAAATAAGGAACCTACAGAATTTAGGGCGTCGTGCAAAGCAGGATATTTAACCTCCATAGATCTACCTCCTCCATACTTACCAGCACCAGTCCAACTAATTTCAATAGTGCCTTCGGTCGCACCTAACGTTGTTCCCTCTCCTTTTCTATTACAGTCAGTTTTTACTCTATCAATAAAAAGTCTACTGTCATTTCCTTGTGCATCATCGCATAGCCAATTGTAAGAACTACGATGCCAGTCTCTTTTCCTTTTCTTTGTAGCGTCCAAATAATAACAAAATCCTAAAGCTTTTCGTATATATTGATCGTCGCTAGCCCTTGCTGCTAATATATTTTCAGTAAGTACTACGTCCTGATTTACTTTAACAAAAAATCTACCTGTAAATTCCGGCTTATTTTGAATTTCAATTTCAGCTATTTCTAATTGTAACCCGTTTACAGCGTATGTCCAGCCATAAGGGTCTGTTGATGTGAAGTTCATATCCGCTCCAAAAACTGAAGAAGAAGTTAATGTATATTTTTCACCACTAATATCAATTTTACCAATAGATCCTATTTTGTACCAATTACTAATATTAAAACCATCTGTAATCCTCATAACCAAACCAGAAGTTGAAGCAGTCTCTACGCCAAATGTTTGTTCAAAACCTGGGTGATCAGAATTATTATCCGAAGCATCTACAGCAATCTCAACACCTCCTTCTATAGGGAAATAACCGTTAGGAAATAACAATTGCGAATTACCGTCGGACCTTGTCATAGTGCCTTTTGATAACTTTGTTTCTTTTAAATACTGAGGTGCTTCGTTTTCAATAGCTATAATTTTGTATCTAGCTTTTTCTGTTACAGGCTCATCACTATCATGTTCTTTTTTAAGTATAATAAAAGTTTCTTCATCTACTTTGTTTCTTTCCGCTGATGGAAAAGATAACCAAACATTACCATCCTCTGCGTCATAATATCGATCTAAACATAGATTGTAATACTCCTGAGATGTTTCTTTTATATAATACTTAAAGTTAGGAAATTGTGTCTGCTGATCGTAATAAGGAACAGAGCTTGCTATCCTCGCTTTAATCTTATTTGATTTTTGAGCATCCTGCTTTTCAATAACAGCAGTTGCTTCTTTACTTGTGAATACAGGTGTTGTTCTTCCGTACTTATCCATATAAGCGACCCCAACTTGGTAAGTCCTAATAGATTTAACAGATTCAGCTACTGTGTTATTGCCAATTATTACACTTGAAATTGGTTCTCCGCCAGGAGTTAATATATCTAAAGAGTCTGTAGCCACATCAATAACCGTTTGGGTAGGATTGCCTAAAGAATCAATTAAATTAAAATTTTGTGTATAATTACCGTATATTAACCTGTTCGCAGATATTTCTTGAGCCAACGCTTTTCTAGGCACATTGTCGTATGGCCTTAGCAATTGGTTGGCGTTTACAACCGAAGTTATAATTTCTGTTTTAATATTGAAAGAGTTAGAAAGCCACTCGTCATCAGTGCTAGTGAAAGAATCAACAACGTAAACATTAGCATTGTTGGTAGCTTTATATAATATGTCTACCTTAACTACATCAATGGGTATGTTAGACGGTATAAAATTAGATATTGTTAGTTGTCTAATATTATTAACCATCGCTAAATTATAACCCTCTTGAGGGGAGTAATTAAAATCTCCAGGTATAAAAGCAGGATTGCTAAAAGGTGAGAAAGCAGAAATTTCATTATTCTCGTACTTGTATCTATAGCCAAATCTAGCGAACCTCATCTCAAAAAATGGAGTTTCTTGTTCTAATACTACGTCGTATAATTTAGGAGTTGTTGTTTGATTTTCTATACCAACCCCAACAGAATTAACAATTACTACAGCGCCTGTTTGATTTTGCCCACTTCCTATTATGGATTGAACAGTACATCGCGAGATAGCATCATTGTCTAAAGGATCATTTTCTGACCACGAAAAAAGTAAGACGTCGTCAACTTTAAAATAAGGAGGTGTGTTTCCAAGCCAAGTAAGTGTTTGTGGCCCACTTTCACTATTTAATGGAACAACTTCACCGTTAATAGTTTCTGCAAAAGAAAACAATGTTTGAGTTTCGACAGTTGCAACCACCGGTGGGTTTGTGCCGTCTATAGTTCTGTCTGTAGAATATGCTTCTATAGTCGGAGGTTGTAATGGATATTTTTTTATTACGGTTAGATCAGACTCTATAAAGTTTCTACCGTATATTTGTGAATGAGTTAAAAAGTTTACTGGAGGAACCCAGTCTTTTATAATTATTTTTTTAGGTTCAGTTTGATTATCTGTCCATATTAGCATACCATCAAGTACATTAACACCTGTTATTAAATAATCTTTACTAAAATTTAAAATATTCTGCGTATCTACAATTAAAGGCAAAGTTACTGTAGTTACAGAATTATAAGAAGCAATAACGCTAATGCCATCTGAAGCTATGAACCAATATATTTCGTCTGAATTTTCATCAGACACGGCACCAATACAGATTGGATTACTTAAATCGCTTATATAATCACTAGTCCACGAAGTAAGTTTACCTGTGGTTTCGTTTAAGTATTTAGATTTCTTTTCTCTATTACCTTTTATATTTTGAAATGAACCGACCTGTGAATTATCAGAGGACGCTATCTCTAAATTTAAAGCATCGCGATATTCACCGTTGGGAACCAATCTCTCATCGAAATCTTTATTCATTTTCCCATTGGTAAATGTATGTATTAGTTCTGCCATTCAGTTTTACGATTTAATCCATTTGGATTGATTTCTCATTACTTGTGCCATTAGATCTGATTTTAATTCTGATAAACGAATCTTAGCATTTCTTCTAGCTGCTACCATTTCTTTTTTAAATCTTTGTATAGCGTATTCTTGTGTGTTGGCTCTTACTGATAATATAGCATGAGCTATATACTTGTATATTGCATCAATGGCAAATTTATGAACAGTCATGTCTTCATCGCAACCGAGTCCATCGCTTATATATTTTAAAGTTACAATTTTGCCAACTAAATTTGAACTAAAACGTATCATACCTTTCTTTTGATCTATATAAAATACACCATTAGATTGTGTTTGTTCTGGATTTATGCCGTATCTTCCGCCATAAGCATAAAGATTTAACAAGTCTGGATTATTTTGCCAAGCATTCCAACCGTTCTCAGAATCACCTAAAGGGTATCTGCTGTTCTCTTGCCATCTTCTTAATGTTTCAGATGGTTGAGGATATGCAACCTCACCGTTTTCATCAAATATATATTCATAATTGCCGTCTTGTGCATATGGAAGCGGATTGCTAGTTAAGTCTGTTCTGTATATTATTCTTTCAATACCCTTATTATCTACCCAAGATAATTTAGTATAGTTAACATAATCCTGAGGCATAACCATATATAAACCAGGAGGACACTCAATCTCAACTGATTTTTCTTGTGGTAAAGTATCGAAACTAAACTCTTGTATAGCTTGTTGAGCATGGAAAGCAACATCTGTTCTTTTAACTTTTGTTATTATTTTTTCTTGGCCAACATAAATAACCATAAAATTGTTTATAATATCTGATATGCTTACAAACTGATAGCCACCGTAATTTTCATCATTACTATCCCAAACACCGTCTGGTCCTAAATAATATTCTTCCTGTGTTTTATTTATTAATGCCATCTATTATTGTTTTTCTTGTTGTGTAGTTTGCGCCTCTATGCTATTAGCAACTTGATACATTTGAATTTCTTTAGTTGATAAACCAGCAAAGCCTAATATCTTGATAACTAGCTCGGTTTCTTCTGATTCATGCAACTCAAAATTAACAGCGGTTGTAGCGTCATACAATGCTTCACCGTATACCATTTGGTATCCCCACGCTACCTCTGCCGGTACTTTTATATAATTACACGTTACACCGGTAATTAACTCGCCATTTGCACCGTATACCTTATAGCCAGCATCACTAGCCACAAAAACAGGTCTTGAGTTAGTGGGTTTTAAATACTCGGATTGATTGATCATTAAGTACTCATTGTAGTTTGTACGTTCCGCTTCAACAAGAGTTGTTGTATTTACTACAGTATTTGGTGTTGGATATAATGAAAGGGATGATACTGTGTTTGCATAAACAATAGTACCTAACCTATATAGATCAGCGGGCGCTGTCCAATAGTTTTGAGCACTATAAGTCATAGGCCCATTTTTTTCGAATATGTTAATCTTTTCATTAAGGATGTTAAGCATATCGGAAAACTCGGTATCATTACCTGGTACTCTTCCAAACTGATTAATATCATAAAAGTATTGTTCGAATATATCTAATTGAGCTTGATTAGCAAATAGATTAAATTCTTGAGGAGTAACATACCCTCTTTGTTCTTTATTAAGTATTGCTAATACTCTTTGATATACAGTATCTACGCTTACAGCCATAATTTATTTTTTATTATTATAATAATAGGCCACCGTTTAGTAGCCTATTACTATAAGGTGACTATTAAAGTCTTTTTTCAATTGCTTTGTATATTTCCATACCTTCATCTGTTTTGAAAAATGCTGATAGAGCTGAATAAGGATGCTCATCAAATGGTACAGTCATTACTTTTCGACCATTTCCACCGTAAGTGAAAGTTCTTTGGTCTTGTGATAAATTTAATATTCCCGCTTCAACAGCTTTAATACCGAAGTTTCTTAATTGGGTATTGTCATCTGTTGCTAACTCAAGGAATAATTGTGGATTTTTTCTAGCAAATATTAATACATCTCTTTTTAATTCAGATGATGATAATGTATTTACTTGTTCCCCAACTTCTACACGCAATATAGCTTCAGCCTCTTCTAAGGATAATCCTTTAGCCATATTTAATGCTTGTAATTCAAACTCAATCCATTCTACTTCATTAGTAGCAACTTGTTGAGGTTTATATTCTTCATATATTAAACCCAAATCTGGGTGATATAATGATAATAGTTTTTGTAATGCAACATCTTCTTTTTTCACTGATAACTTACCATTCCTAAAAATGATTCTTCCCATTATAATTTGACCTTTTTGTTCGTCAACGAATGGTGATCTTTGGTTGGTGGCGTATCTTAATTCTCTTTGATACCCTTTTTCTTCATCAAACCAAAGTAGTGATTTAGCTCTTGAATGTGCTGTTGCTATAGAATATACTAAGGGTTCTTTACCTGTAGCAAGTTCATATAATCTATCTTTAATTACCCAAGTATCTTTTTTTACTTCAGGTACTTTTATTTTTTGAGGTGCAACCTCAATAGTTTCTGCTTGTGCTTTTTTAGCCATGATATAATATAATATAAATGTTAATAAGAGTAATAATTACCCCCGTCAGTTCAACGAGGGTAACCACTACTTGATAGTCAGCCTAAGCTTTTAATAATACGAAGTTGTTCGCTGCTTGAGTACACATTGTTCTTTCTGATAAGAAATGCACATTCATAACATCCGTGTCACTTGTATAGTTTCCGCCAACTGAACCAGTCACCCAAGATTTTAGTCTTCTATCATCAGCTTCAGAAGCTCTGTATCTGATGTGTAAGAAAGGTCTTGAAATGTTTTGTCCTAATTGTTGATCGTAAACTGTAGAAGTTCCAGCCGGTACAATAACACCTTTGATATCGTTAATTAATCCACGAGTTGTAGAATCATTTAAATATTTCCAGTCTGTTTTGTAGAAATCGTAAGCTCCTCTTCTGAATCCAGAGAATCCAAGGTTTAGTGCCATATCTTCAGAGTTATCAAATACACCGTAAGATGTACCTCCAGCTCCGTAAGAATTTTGAGCAGCTAGCATGTCGTCAATACCTAGAGACGTAGCTCTATCTAAAAACATCATGTTCTCCTCAATAGCTCCCTGCTTATCTAGCTCTTGTAAGATAGTATCAAATGCATCAATCCCTGTTCCTGCACCTACTGTTGCAAAATCAGTTCCTGACCATACTAATCCTCTTTCTTCTAGTGTAGAGAATAATCCTTGCATACCTGAAAGTGTAGCTCCTGCTGCATTCGTAAATGGAGTAGCTGCATTTTCTGCTTCAACCATACTCATTTCTAAGTAGTCTTCGAATCTAATTCTTGACTCATGCTCAGATTTTAAGTACCATAAGTATCCACCAGTTCCTATTTCAGTAGTAACTTCAACCCATCCAATTTGAGCAACGTCTGAACCGTTAACCTCATACTTGTCTCTTAAGATGATTGGTTTGTTACTGAAAGTTGTAAAAGATGCATCAACTGAATTACCAGCTAATGAAGATCCTTTTCCATATTCAGAACCAAATACGAATAAGCTTAAGTTACCGTTACCATTTGTTGCTCCTTGTAAAGCTACTGTAAGGTTTCTGTTTGCGTTATCATATACTTCAATAGCGTAAGTCTGAACACCACCTGCTAAAGCCCCTACAGACTTAACAAATGCTTTGTTAGTTACATTACCTTTAGCAATAACGATAGTCATACCAGGTCCTAATAATGGAACTTTTCCATCTGCTCCTGGAGAAGGTAAACCGATAGTCTGAGTACCAGCTGCTCCTGCAGGCGCATTAGATACTGCCGTATCGTAAGCTATGTGTAATCTTCCTTGTTCTGACCAAACTACTTGATCTGATGCCATAGGCATCTCTGCTCCTACCATTCTTAAGAATCCAGTGATAGTACGGTTACCGTATCTCTCTACTTCTTTCTCGTAAACTTCAGGTAAAAATTGTTGAGTCCAGCTCATATCTGCTAAAGATAAATAGTTATCTCCAAACAGCCCCTTTACTGGTCTCGGTGTAAGGTGGTTTAAATTTGCCAACGTTTGTGGCGCTACATCAAATGCCATAATAAATTATTTTAAATGTTTAAAAGTTTTAATTCGTAATTTTGAATCGGCGCTTCCTGAATCGACTGATCTAACTGTAAATCCGTTGGCAGTTTTAACTTCTTGATGAACGCCTCTCGCTCCCATCTGTACGTTTTTACTTTTTGCCATACTGTCTTTCATAGCGTCGGCTTTACCCTGCTCATAAAAGTGATTTGCAATTGAGTCTGCATTCATAGCTGTGAATAATCCTTTGTGATAACCTTTGGCATCTGACATTTCGTTTTTTTCATTCAAGAACTTCTTGACAAAATTGTTAATATCGCTTTGGTTTTCTTTAACGGAACTAGCGTCTTTAACTTTAAAACGGTATTTTTTGTCTCCGACTTGATAATCAAAACCTTTGAAATCATCACCAAAAACATTACTCGTTTTATTTAAAAACACTTCTGTTTGCTTCTCAGCTACTCGAGTTGCCTCTTCATTTTCTTTTGTATAGCGATTGAAAAAATCCACCGCTTTTTGTTGCTCAGGCGCTAATTTAGAACCTGATTTTATTTCTTTATAATACTTAGACTTTAAACCGTCTAAATGATTTTTAGCTTTAGCTAATTCTTCTCTTTGTGATATCTTCTTACGTCTTACTTCTCTTTCATCATCTACCTCTTCGTCATAAGAAAATTTATCTTCCATAAGAAAATCAATATCTTCTTTATCTAAGTGAGGTCTTGTGTTTTCATAATACTCTCTTAGTAATTGATTCTCATTTAAAGAGCTATAGTCCTGATTAAGCTTTACGTAATCCTCCAGGCTTCCACCGGTTTCATTCATAAACTCTACAACTTTTTGTATGTTTTCAGGTAAAGGTTCAGCAGTATCTTGTGATTGCTGAACAGCTTGTTCTATTTCTTCTTTTAGCTCTTCTGTTTTTTCTTCAACCTCTTCGTCTGTTATTTCTTCGAGAACGGATTCTTCAGCTTGAACGGGCTCTGGTTGTTGTGGTATTTCTTTTTCCACTTCTTGTACAGGTTCGGCTTGTTGATCTGAAGCCACGTCTGTTGTTTCTTGCTCTGTATTGGCATCTTCTTGTGGTTTATTAAGTTGAGTTAAGTCTAATTTAATACCACCACTTTCTTCGTCTATTGAAACCGGGGAATCAACTTTTGGCTGAGGTTCAGCTTTAACTTCTTCAGGAGCTTCTTTAACTTGTTCAGCTACTGGTTCTTTTTTTTCAGGGGCTTTAATCTTAAAGCTACCTTCTGTTTTAATTTCTGACATGATAAAATATTATATAATTGTTACTATTATTATTACCTAGGATCAAAAGCACCTAAGCCAAATCCACCTCCCATTGTGTCATTTCCTCCAGATTCGAAGTTAGTCGGTGGTGTATCGTTTTTTCTTTGTGCAATCATTTCACTTTGCTGTGTACCTTGTATTCTTGTACGCTGATCTTTTCGATCTTCTATTTCTTTTTCTTTGTCTTTAGCATTCTGAACTTCCATGCCTTTTAGTTGCATGTTGTATTGGAATTCTAAAGCCATCAATTCTTTTTTAGCACCAACTTCAACACCTATTCTTTGCTGTTCAATTTGACCTTTTAATTGTTCTAATTGAGACTTTGTTTGAAATAAAGCTTGGTCTTTTTGTATTTCAGCCTGTGCCGCTACTTGTTGTGCTTGCGCATTTGCTTGAGCTTGAGCCTGTATATTTGCTTGCTGTTCTTGCTGTAATCTTTCTTGACGTTTCTTTTGTCTAACTTTCAATAATTGATTAGCTAACTTTATATTCTTAACTTCTCTTATATCGATTGCATCGGATAAATCAATTAATCCAGCTGATAATGCTTGTTGAACATTGTTTTCTAAAAGTTGTTTTTCTTCATCATCAGGAGTTAACTCTAAAAATATACCGAAATCATGCAAATGTAAATCCCTCAATTCATCTAAAGTAGCTACATTAAATCCTCCAATTTTTTGAATAAAAGATTCTTTTGCTGGGTGGTATTCAAGTATATCAGATATTCTTAAAGATAAACACTCTGCTGTTTCTCTTGTTAAATATAAACCTGCATCAAGTATATGTCTTGTCGCTGTGTTCGAATTGGCTGCTGCTAATTTTTGTACACCTACTAAAGCTCTTGAATCTGGCGTGCTACCATCTCTTGCTTCATTCAATCCGGTTACATCTCTTATCATTTGAAGATAATAGTTGTATGTAGATATCAGTGTTTGTAGCTTTTGCCCTCCGCTCCCAGTCTGTACTTCTTGTATTGGCACTTTACCAGGGTTCATATCACCCTCTTGTGTAAACGACCTACCTATTATAGATCCTGTTTGAAAAAACATATTAAGTGCTTCCTGAGGATTATAATTTGTACCATTACCTAAATCAACTTCATTTATACCGTCAGCATCTAAGTAAACACCGTCTGGTATCATTCTTTGTAATACTTGTTGTAGTTTTAAATGTGTTAATTGTATCATATCAGCAAAAGCAGTACAACGACTTACTATTGATTCTATTCTGCCTTGATACATTCTAGGAGCTGTTATAGCGTAATTCATTTTAACCTTAGTGCTATCGCTTTTTGGTCGCATCATGTTTTTGGCCATTTCCCATTTAAGCAATATATCAGTTCCTAATACCATTACACCCTCGTATAATACTTCAAGTGATCTAGACATTTTACCAAACTGCTCTTCGTACATTTCAATAGGAGGATTGAACTGGTCATCTCTTGCTATTATTTTTGAAGCGCCTGTTGCAGTTTCTTTCACTTTATAAACTTCGTTCATGTAAGTTTTATAATTAAAGTAAAGTATCTGAACTATATTTTGATCTCTATTATTATTGTTTGTATTACTTATATTATTATTCCAAACACCATAATTTTGCGATCCTTGTGATTGTATCTGATCCATTTGTTCCTCAGATAGGTTCGGAAACTGCTTTTTAAGCTCGTTTAAGGGCACGAATTTAACCTCGCCTGCATAATATATATCTTGAAAATACGGGTCCTCTGTGTAAGAATAAATTAAATAAGCTGGATCAACATATTCTACAGTCACGCCCTCTGCTTCTGTAAAATTATTTTTAACAGCACCAATACCTAGAGTTGTTATATCATAATAATATCTTTTCTTTGTTAAGTCATATCTGTTTTCGTCAAACATAACACTCAAAGCTTCTTCTTCTGCTATTTCAATCCCTTGCTTATAGCTTAGTTGCATGTGCAAATCTAACTCTTCTTCAGAGTCTGGCAATTTATCTGGATTGTTTTCAAATAAATTTATACCAAAATTTTCCTGTGCAAATACATTTAATTCTTCAGTTTGTAAATCTCTTATAATAGATTCCATATACTTGGTTCTTTTGCTAACCCCGTATGGATCTTGAGAATAAGCTGTAAGGTCAAAAGATCTATCAGCTATGCCATTAACAACTATATCTACAAACTTTGATAATATAGGTACTGGCTTCCAATCTAAATTAAGATAAGATAAATCGCCGTTGATAGACATTTCATCTTTATATTTTTGTATAGGCTGTTCACCTCTTGCATATA
>OBMK010001787.1_pt1 | contig 17478 bp, 34 predicted proteins | sample 1539081 | NCBI WGS metagenome assembly OBMK01 (sample SAMEA3355528, study PRJEB22509) | marine metagenome | biome: marine; feature: river plume; material: water | place: USA | collected 2010-08-07 | depth 0.5 m | reverse complement strand
TTATACAGCTATTATAGCACATTGGAGATAAATGTCAACAACTATTTTTGTATAAGGGAAGACTCTCTTAGACAATACACGATGTCAGGAGTGCAGAACATACGAGGATACAGACGAGATAGGTGGGGTCGAATATCACAAAGAATAGATTCCACATACCACTAAACAGTGCGAAGACACACCACAGCCCGAGCAGATACCCACTCATTATCATCGTTATAGTAAGGAATTCTAGCATCGGACTCTCGCCCTCCTCGTATTCTCGCGAAAAAAATTTCTAGGACGAATCTCCATAAGTCCGTGGTATATACCCTTGTAAGAGACGCCATATACTCGAGCCTCTCAAGTTCTGGACGCTTGTGTGGGGTGGGGGGAGGAGGAAAGGAAACTCGAACTCCCCCCGAGAAGCTAGACGGTCTCGACGATACGACCCTTGTCGATCCAGACCAGCTCCTCAAACTTCTCGTCAAACGTATAGCCACCCATCTGGAACCCAGTCTCGTGCAGTTCCGTCTTGACGAACTTCACAGCTTCCTTGGCAGTCTCGAACGAGTACCACTCCTTGGCAGCTGCACCATAATTACTTAAACGAACTTCATATGTCATATTCTCTCTCCTCAGTACTGGTTGGCTTCAGCGTGGTGGATAGCGTCAGAGGCATAGTAGGTCTCTTCCCACTTGTCAGCAGTAGGAGCAGCACGTTCCTCTTGCTCACGAACCTCTTCAGCATATGCTTCCATCTGCTCATTCTCCGAGCGAGCCTCATCAATGTACTTCTCGATGGGAGCAGGTACGACATAATCATCAGACAGTCGCAGTTTGTTATTGGCAGGGTCAGCGTCAACGAATATGATCTCATCAACACGCAACCAGTGCGATTCTTCGGTCAGACGAACGTAGTCACCTTCAAATATAATCATTACACAGTCTCCTTATAATCAACCCAAGTCTCACTCATAAAGGTGCGACCCATAGACATTCTCCAAGAAAGAGCAGCAGTAGCAGTCTCGAAAGTTATAGCATTTACAGCTTCATCATTAGACATATATCGGATAACGTACATATTTTTCTCTCTCTCTTCTCGATTCAATACAACCATTATACTACAGAGAGGATTAAAGTCAACACTTCATTTACTCTAAACCAATCTTTTTTTGTCTCTCTCTTTAGGGACGACACCCTATTATACAGTTCCTAGCAGAGGAAGTCAAGCATTGATGCCGACTGCGGCACTATAGTTTTGGCGGGAGGTGGAGGTTTGTGTCTGCAGTTAGTCCTTGACACGGGAGGGATAATGTGCTATACTAGAGAGAACGGCTCTCTCGCGGATGTTCTCGAGGCGAGGGGGACTCTCCACGGGCATTTTCCCGCAAATTAGGATCAGCGAGATTTGCTGGGTACGAGAGATTCCGAGTCCATGCATAGAACTCTGCCTACGTCTTTCCCCTTGCTATCTCTTATTCCTATCTCTCCATCCACCATACCATACGAGAATTTACTCCTCCCACACTTGGCTTCTATACTATACCCAGAGAAAGAGATATTCTTTACCTTCTTGTCTTGGAGCATCTCCTTATAGAGAGTGGAGAGAGAATCATAGCGTTTCTTCTTCGGAATATACATCAGGGGAATAGTGCTCTTGTCCAGTGAGTGGAGGTAGAGACTTCCTTGTCTCTTGTGGGTTTGGCACAATTACCGCATATTATGCCTTCTCTTTCGTGATACCACACTCCTCTACCATTGTCTTTAATGTGACGATTGCAGATTGTGCAGGAAAGAGATCTTTGTTTAGAGGAGTTTTTCATTCAATCTTTCAGGTGGAGAGATAAACTTTGACCGAGACAGCTTTAAATCATCTATTGCTACTGCACCGAATAACCATATTACTACGAGAGACCAACCAATTATTGTAGGCATCATTTACTTTTCTTTGTATCCTTTGTTGATAGAGGCATTATTGCCGAGATTATTTATGGTTGGAAGCGGAAAAACACGCATTACTTATGTTTCTCTTGTTTATTCCTCTCGCGGATTGGCATATGCTGCGCGAATCTTGTACCAGTTTCCCGTTGCAATTTGTCCCTCACAGTACATTTCATAGTAATGCCAGAGCAGACTTGGGTTATTCGTCATCCTGACTCTCGTACCATGTGGCAATCACAGCCATTATTCCTACCAGCAGACACATCCACAGCAGATCTTTTAACATCTCAATCATCCCACTCTCCAAATATACGAGGTGAATCTTCTCTTGCCAACTCCATATCGTACTCTCTCGGATAGTGCTTCAGACAGGTATATGCACGATCACGGATTTCCCTTGGCACTCTCGGTGTTACCGTCGGATTGAGTAGATCTATGAGAAACTTTTGAGTGCGCTCAACCGCTTCTCTTCGTTCATTTGGCATAGTCATACCATCACCATGCTGTACATGGGGTGGACTGCAGTGGAGTCCAAGTGTTTTAAAAAGACCAGTGCCAGTGGTGTGCACATCATTATAAAGAGTAGATTCTTCATCATTTTCTCCTTCGCAGTTCTTCAGCCATACATTGACGATGCACTGGGCTGACGTTTTGCATACCAATCACGTTGCCGATATGCGCTGTATCCATCTCGGATATTGGTTTAAATGTCAGAGGTTGGTCACCCTTGATTCCACGAGTTCCCCACTTCAGCACCTCGCGCTGAATCTCATGAGGCTCGTCATCATATAGAGTCAGACTTATCTGATCATCGTGGAGAGTCGTTCGTACATAAGCCAAACCGCCATCCACCATATATTGTTTACCATTGGCATCAGTGTGCGTGACGTAATCGTGCCGAGAATGAGACTCAAGAACAGTCCCATCTGGCGTTTGAATTGCGTTACGAATCAGAGCATTCATTGCTTTATCTCTCGGAACTTCCGTCTCGACTTGGAGAAGGTCTTGAGTGGATTGGTGAATGTCTTCAACTCACCGCTCTTGCCCTGATATGCCACCAGATGTCCAGCGTCATTCACGTGATAGATGCCATTGAAGACAGGATGTTTTGCGCTTGACCAGTCAGTGGTCTCTTGTAGAATCTTCATATATCGAGTTTCTCCAGAGCGGAGTAAATGCGAGGTTCAAGATCATCATACTCCTCAGAGTCTGCCAGCAGATTACCCATCTCAATCAGAAGGTCTGCGAGATCCATCGCATCGTTGTTTATCAGTTCCTCGACAGTCACAAGGTATGCAGTGTCTTGGTGATCAGTCACCTCGAAGCGTTTACGAGTGCTTTGGAAGTCACCCCATTTGCTGAGATGTAACTCAATTGGACCAACATATTTTAGCGTGGGATTCAGACCAGATGGATATCCAGTGCTTCCCGCTCGCTTTTGCACCAACGCATGGTGTATTTGATCAGCAATGTAATCACAGTAAATCATACTCTCTCCAATTCTTAATGAACCACTTTTCGATGACAGGAGTTCCGTCAGCATTCTCATCAACAGCAACATACGCAACAGTCTTCAGGACATGCGCATAACGATAAGGATTACCGATCTTGTCTCCGACCCAAACCTTGTGAGGGAATTGCTCAGCGAACTCAACCTCATAGTCATCGTTCACAGAGAACTCAAACAGATTATCGTGATCTTTCTCACGGAAGCATCCGACAATCGTATTGTCAGCGTCTTTATAGGTCGAACTAGGGGCATAAGCCATAACAATCTCCACTCTCAATTTAGAATACAATTATACTACAGGAGAGACAAAAGTCAAGCGATTTTTTGCGTGACTTTGTAATCAGTTTGCCTTTTGTAATCAGTTTGCTCACCACTGGGCATCATCACCCAAGAGGCACGAGCGGTCTTAGCGATCCAGACACCGTAGAAGTTACGAGTGCAGTACACAACATAATCCTGCTCCCACTCCTCGCCAGCCATCTGCGAGTCTTCGATCTCACGAGCACCGAGGGAATACTCCTCATAATACTCATCACCACTCTCGATGAGGTCGAGCAACTCGACATAGGGTTGACACACACCTGCCAAGAGGTCTACGTTCTCAACAACATAGGTGGTTCCACCCTTGTACTTCCAGTGCTGAGGACATTCACCCTGACCATCCCAGTCATGAGCACCATAGTTCTCCTTCATTTGAGTATCGATAACTAATTTCATGCGGCAACTCCATCAATCAACATTGAAAGTTCATTCAGACGATCAGTGATTCTTGCATACTCACTGTTATAATACGTCTCGTTGTAACACTCTTTTGCTTCGATCAGCATAGCCAGATCGTTGAACAGAATGCCTTCCTCAGACTTCAGACTAGATAAATCAAACATTATGCTTCTCCTATGCTATCACGCATTGCCAGAGCGGCAAGAGCCAAACCAGTAGTGGCGAAGAACAAACAAGCAGCGATAGACATCGTTCCCTGCTCAAGACCACCAACCGATCCCATCAGTAAAAACCCACCAGTCAAACCGTAAATCAGATTCATAACAACACTCACTCTTTATCAATTCAATACAAGTATTATACCGCAATGGAGATTAATGTCAACAACTATTTTTGTCTAAGCAAACCTCTCTTAGAACCAAAAGTTATGATACATCCTTGTCATAAACATCAATGGTTCCCAGCTTTACGCCAGAGTTGACAAGCCGATCAACGAGCGCATCAGGGTCACGCACATCCCATTCGATGTGTCGCTTCCCATCAGCATCATACCATTCAACGCAAGTGACTTCCATTATCCGATCATCCTTTGGTCACCCATGTAGTGTGGACCAGTCCACGCGACAGAGTATGTTTCAAAGATGTTACCACGAGCGTGGTTTCGAGTAGGAGCAGCCCAACTAGCTGCCTTCAGGATGTCTCCACGCTTAAACTTCTTGTCATTGTCGACAGAGACGATGAAACCCCAGACAGAGTTTCCAGTTAGAATTTTGGTATATTTGCGACCCTCTTCAACAGTGACAGAAGAGTAGAACTGTTCGTTCATCTCTTTCTTGATATCAGTGTCAGGAGCCATAAAGCGTGAGTAGTCAGCTTTGATTTTTTGGATCAGTGTTTCGATTTCGCTATTCATATTTCTCTCTCTCTTCTCAATTTATACTCTATTATATCGCAGAGAGGACAAAAGTCAACAACTATTTTTGTCTAAGAGAGAGTTTTTTATAACTTTTTTGTATATGCCGAGTTACTCGGTTTCACCGCACCAGTTACACTCTTCACCTTTACCGACACCCATTAAGGATGCCTCGACAGTGCAGTAGTGTTCCCATGTGAGATCCTCGCCTTGTTTGTGCTTCTGATTCTTATCGCCATAAATGGCGTCCCAGTTATCGTTAAATCTTCGTGCGTCCGTTTTTCTTCTGCCGCTTCCCTTACCACCGTGCCAGCTACCCATTACATGCATCCATCTATGAATTCGATTACTTTACGAGTGTCTTCAGGTGTAGTGTGCTCAAACGACCGAATGTCTCCGTCATCAAACAGATTAGCACCAAACTCGTTCTTGATGTTTCTTAGCTTGGTGAACCGAGACTGAATGAATTGCTCGCTCTGGTCACTTCCGCGATCTATATAGCGTTGCTCTCGAATGTCGTCCGAGACAGTCAGTTCAATGATAACCAGCTGATGTCCAGCTTGCTTTACTGCGTGGAAGAATGAGGTTGTGGTCAGTCGGTCACCCTCAAACAATACGACATCGGCAGGAGAGCGTTCAAGATATTCAATGGCTTTAGGCTGAACCGCCATCGAGAGACGATCCGTACCAGAGAACACCTCACCCTCATCATACTTACCCATCAGGAACAACTGCTTATTGACAGAGATGTAACCCTCGACAAGATCGACTGGCTTACAGGAGACCCATTCATCACCCTTCATAAATTCTTTCATAAGAGTCGACTTCCCAGATCCTGGGACTCCGACAACTGCTATAACTGTAGACATGCTTTGTCCTCGTTGGTTGGTGCATCTTCAAGATCGAGTTCTATTCGAACAAGTTTATCGTATTTTTTAGTTCCATTTGCTGAAACTCTTTCGCCAGTGTCTGGGTCTGTGACTCGACAATCCCACGCTTCACGGCAGACTCGCCTCACTTCTTCAGTAGAGCCAGTGACAGGATAAAACGCATTTATTGGATGCCTTTTTCTGGTGATCTCGCAATATTCCATTTTGACTTCATCCTTGATATCTAATGCTTGCATCAGAGGATTATCTTTAGCAAACCGAACTCCGTCCAGAGTCCTGCCATATACAGCATTCGTCTTGTTGCTCCGAGTTTTGGTAGTTTTCGTCATAGTGGTAATACTCCCTCCACTGATTGTTCATCATCATACATCATCTCCAACCGATCCAGCTTGCCTGTATTCAGGAATGACGCATACTTCTCTTTGATTATGCCTGTTTTATTTGATAAAGTCAAGTCCAAAGTTTCGTTTCTTGCTTGCCACAAGACCTCCCACTCGATACCAGACCAGCCATCTTTCTCGACCTTCAGTATCTCTTCAGCTTGTCTGTCCAGATAATATCCGAGGTATCGACCATGACTGGTGCGGAACAACTTCTTGAATGAACACAGACACGTCTCCATTGAGAAGTAATTGATGTCCTTCGCCAGTTCAGGATATTCAGAGTGCATTTCACTGATCAGTTCAGTACCCTGCGCTTCGAGATCCGCATACTCTCCAGATGTCAGTTTGGTATTCACCTTGTCCTCCTGACCGAGCGCATACAACCATCCGTTGCGGTGTGATCGAGATCCAGAGTAATCGCTGAACATCAGACTTGTTGGCTCGATGGGGACATCAGCGGTGTGCTTCAGCTGTTGCATATAGAACCACGTCGAGTAGCGTCCGAACTTATACAGACCATCCTTGAGAGCAGTCCAGAGATTATCGAAGTTCTGCTCTTCATTGTCGCCATAGTAAGATTCCAGCATCTGTCGTTGTGTACGCTTCTCTGTAAACTTTTCATACGAGGCGAACATATCAGCCAGATGTCCTTTACTCCACTTGGTGTCGGTCTGGTATCGGAGTCGCTTATAGTTCTCAGTGTTCCACGCATTCATCCGATCGAATGTAGCCAACTCGAAATCGGGGAACTCATTCATCAGAACCCAAGATGTCGGGAGGTAGTATGTGTTGCCGTACAACCAAGCAAACCAGAGTCGTTGCTCATCGTTATGCTCATACCGTGTATTGATGTAATTGGCGAGCCAGATGGCAGGGTCGCAATCATTATATCTGACAGACCACGCATACCATCGCTTGAATGCCTCGCGTCTGTTTTTAGGTTCTCTATAATCCACGTGCTTCAGTCCAATAGTCTTTCACGCAACCACCCATGCCCTTTTTAGTGACTTCTTTTTGTGTGTATTCATCCCACTCCCAGACCAGATCACTGACGCTTGGTCCAGCGATACGTCCAATAGAGAGAAACGTGTCTGATGCTTGGATTCCCCAAGACTTGAAACCTACCCTTTCATATGCAGTAAGAGCAGGAGCATTGATTGATACTCGGAAGTGTTTGAGTTGTGCCATATATGCTCGATACACAGCGTCTTCACATAACTTACGGAACACACCCTTGCCTCTAGCGTCTGGTATTGTGACGATCCACTTCAGATTGGCATAGTTCTTCATCATCTTCGTTGCGATGACTCCCATGACTTTGCCATCCTCGTAGAAAGCACGGATGCAGTCTTGACAGTTGTCGTCAATGATACCACGTCTCATCTTCGAGAAGAATTTGTCAGTCGTTTTGTTTGCTTCACAAAACTCAGACCAGTCATCAAATGACAGGTTGGAGATCCCGTCCTGAACCTGTTGATTCGACTCTGATTGATTCATTAATGATTCCAGCACGTTTTGCAATATCCTTCGTTGATGTGATAATATAACCGTTGTCCATAGTAGTCTTGTACAATGGTCGCTTACCATTCCGATACAGGTTGATTTTCTTATCTGATGTAAGTTCTATGACAGATAGAGATGAGTCTCTCCAGATCTCGAGTGGATGATATCCTGCCTCAATCGTTCGATTTAGCAGTTCAGTATCGTTCTGTGTGGTCGTCTCATACCCATACAGCCTATCCCAGTTCTCTGGAAGTTCTTGTGTGACCACGCCATTGTGAACGATTGATAGATCGTCACTGGTCTGTATGGGTTGATTGAATCGGAGGTCACTGGTTGAATATCGACAGTGACCAATAAGGTACAGGTTGCCATCCTCATTGAGCAATTGCTCCATCTTTGAGAGAGGAGAGAAGTCAGGAGCGGGGACAGCTTCAATGAGAGTGGCAACCTTACCGTTCTTTACATACGACAAACCTGTCGCGTGTAACCCTCGAATACGAGATTCAAGGAAAACATTCCGCACCAGTTCCAAGTCAGAAGGACTGGGGGAAGTTAATCGTGCGCCAATTACTGCACACATCAGAACAAATCCGCGAGTGATGCCGTGCCAGCAGACGCTTGGGGATGATATTTGTCAAGCATCTCCTGCCCACCATGCTCTCGGAGGTAATCGTACCATTCAGTGGCATCCCACATCTTGGTTGATACACCGTTCCAGAGAGGACGCCACTCGGGATGTTCTTCATTGAGTCGTCTGTAATCAACATACTGACGACGCAAAGTCTCGTAATCAAATGAACCCAACAGAGCCATCTTCTCACGAGCATAGGCGACGATCGAGATACGAATCGGATCGTCACCAATGATTTCCGTATTACCGTGAATGCCTTCGTGATTGTTCACGAGCAGGAGATCTCCTGGATGCAACTCAACAGCAATGCGGAACTCAGGTAACACAAACAGACAACCATCCCAACCTTTTTTACCATCTGGGGAGATGCAGCTGATATTAGAGAAACCCTCGGTGTAATCACCAGCGTCTCTGTGTGCAGCTGTGCGGAATGTGCGGTTGACTGTTAGTGTTGTGTATGGTGTTTCAGGAACAACATACTTCGGGTCAATCGCGTCCGTAAATGCTTTCTGTTTCGCATATCGCTCGGGGAGTAACTCCTCGAACTGACGTGCCAGAGTCTGCAGATATGGATACGACTTTGCAAACAGTTCAGGATTCTTTTCGGTGTATGCTGTAGCGCGACCATATGGAATCCGAGGATACCGATCGAACCAGCCAGCAATACCAGAATTCACTGTGTTTGCGTAGGAAGTGTCGGAGATACAGTTCTTGACCATATCTGTAGCCGCATCTTTGCGCTCTGAGGCAGACATCGGACGAATCGAGTCCAACCACCTGTCAAAGAATTCACTATACTCGACACCAGCTTTCTTGATTCGATCTCTGAGCCAAACACGACCACGACCTGCCTCATCTGGCTTATGTCGAGCGATCGCATTTTCGATAGCATCAAAGTCTTCATCAAGAGATGAGTCAGGTGCAGTAAATATAGCGTCCAAGATATCCTCTTGAAGAGGTGTTACCCAGTCTCGCTTACCATTCTGCCCTGCTCGTGGTCCAGCTGCGAGTCCACGATTCTGTGTCTCGATTGCCGCTGGAGCCAATCCTTCAAATGCACCCTCTTGTTCAGCGGATGAAAACACACCCTTGCGGAACTTGAAGATTACATTGTGTTCACCGTTGCCCTCGTTGAATCTGTCGAGAGCATACAAATCTGTATCTGCTGTGATGATCTGGTCATAACTGGAATCATCCAGCCACTTACCAAGTTTATCGTCACAGTCTTGCTTTTCAATCGTTAGTTCTTTTACCATAATATATCATCCCGTTTAATTTAGTCCGATGAGTCCCCACCCGTGATTGGCTATTGCGTTGAGTATAATAAACCAACATGTAGCCATATGAGTAATCCACCAAACAGTGCGAATACAAGCGATAGTATTAGCTTGCTTATCTGTCTCGCCAACTTTTTCACCTAGACTTTTTGCCCATATTCTCCACCATTTATACATTATACACCAGTCCCCTGTAAATGTCAAGCATTGTTTCTTTTTTCTCTCACATCTTTGACTGCTGCTTTGATCGCATCTTCTGCTAACACAGAACAGTGAATTTTTACTGGTGGTAGTGCCAGTTCTTCAGCAATCTGGGTGTTTTTGATCTGCTCGGCATCATCGATGCTTTTACCTTTGACCCACTCAGTCAGCAATGAGCTGGAGGCAATAGCTGAACCACAGCCATAGGTTTTAAACTTGGCGTCTTCAATAATGCCATCGTCATTAACCTTGATTTGCAGACGCATTACATCACCACAGGCTGGTGCACCGACCATACCAGTTCCAACATTTTCTTCTTTCTCATCAAGTTTCCCGACATTGCGTGGATTCTCATAATGATCGATTACTTTATCGCTGTATGCCATCTCGTAACTCCATCCAATCTGTATCGTCAGGCATCATAAATACTTGCCCTTTGAATTGTTGTTGTTCTATCAGTTTGTTGTAGATACCAGCATTGTTCATACGCAATCCATAACTGTTTTTATGACAGCGATAGACAGATCCACTGTGACCATGGAACTCATAGTAGTCATCATCTTCTTTGACTTCAGTTATGCCCGAGTTCATTCTCCACATATCACTATCTAAGTAACCACCGCTCCATCCTGCTAACACTTTGTAGATAGGAAAGGCTCCTTTGCCTTGTTTAAGTTTTAACACTACCCAGTTATCTGGATTATAATCCACTATCCCATCGCCTCGCTCAGAAGTTTTTTGTTGCGCACAACCTGATTGTAGTTGTAAGCGTTTCTTAAAATAGACAAATCCACTCCTAGTTGACTTGCCGACTTCATAAAGGCACTGGTATCTTTCGGGAAGCAGTGCCCACCAAATCCTCGTTCTTCCGTCACAGTCATATGGCTGTCACCAATACGTTCGTCACGGCTGACAAGATCCTTCACGGTATTATAATTTATACCTGCTTCTTCACAGAGATCGTAGATCTGATTGAAGAATGCAACCTTTGCAGCCAAGAAGCTGTTGACGGTATATTTCATCACTATGAGTTCTTTTGGATCGCGTCTGAACATCTCACAACCCTGCTTCCAGAATAGCGATGCCCAGAACAGATCATCACCCCCGCCAAAATACATTGACTCTCTGTTATTTATGTCCTCAAGCGCATGCTCTGCTCTCAGGAACTCAGGGCTGAATGTGATTTCGTGGTCTGGATAGATCCCTTGGATATAATCCCATCCCTCGAGAGAGATAGTGCTTTTGATCAGGATAGGAATCCCAGCAGGACACTGATCAAGGACATTAAACACATTGCTCATATCGCAATGACCATCCTTACTACTAGACATCGGTGTTGACACTGCGATAATCACAGCTTCTGGATTACCGATCTTATTCTTATTGTGCGCTGGATCCACAATCGTTATGTCGTGCAACTTATGAACCGCCAGAGCCATTTCGTGCGCTCGACCGACAAACCCATATCCAAAAATTGTTATCTTCATTTGTATTGCTCCACGATTATATCATCACATTTGCTGAGGAACTTAATACCATCATCGCTTCGGAGGTGTGGTTTTTCCCAGACTACGCGCATAATTCCTGCTTGGTAGATTAGTTTGGCGCAATCCATACAGGGTGCAGTGGTGCAGTATATCGTTGCGTCCATACAATTTTCTGATGACCTTGCGACCTTGGCGATGGCATTCGTCTCAGCGTGCAACACTTCTGGTTTAGTGACTGGCATATTACCAAACTCGTCTGCGGTCTCACAGTTATTGTCCCAGCCAGAAGGCATGCCATTGTAACCGATCGAAATGATTCGGTTGTCCTTCACAATCACAGCACCAACCTGTAATCGTTTAGCGGTCGAGAGTTCCGAGTAAATCCTCGCAACCTTCATGTGTGCTTTATCCCATTTATTCATCAAATTCTCCTAACGATCCATAACTCAAAATCATATGGTATCTTGTTTCTTCGCTTGCGTTATACACATAATGGTCTCGGCAGGTGTCGACATTATATAATTTACCCTGTTCTAGATGATACACTTTCTGATTAGCGACATCTGACGCATCATACATAAAACAATACGGGTTTGTAACTACAGGATAGTGATACTTTCTAACACCATCTCTATGTAAAACCAATCCAGATTTTGGCTTCAACTCATTCAATGTAACCTTATGGAAGTCCACACCAATCTTGTCTACTGCTTCTCTTACCTTTTGTGGAATTTCCTTGTTCCAATATTTGTAGTCGTCATCCATATAATTCAACAGACCTTTAGCATATGCCACATTGGTGAAGTGTTTGTTCATTCCTATCTCAAACACTTCTGGGTCATTGGCGTGTTTATCCGCAAACTCTTGCAATTGCTCTGGTGTCAAATTTATCTTTGGTGTATTCTCCTGCCAGTAGTTTGACTGCTCTGAGAATCTATTCTTCAGAAATATCTCAGCGCGACTAAACTCTTCAACAAAGGTAGATTGTTCTATTATTATACTCAATTCGTCAACGATGTCAAGCACTAAATCTATTTCTTCTACCATATCGATCATCTGTCCGCCCAGTCCTCGGCTTTCCAGCCCGAGCCTTTATTTTCGTTTGGGTCAAATGGCAGGGGTTCTATTGAATCAAACCACTCAGCTGCCTCTTCGTCTAGAGACCAAATTAAATCTTGGAATTTTACATTCTCACAGAAGTTGTCTCGATATAAAGTATAGCCCTTCATCTTTCTGATGATTTCTTCGTTGTCAAAGATGTGTGCCATCTTCTGCTTTTCATCACGATAGATTCGGAGGATATCCAACCCTCTCTCGAATCCTTCGTTCATATATTTTTTCAGAGATTCCTCCGCATTCGTGACAATGCGGTCGAAAATATGTTGAGGGAATAATCTTATGTCCGCGAGACCGTGACCGCCTCCTGGATATTCTAGTGGTTCATTGACATAGATGTGATCATAAAACCTCACATCTTTATCGAAATACAGACGCTGATACTCCTCCATATTCATAATCATGGCAGAGGTATAGACAGCATTGACTTCGATTTCGAATCCGAGATCGTAATACTCGTTCCAAGTTTCCCAGCATTCATCCCACTTCGCGCCATCGCGATTATATTCAAACACATCTCCCACGCCATCCATTGATGTTCTAAGTTCAATGTTTAATGGCTTTATCATCTCGGGAATAGACTTATTCTTCCACGTGTTGTGAGTGAGGTTGGTGTTATATTGTATTCGGATAGTCTTGACATAATCCGAGTACTCTGGGTCGTCTAGCAACTCAACAAGTTTGTCAGTAACTTTCCAGTGTACTGGCATCATCATCGGCTCGCCACCAGCCCAGTTTATCTTCTTACATCTTTTTTCCATAATAGATCGGATGATAGAATCTGCTTGTGCTTGCTCATATGGTTTGTCCATATTATTTGGCCAATCAAAGCCATACATCTTCTTCTCGAGAGTCGCCCAAGTCGAACTGAGTACTGGTGTGCAAGTCTGGCATTGTAGATTACAGTGGACTGATTTATGTTCAAAATATTCTGGCTCGACATCCATCGAACCATCCTCGTTCACAAGGGGAATGAGTTCATCGACATTCCATTCTTGTAGTCCCTCTTGACGCAATGATTCAAGACCGTTGTCCTCCCGATAGTAACACACACCACACATGTCCAGCTTTTCTCCAGCCAGCATCTTGAGACGAATACTCTTCATCTCCTCGCTGTTCCACCACTCTTCATCAGTACGCTGTTTGTCTTGTGATACTCTGGGTGTTGATGAACAACAGAGTCTGCGTTCATTGCGCGTCCCTGTGTAGACGTGGTTCATAATATATGGACAGATTACATCAGACATCCCACTCATACCCTGCCTTTTTCAATAGATTCATTGTTATGTGAATATGTCTATTCGATCCATAGTGATGTAAATCTCTAGACAAGTCATGTTCTTGGAACAGAGAAAAATAATCATCACCATCACAAGGATCGTGAATTAATGGTGTATTGAATTGATCACACACACTTTGCATGGCTCTCAACACTTTCTCTCTGTGTAGGATCCATTCATCTTCTATGGTGGGTAGTGGGAATGGCGACGACAATGTCCCATTAACAGTGTGGTGTTCATAACCCTCTGCTGGGGTGCACATAAACACGTGTGATGGCTTGATTTTCGGTAGCCAATACAGCAGGACTCTGAATGCAGAATCTAGACTGCCATCGACAATCCCAAGATTATATGCTCTCACCTTCAGAGTTTGACTCAGACGAGTAGACCAAATTTTACCCTCTGGCATACCGACACCGAATGTATTTGAATCACCGAGACATATTACACTGCGTTTCTTCGGTTCAGTCGGCATTTCCTCGCCTCTGAATCCATGAGAGTTTATTCTGTATGATAAATTGACCCAATCATTCATTCCCTTATCTTCGTGATTGTAGTCGTATTTGTGACCGATGACACGGTCGCTGAGTTGTGGTGAATGGTGGCTCCAACCATACTTTTCTAATTCGTAATAGTTGGTCTCACAGTTTTCTTTATACAGTTCCTCGGTGTCACCTGCGTAAAATGGGAGTTCAACAGATGTGTGAACCTTCCCGTCTGATCTGCCCCATTCTTCTTTCATAATCTATTCTTGCTCTTTGTCCTCGACCCACTTGTTAAATTGAGCAGAACCGACCTTATCCTCAACCCATTCCAAAACTACTGCTGCTCCGATTGTGGCTCCTTTGCGTTCACCGAAGTAGTGGCCAACAAGATATGCGAGTCCAATACAACCCCAAGCGATAATAGTGTGTGTTAACGTATCCATTTGTTTTCCTTTATTTTACGAAACACTTGTTCAGCCGACTCCGCATAACTTACTTCTGTCGGGTGAACACCGTCTCGTGGCTGTCCTCTGGCGTACCACTCAGCTTTATCTTTCAAACCCTCAGTTCCAATAATAAGGGTTGATGCGATCATATTGGGATGAGTCTCATACTTTTCTCTCAACTCAGCTGTAGCGTCTAACTTTGTGTACTCATCGTAACGCCACATAACAGCAATGTTTCTGGGATAATTTATCAATTTTCCAAGGTCAGCATCATATGCTTCTGTCATCATATCTATAACCGTTGAATCAAACTCTTTTGAGTCAAACTTGGCTCGGGTATGTTCATTATACCCACCAAGATCATACGATTCTTTTACCTTCTTGAAGTGTGCTTTGAATATTCTTTTCCAGTTGTGATTACCGACCTGAATGGCATCTTCGAATTCAAGGCGTGTTACATCCCAAACCAAATGTGAAACTGTGCAAATTGGTTTCAGGATGTCAGACCAAGCATCTATAATACGCATCGATGATTTAGCACCACCATTATTGATACTCAGATTATATACTGGCTTTCCAGTAATCTCCTGTAATTTATAACAAAATCCTTGCTCTTCGTTATGTCCTGTCGCAAATCCAGCACTGTTGCCAGTGACCAAAATACAATCTCCAATACCTTCGAGGTTATCGAGATCAGTCATATCTTTTTGTTCGCGATAACCATACTTGTTGAGTTTGTATTCAATTGGTTGAATTTGGTCATCGACCAACCATCCACTGTCGCGAAGATAATCTTCTCTTTCTGGGGTTACGAGACTACAAGAATCTGAGCCAAACCAAGCAAAGTTTGCATTCAATGCACTGGTCGGTGTTGACCTACCAAATGCATATGCCTCTGGTGGTAAATCGTACACAGGAGCGTGTTTTCCATATTGCATGCACGCCCTTGTTTGGCGATACATTTTGATTACATCCTTGTCATCACGCCCAAGATTGATCATGACGGAGAACTTTCTCGGATAGTCTGTACCCAAGCATCTCGTGCCTGACTGCGCTCAAAACAATCCTCACGATATTTCTCTTTCAAGAAGTCTAGATTGTTCTCGACATAGTCATCAAATGTATGTACTGCGTCACCGAATCCATCTCGCTCGACGCAATTCTTATGCCACATGGTTGTTGCCCACTCTAGAAATTTAGTATCCTGTAACTTCATGGTAGATTTCCTCCCAGTTTTTCATTGACTTAAAATCGCCCTTTGCTGTCATATTGTGTCCATGACGAACAAGTAAACTCTCAAACCCACAAGCTGCACCAACTTCTGCATTCTCAGGTTTGTCTTCAATCCAATAACAACCGCTGTATGTCTCACTCAACTCACACAGAATCTCATCTTTGTCTGCACCAGTATCAAGACAGATAACTTTCTCAAACGTGTTATCACCGAACAGCTTACTTAGGTTGCGCTCTCGAAGTTTCTGCGCATACGGATCCAGAGACAGACTTGTCACGGCAATGAATTTATATTTATGCTTCTCGTGCATCAACTTTATATAGTGTTGCGCATCACGGAGAGGCGGCAGGAAACCGATCGAAGCAGAGGTATTAAACATGCGAACCATATGACGCGACACTGGCTTCTGGATGTTAAAACGGTTGTGGATACCATACATCTTCTTATAATCTTTAACTGGAGTGTGTCCTTGGTTTACCATCCAAATGTCAAATGCCTCTTCCCAATCGAGGCACACTCCATCAACATCAGTAAGTATATACTTGTCCTTCATTACAACTCCCATACACTGGAAAGGTCTTGTTGAATGACATGCCATTCAGCCATGGTAGTCTCGAGAGCGAAATCGCGCATCTCAGGACGATTGGCGAACTGCTCGTACACAGCATACTCAACGACTTTAGAAGTCTCGTTGTAGTTGCTTTCAGCAATTTCTTGACACTCATAAACAAATCGGCTCATCTTACTCATAATCATTCTCCAACAAAATATACACTAATTATACTACAATCGAGGGGAAAGTCAAGCGTTTTATGCCTTTCCAGCAGCAACACGATGACGAACCAAAGACAACTCTGTTCCTTCAAGACCCAGACGGATCTCGCGGACACGAGCCACGGCATCATCAATTACTTGCTCAACCGAGACATCACTGAATAGGACAGCAGAAGCCTTAGAGCCACTAGAAAATTCAACGGTTAGATCAGCTTTAAACATATTTCTCTCTCTTTTCTCTCAATTTATACTCTATTATACCGCAGAGAGGACAGAAGTCAACACTTTTCTTGCTTTTTATACAATATAAATATACTGTAAATACAACAACTTATGAATTATTTGAGGTTATTATGGCTAGAGCATCCCGATTTTTTGCGTTTCGAGCGCGGGATGAGTTCTGGATCGTTGATGAAAACACCCTCCAAGACGTCCCCAAACCCCGAGAACTGCTAATTAAACTCTCCACAGTCGAGGCTGCGAGAGAATATGTGCTCACCCAAAACAAGACAGAGTTGCCTATAGTTGATAGGTGTCGAGATAGGACTGGCTGGCACACACCAGAAGGTCGAGAGAGGATACGAAAAGCCAAAATAGGGGATAAACACCCCCATAAGGCTGGTCTGTCCGACGACCATAAGCGTAAAATTAAAGAAACAATGACAGGTACTCGGGTTGGAGAGTTCAACCCCATGTATGGTCGCA